>ERZ780025.9-NODE-9-length-122138-cov-6.529509_pt1 | contig 122138 bp, 107 predicted proteins | sample MGYA00511862_ERZ780025 | MGnify/ENA primary metagenome ERZ780025 (study PRJEB29588, sample SAMEA2156186) | human gut metagenome | biome: human gut; feature: human-associated habitat; material: faeces | place: Denmark | collected 2008/2010 ...
TATAAGAGTAAATACTCAAACATGAGTACCAAAAAACAAAAGAAACCGCCATTTTACTGGCGATTCCTATATATTTGATCTTTGACAGTTAAATTATTTTTTCTTTACAGTGTGGCACTTTTTTGGGACTGCTTTAGACCAAGGGAGAAGGTCAGCAAGGAAATCGCGGCTGGTATCATCCTGGTGTGCTGCCAGTTCGGTCAGCACATATTCCAGATATTCGTAGACCCGGAGACCGTTTGCTTTTGCATTCTCTACAAGCTGTACATGATGGCACTGGCTTCTGCTCCGCGGATGGAATCCACGTTGACCCAGTTCTTACGCCCAAGGGTGAAAGGACGGATGGCGCGCTCTGCGGTATTGTTATCCATAGGGACTTTCCCGTCAGTCAGGAAGAATCGGAGATATTCCTCCTGGTTCAGATTGTACTGGAGAGCCTTGCAAGTACTGCCTCCGGAGGGGACTATTGGAAGAGATTCTTTTACCCATGCGAAATAAGCGTCAACTTTTGGCACAACCACACGCTGACGGTAATCTTTCCGGTCTTTATCTTTGGATTTATTGTAAACCCCGTCCAGGTGGAACAGCTCGGAAATCAGCTTCACACCCTGTGCGGCAACGCTTTCTTCAATTTCCGGAATGCCGGTGGTTTTTACGAGTTTCGCATACTTCCGTTTTGCGTGAACCAAGCAGCCGGCAACTGTCAGGTCATCTTTTTTCTTTTCTAAGGAATGGTAGACCTGATATCTATCGGTTACCAGGATCCCGAAATAGTTCCGGAGGAATTTCTTTGGATGATCTGCTTTTCTGGTACTGCGGTAGTCGTAGAGGATGTTCAGATGGATCTCAGTGGCACGTATCATCCAGTTGACCATGGTGTTTGTCTCGAGGTTCACACCACTGTCTTTGTAGCAGCAGGACTGCCAGTCCAGAGGAAGATGATTATTGAACTTCCCGTTGATGATGGCAGCGACCAGAGAAGCGGTGGCAATGCTGTTACGTAAGAGATCCGGTGAGCGTTTCACCTTGATGATCCTGCCGTCATTGTCTTTGGAAGTATACTGGCGGATCCGGTGTTCATCTACCCAGAGGAGCCCTTTGATTTTGGAAGTACGTCTGCCACTGAAGAGGAACAGGGTATTCGGAACAAAGCGAGACAGAGATTGTGCTGTTAATACACGAATCGGCCGATTCGCGCGAATCGCACAATTCGTGTAATGGAGCCGGAGCCTGTGGAGTAATAGGAACGATGTCCGGGAGAATAGAATCCACATAGCTTTCTTTCAGACGGTGTTTCCAGTAGTTGTAGGTGTGGATGGTGTAGCCGTTCTGTTCACACCATTGCTTGACGGTCAGACCGCTTTCGGATTGTTCTTTGCAAAGGACAGCCCACTGGTCGAGTTTGGCCTGTTGTAACTTTTTAGTAGTGTTCATGAGAACCTCCTGATATAAGACGCAGGGAAATGCGAATATTTGGAGCAATTATCTCATGAATGTGGTATTATGGTAAGGTACTCATAATAGAGTATTTACTCATTTTAATAACAAGATTGTAATTACAGAGAGGGATTGCATTGTGAAGAAGATTGAAGAATTGCAGCAAATTAAAGGTGATGCATATGATTATTACATTTCAAGAAATGAGGATACTGATTTATTTGAAAAGATTTTTTTGGTAGACGAGATAATAGATGAGATATGCAGGCCGGACAAATATTTTTTGATAGGAGAAAAAGGTTCTGGAAAGACAGCTTATTCAGTGTATATGTCGAAATCTGATATGGTCAATTGCTTTTGCTCAATTTCGTTGGTGGAAAATACGCTGTATCAAAGATTTTTAAATATGAAAAAGCAGAAAGCTTTGGAGCTGTCTAGCTATAAAGATATATGGGTAAATCTTATATATCTTATTTTGGCTGAGAATATCAGAAAGCAAGATAAAGATTCTCTTTTTAATAATTTGAAATATAGGCAATTATCTAAGGCAATTGATACGTTTTATAGTGATGCTTTTAAGCCAGAATTCGTAAATGCCTTTGAATTTGTTGATAATGCATCTGCTTCTATTAACTCTATGATAAATCAAGGAGTGTTTTCGACGGCGGGACAGGCAACTGCGGAAAGCTCACAGAAATATGTGGAACAAAGTTATCAGATCAGCTTGATGAAGATAAGAGATGGATTTGAAAAAGCATTTGCTGATGTTAAAGTGAAAAAGCCGACAATTCTATTTGTCGATGGAATAGATGCAAGGCCTAGAGATATCGATAATGAACAGTATTTTGAATGCTTGATAGGGCTTGTAAATGCAGTTTTAGAAATGAATCAATCTTTTCTTAGTGAGAAGAATATTAAAGTAATGTTATTGATCCGGCCAGATATTATGTATAAGATGCCAATTCATAATATGAATCAAAAACTGAGAAATAATTCTGTGTTATTGAACTGGGTAACTTCTTACCGAAAGTATATTGATTCAAAGTTATTTCGGATTGCAGATGACTATTTTATGAAACAACAAGATAGACTATATACATTAGGAGTATGTTGGAACTATTATTTCCCATATCAAGTAGAGTACGGGAAGAATATTAGAAAACCAGATAATCCATTTGTTGAGTTTTTACGATATTCATTATATAAGCCAAGGGATATTTTGACTATGTTAAATGAAATGGTTGACGCTACCAGAGGTATGCAATTCAAACATTCCGATTTTGACAATATTTTGGGTAATTATTCTACGTATTTAAAGGGCGAATTAAAGGATTACATGTTAATTTACATGGATGATTCGGATTATAGTAATTTTATTTTGTTTTTTGACTATTTTAAAGGTAATCGTAATTTTAACTATAAGTTCTTTGAAGAAAAGCATTTGGAATATGTAAAATATTTAAGAGAACTTGGTCGGAAGATACCACCTTATATGGAAACAGCCAGTGATGCGTTGCAACTATTATATGATACAAATATTATATGCTATAAAGTTTATGTAGATGGTATGGAAGCACCCAAAATGTTTTGGTCATACAAAGAGAGAAATTATGCCAATATGCAGCCAGAAGTAAAAAAAGGTGGAGATTATTCGTTCCATTTGGCGTATGCTATGGCATTTCGGCTAAAAGGATAGAAAAAAAGGAATAAAGGAGACCAGTTATGTCACTATTTACAGGAAAAACATTAATGATTACCGGAGGAACCGGATCTTTTGGAAACGCAGTATTAAATCGTTTCCTAAAAACAGATATTGGAGAAATACGTATCTTTTCTCGTGACGAAAAAAAACAGGATGATATGCGTCATGAATATCAGTCAAAAATGCCGGAAGTAGCGGATAAAATCAAGTTTTACATTGGAGATGTCAGGGATCTGAACTCTGTACGTGCTGCTATGTCGGGAGTAGATTATATTTTCCATGCAGCTGCTTTGAAGCAGGTGCCGTCCTGTGAATTTTTCCCTATGGAAGCGGTGAAAACGAACGTTATTGGAACGGATAATGTCTTAACCGCAGCAATTGAGGCAGGAGTGGAATCGGTTATCTGCCTGTCTACGGATAAGGCGGCTTATCCCATTAATGCCATGGGTATTACAAAGGCGATTGAGGAAAAGGTAGCTGTGGCGAAGTCCAGAAATTCCGGAAAGACTAAGATCTGCTGCACCCGTTATGGCAATGTCATGTGTTCTCGTGGATCTGTAATTCCTCTGTGGATTGATCAGATCAAAGCAGGTAATCCCATTACTGTGACAGAACCGTCCATGACCCGTTTTATTATGAGCCTGGAGGAAGCGGTGGATCTTGTACTTTTCGCATTTGAGAAGGGCGAGAATGGAGATCTGCTGATCATGAAAGCTCCGGCATGTACTATCCAGACACAGGCAGAAGCAGTATGTGAGTTGTTTGGTGGTAAGAGGGAAGATATCAAGGTGATTGGTATTCGACACGGCGAGAAAATGTATGAGACGCTGCTTACGAATGAGGAGTGTGCAAAAGCAATTGATCTTGGAGGTTTCTATAGAGTGCCTGCGGATAACCGTGGCCTGAATTACGATAAGTACTTCAAAGATGGTGATGCAAAGAGAAATACTCTTACAGAGTTCAACTCTAATAATACGAAACTGCTGAATCTGGAAGAGACGAAGGCAACGATTGCAAAGCTTGCGTATATTCAGGAAAGATTGGCGGAGGATTAAAAATGTTTGATTTTAAGTGGAAAGAGAACGGATCGATTAAACTGTTGATTATAGTTGGGACAAGACCGGAGATCATCCGTCTGGCAGCAACCATGAAGCGTTGTAGGGAATATTTTGACTGTTGCGTAGCACATACCGGACAGAATTATGATAAGAACTTAAATGATATTTTTTGGTCTGATTTTGATCTGGGTGGACCGGATGTCTGGATGAATGTCGTAGGAGAGAATCTGGGACAGACTTGTGGGAATGTCATTGCCAGGAGTTATGAACTGATGGCAGAGATTCAGCCGGATGCTTTATTAGTATTGGGCGACACCAACAGCTGCCTGTCAGCTATCGCAGCGAAGAGGCTTCATATTCCTATTTTCCATATGGAGGCAGGAAACAGATGTAAGGATGAATGTCTTCCCGAAGAGACGAATCGTAGAATTGTGGATGTGATTTCGGATGTGAACCTGCCGTATTCCGAACCCGCCAGAAAGTATCTGAATGAGATGGGAATGCCCAAGGAGAGGACATATGTAACAGGATCTCCCATGGCAGAGGTGTTACACGGTAATTTGGACAAGATTGAGGCATCTGATGTCTTAAACAGACTGGGATTAGAGCCGAATAAATATATTCTGTTGTCAGCGCATAGAGAAGAAAATATCGATACGGATAAGAATTTCGAATCCCTGTTCAATGCGATCAATGCACTGGCAGAGAAGTATGATATGCCTATTCTCTATTCCTGCCATCCGAGATCCAAGAAGAAGCTTGAGTCCAGTGGATTTAAATTAGATCCCCGCGTAAGGGTAAATGAGCCTTTGGGATTTAATGATTACAATAAGCTTCAGATGAATGCATTAGCAATCGTATCTGATTCCGGAACGTTACCAGAAGAAAGCAGCTTCTATCTGTCAATCGGCCATCCGATTGCAGCGGTATGTATCCGGACTTCCACAGAGAGACCGGAGGCACTGGAATCCGGGAACTTTATATTAGCCGGAATTACGACACAGGAACTTTTGCAGGCAACGAGTATGGCTATTGACATGAAACAGAAGGGCATTTTAGGAAAGCCGTGCCCGGATTATGTGGATGAGACGGTCTCTATGAAAGTAGTAAGAATTATCCAGGGATACGTAAATGTTGTCAACAAGATGGTATGGAGAAAAGAGCAGTAACGAAAAGTGAGAGTACGGAGATAACTGATGAATATATTAGTTACAGGTGCTAAGGGGATGGTAGGAACTGCCCTCGTCAATAACCTGAAAAATATTAAAGAGAATAAGAACAGAACCAGACCGAACATTCATGTCGATGAAATCTATGAGTATGATCTTCAGTCTACCGAGGAAGAATTGGATAGGTATTGTGAAAATGCAGATTTTGTATTCCATCTTGCAGGAGTAAATCGTCCGGAGAACCCGGAAGATTTTATGAAGGGGAATTTCGGATTTACTTCACAGCTTCTGGGTACCTTGAAAAAGTACGGGAATAAGGCGACAATTATGCTGTCCTCTTCCATCCAGGCAACGCTGTCCGGCAGATTTGGAGATTCCGAATATGGCCGTTCCAAGAAGGCGGGAGAAGATCTGTTTTTTGCATATGCAGAAGAGACCGGTGCCAAAGTTGCAGTATACCGATTTCCGAATCTGATGGGACATAGCAGACCGAAGTACAACTCTGCAGTCAGCACCTTCTGTTGGGCAGTAGCAAATGATGAAGAGTTTATAGTAAATGACAGAACAACAGAACTGGAACTGCTCTACATAGATGATCTCATTGAGGGAATGTTTGATCTCCTGGAGGGGAAAGAGCAACATTGTGAGTTTGATGGTGTAGAGACGGTATTGAGAGCAGATGGAAGATATTGTTGTGTACCGGTTACTCATAAGGTTACGTTAGGGGAAATCGTGGATCTGCTGCAGGAGTTCAAAACGCAGCCGGATTCACTGCTGATGCCGGAGATGCCGGAAGGCTCTTTTGCGAAGAAATTGTTTTCGCTGTATTTAACGTATCTTCCTACAGACAAGTTTAAATATCGATTGAAAATGAATGAGGATGACCGCGGATCTTTTACGGAATTGATGCACACCCTGAATTGTGGACAAGTATCCATCAATATCAGCAGGCCGGGGATTACAAAAGGACAGCATTGGCATAATAGCAAGTGGGAACAGTTCATTGTGGTAGCCGGACATGGTCTGATTCAGGAGAGAAATATTAATACCGGAGAAATGGTAGAATTTGAGGTATCCGGTGACAATATAGAAGCGGTATATATGATCCCGGGCTGGTCTCATAATATCATCAATTTGTCGGAGACGAAGAATCTGGTTACCGTGATGATTTGTAATGAGGTGTTTGATCCGAATCGCCCGGATACATTTTATGAACCGGTGTAATGCCTAGGGGTTTTTAAAGGAAGGAAGATAAAGTAATGCAGACAAGAGAAATCGACTTATTAGACATGATAGCAGATGTTTTGTCACACTGGCGTGGATTGATCGTGGCGCTGGTATTTGGTGCAGTATTACTGGGAGGGTTCAGCTATATGAAATCTCTCCGCACAGTACAAAATGTACAACAGCCGGAAACGGTTGTGCAGGAAGAAACAACCGTAGAGGAACAGCTGACACAGCTGGAGCAAAGCTTGGATGACAAAAGTCTGGCAACGGTGCTGGCAGTAGTAGATGATGAGAAGGAATATGATCTGAAGAAGACATATTCTGAAAATTCAATTTATATGCAGTTGAATCCGTTACAGACGGTTCAGACAGAGTTGATCTATCAGGTGCAGACAGCAGACGTCAATAAGGATGGACAACTGGGAGCTCTATATACATCCCTGTTAAATAATGTTGGCTTATATGATTGGGTAGCACAGCAGACCGGAATAGAAGCCGGATGCGTGGGAGAATTAATCTCCACAGAAACGGTGTCAAACCTGACCATTCTGAGTAAAGAAATGACCTTAGGAACGAATTGCATAAAGGTGTCAATTCTGCAGTCGGATACGGAAGCCTGTCAGAAACTGGCAGATGCGGTAAAAGCTTATATGTCTGAGGAGCAGAAAAAGTTAAACGATGAGTTTGGCCAACATGCGCTGGTATTAGTATCTGAGACCATCGGTTCTATTATGAATAAGAATCTGATGAATGAGCAGATAAGGAGTAGAAATGAAATCGCATCTCTACAATCGACGATTGTTGCGGCAAAGGCAGATTTTACAGAGGAACAGAAGCAGTATTATGAGCTTGTGACCTGGGAGGAAGCAGAGCATTCGGAACAGCCGGCACAGAACGTGACAGCAGAAGAAAATCCTGTACTGACACCGGCAGTCAGCAAAAAATATGTACTGTTAGGTGCAGTATTATTTGCTTTTGTATATGCGGTAGTTATTTGTATGGTATATATTTTTAATACCAGACTGAGAGAATCGGATAAACTGCAGAGCCTATATGGCATTCCGCAGATCGGCTTGGTCGTCCGGGAATCCGGCAGAAAAGTATTTCTGGATAAATGGGTGGATTCCCTGCGCCATTACGGTAAGAGGAAATTTACGGCAGAGCAGTCCATGGAACTGACTTTCGCGGCGATAAAGATTGCGGCAGTCAAAAATGGATTGAACAATATCTGTCTCATGGGATGTAACATGAGCGCCGGAGCGGATAAGGTATGTGAGAGCCTTAAGGCAGCGTTGGAGAAGGAGCAGATCAGCGTAAGCGTTCTGGATAATGTGTTATACGATGCAGAGGCGATGGAGAAAATGGATGCCATGCAGGGTGCGATATTGGTAGAAAAGGCCGGATCCACGTTGTACAATGAAGTAGCCGGTGAACTGGAACTGTTAAAGAGACAGGACATTACAGTACTGGGAGGCATTATAGTAGAGTAAGTTCATGCAAGGAGAGTTACAGGTATGCATAGTATGACCAAAGAGAAGCTGTATAAATGGTGGTATGCGTTATGCTTTGTCTTTCTGGGGATCATTGACCAGAGAAGGGGAAGTGCCCTTGGTACGATCCAGATGACTTTTACCAATTTGACGGGAGTAGTAATAGCATTACTACTCCTTCCTTCGATCAGGCTGGAAAAAGGGAAAGCAAAGCCCTATTTATTATGGACTCCGGTATGTGTGATACTTGCAACAATTGCCTGCATCATAGGGAATAATTGCTGGCAATATAAGGGACAATGGATCACAGCGGTGTTGAATATTGCAGTGTGGAGTTATTTGATTATTTATGTGTATCAGGAGAAAAGCTACACTGAGCTTTTTGCCAGGATAAAGCAGCCGGTATTTTGGTGTACATGCCTGTGTCTTGTGTTAATGCAATTGTCAGTGCATGAAGGGATCGTGCCATTATGGTACTTGTTAATCTATGGTGGTTTTGCAGTGATAGGGATCCCGAAGGAGAGAACAGAGGATTTCTTCGATGGAATGCTGACAGGGATCATTCTGTGGTTCTTCGGACAACAGATCATAGCTTTCGGATTCCGCCCTTATGATTATGTCAGATACAGGGGGCTATATTCCGGAGAAACACAGAACGGTATGCACTATATGATTGTATTTTGTGCATTCCTGTTAAAGTGGGTTTACAGCAGAGAAAAGAATAAAAAATGGTGGATTCGATTTTTTTATTTCTTTATGAGTGCTGTAATGATAAGCTTTACTGTTCTTACCGGGGGAAAGGCACCGATTTTAGGAATTGCTGCAGTGACGGCATTTGTTATTTTAGGTTATAATATTTTTAAGCGGAAGACCTTTTACGGAGTGCTGCTACATGCGGTGACACTGGCGGTATGCGTCGTTTTGTCATTCCCTGTATGCTATTTGAGTATACGTTATTTACCCACGATTCTCCATCATCCTGTATGGTTTGAGGGAGAGTATGTGGAAGGAGTAAGTGTTTGTTCTTTTGATCCATGGAATAGTACAAAGTATATTTCTTTTGAGTATGTGGTATACGGTAATGTGAACCGTATACTGGAAGCTTTGGGGATACCATTGGAAAGCTGGGGTATGCAGTTTCAGCAATTTATGCAGGCGTTGCCGGTACATGCGGAACAACTGAACAGACAGGAGATAGCAGAAAATGAGGCAGGAAGCAGTCCGGATAATCCGTTTAATATAGAAGAACTGAATGGATTGTCTTCGTCCACGGATGCCAGGAAGGTTATATATACCTACTATTGGAATCATCTGAATTTTAGAGGACATGATAAGGAGCATTCGGGATTTTGGATATCAGGAGATACATATTATGGTCATGCTCATAATATGTTCCTTCAGGTCGCTTATGATTATGGAATTATATCGGGAATTCTGTTTTTGCTGATATACCTGTATAGCCTGTACAGAGCTTTCCGGTTATGCTTGAAAGGTAATTGGACTTGCATCGTTTTTTTACTTGCAATCCTATGCTTTGGGATGGCAGAGATGGTGCTTGTCAGCGGACAGATTACGGTTACGTTAATGGCGGTTATGTTCTATTTTGTGGGGCGAGATGGATATACTTTAAATGTTAAGGGTAGTGAAGCGGCAGATGAAACGCAATAGCGTTTTATCTTGCTGTTTCTTGTATAATAAAAATACCAATTATTGCAGAGGGCAGTCCTCAAAATTGCAGAGGGAATTTCCCTATTATTGCAGATCCCTGTTTGGTATTTTCCTAAGTCCACAGCTCCTGTGTGAGTATTCACTGCTGTTGGCTGTGAAAAAGTCGAAAAAATGCGCTAACATGCGCTTGCAAACATGAAAATTGCATGTTATAGTTGAAGTGATCTCTAAGAATAAGAAGGATAAGAATGTAGGCTGAATAAAGGCTGTAGGCTAACCAAAGACCGGAGAAGACCTAACAATTCGAATCGTTTAACAGAAAGGAAAGAGCGATTATTATTACATCAGAAGACGCCTGTTTCTGCTGAAGGGCAGAACAGGAATAGATTTTACAAATATCCATATAATATAACATACCTACAATGTAACAAGGATAGCTAGGGGTATCTTAAATATGGTCTATAAGGTTCTGAAGTAAGAAGCGCGTCGGGGGAATGTGTGTGAATGAAGAAATAGTGCGTAATTACTTGAAGGATGAGGGCTTTGAGTTAGCTGAAAAATGGTATTTATATACTTTGCAACCTGAATGGGATTATGTGATATTCATGATTAGACGCGCCTACTTAATGGGACAGATACTGGAAGAGGTCACAGGAAGGCAGATGAAAGAAAGCGCAGCGGTTTTTTTGACGGATGCAGCTTTTTTTGCACGCTATGAAAAGATAGCTCGATTTTATGTGACGTATCATAGGCTTCCTAATATTTTGCTTTGCGAAGATACTGTAGTGCATGGAAGAAGCATCGAAGATTGTCTGGACAGAATCAGCAAGGCGATTTGGGCAGAAGTTCAACGACAGGCTACACAGGGGCTGGAGGAAGACGAATTTCAAAATGAATTCGTAAAAGCAGTGCATATTCACGTGATTACCAAGGCGGCAACGGGCTTATTGCTGTCTGCCAAATACATGATGAAGGTTCATAGCTGCACGGTTCAGAATCTGCAGGATTTGCATGAGCTATCCTATGGGATATCAAAGCTTATACTCCATTCCGGGAAAGCAAATGCAGCTTATGTATATTCTCAGACGGTGACAGAGAACCAATACAATATGTTCAGAAAAATCAGCAAGCAGGATGACGAGTTTTCGTACAGCACTGCTTCATCTGATATAAAAGAGTATTCTATCGTCAAATTTGTTACTAAGAAGAAATTAGTAAAAAGTATTTTGACGTTGCGTTTTCTTCCGGTAAATGATGGCGGTTATCGCATGATACCTTTTATTTTTATGCCAAGCCTGAGTAACGAAGAGACAGCTGCCCTATGGATGGCGAGTGTACAAAAGCTTGCGACATATATTGAGGATGAGAATGTAAATCGTGATTATGTGGAGTTTTTGGACAGATTAGCGGATGTTGGTTTAAAAAGAAGTTATAATGAGTGGCTGACACTTGTATTGAGTCTATGGTGGATGATAAAGCTACAGTTACGTTTCGGGATGAAGAGAGAGGATGTTGACGACCGGGACGAGATCAGGATATTAGCATATAATTATAATTTAACAGATGCAGATAGAACAGAATCAATTCTTAGGGAAGTGGTTACGGCAATATGGAAGCTGGCAGCAAATGATAAGGAACCGGATGTCAGTGAAGTGATCACGGAGTGTATTGATCCCGATAATTATATGATGCTTGATCAGGTAGAAGATCAAATGGAAGAATTAGATAAAGATAGAATTGTCAGGGAACTTGAAAATTATTGGATTGATGTTACAAAACGGAATGAGCATGAGGCATATAATGCGATGAATATTCCCCGTTTTGCTTTTGAAGGTAAAGTCAAGAGAGCAATTCAACAATGTGATGATGTATTGAGGAAACTGACAAAAGGAGATTGTCTAAGGAAAGCCGGTTATATAATAGCACAATTTCAACAAATGATGGATCAAGGGATTATAGGAATTTATTCTTTTATAAAAAGGGAAGGCACTGAGAGCTTTTTTATGCAATATGTGAAGCCGGGTGAAATGTCTCTGACAATATACCCGAAGAGAATGAGAGATTATATTTCTGTATTTTCCAGAATTTATGAATATTGCGAATATTGGGAGTTGGATTGGAAGAAGGTTATCGTTGACTTCTGCAATGATGCAGATAGCGGGATACCGGAAGACGATAGAGGTGAAATTCAGGATTTTATAACATATTTACAGGAATGTGGACAGGATCCCCAGCAATGGGACATTCATTTCAATATCGGTGAAATGAATGACAACGGAGAAGTAAGGGAGGTCAATCAGGAAATAGAACGGGCTGTACACAGCTATCATTACTGGAAAAGATTTGAAAAATACATTAATCAATAAACTTTAAGAAAGCTGAAAACATAAGAGGGAATCATATGCGGATAATTGTATATCAAGGGGATGAAAATCGGGCGAAGATCGAAACAGAATGGACGGACGATATGTTCTTTTCGCCTATATATGAAAAGGCTAAGGCTTTAGTAAGTGAAATCGTCAGCGAGATGAAACTGCTGTCTGAGAATGAAGATAAGACAGATTGCAGTAATGTATTATTTCAGAGAACACCTAATAATATTATAGCTTTTTGTGCGCATCGTGGACAGGGCAAGACGACTGCTATGAAATCTTTTGCGCGCTTTCTTGCAAAGAAATCTACAGAAGCGGATTTTATAGTATTGGATTCTGTGGATCCGGCTGCATTGGATAGTGGAGAATCTATTGTCAGAGTCGTACTTTCACGTCTTTTCTATAAGCTGCAGGAGAAATGCGAAAAACAGGATAACTATCAATTCCTTGGAAAATGTGAAATAATGGAATTGTTTTCAAAGTGTTATAGAGCCATTGATCATATCAATGGCTCTAAAACTGTTGATCGGGATGAGGATGATCTGGAGGCACTTGCGTCCCTGGGCAACAGCAGCAGACTGAAAAAGAACCTTCAGGAATTGATAGAACTCCTGTTGGAAACATTTTTGAATGATAAAAAGGAACGCAAAGCAAGCCGTTTTTTAGTAATACCGATAGATGATGTAGATATCAGCACCGCGGATATCTATCGTTGCTGTGAGGAAATACGAAATTATCTGGCGTTGCCGAACGTGATTATTCTGATGGCAGCGGATCATACACAGCTGATGCATGTTATGTATCAGCGATACCTGCAGAATAATAAGGATTTGCGTGAGTGTGAACCGGAAAATGCGAAGGAAGAATGTAGTAAACTTGCTTTTGGTTATTTGTTGAAGCTTCTGCCGGTGAATCATATTGTAGAGTTACCGGAGCTGGACAAGATGGCAGAGGAGGATTGGATTTCATTATCGCTGGAGTATTATGTGAAGAGAGAAAATAAATTTTTTAATATTTTTGAGAGTACTTCCGATATGTACAGTGATATGCGTCAGCAGTTGGCCGGATTAATCTATAAGCGTACAGGTATTATCCTGAATGACGGAGAGGATAACGCCGTGGACTACATGCCGAAGAGTATGCGGGAACTGACACAGCTGCTGAAAAAATTTACGAAGATTCCTGAGATCAAAGGAGAAGTACTGTACGGAACTGATTTGGAGCAGGCAGAAGCAGAGGCTACGAAATTAAAAGAAAATATCCGATCCTATAAGAGTTATTTCCTGGAAAGTTGGTGTATGAACAATATGCTACACGAGGAGTACACTAATTTTCTGAAGACAGTAGAAAAAATTGAAAAGCGTAAGAAGAGCGGAACTATTGGATGGACATATAGAGAACTGTTGGAGTACTTATGCGGGGATAGGTCGGAAAAATTCCAAAAAACAATTGTTGCAGATGACGCATTCTGCATGTTTATAAGCATTTTCCTGAACGAATGGTTTGCAGAAGCATTGCATGACAGTATACAAAGAAAAAATAATAGCAGACAATATGAGAAAATTGCAGATTTCATGGGAATGAGCAGAAAAGCACCTGAGATACCACGGGCGGATGACAAGCCTGACAGATATGCAGTGTATGCATTTACGGTGTCTGAAAGTATCTTTTCAGCAGAGGATTTGCTTTCATGGCAAGAGAATAAGAGTTCAGTACCGCTTCTCTTCTTTAGAACCGAGGATAAAAAGGTATATTTCGATGTCCTCAATCCATGGGACCAAATTATAAGAGATGGTAGTGCCTATTATAGTTATTGGGCTAAAGAAAAACCTAACTCAAGGTTGATCAGAATACTAGATATAAACAGGCAAAAAGAGTGGGCTTCGGTAGTTAATACTTTGTCGAATGTTAATATCATTTTGCTGAGATGGAAGAAGTATTTGATGCCGGGATATGCTTCTCCGCAAAAATTGAATGGCATGTCTTGGATTGAAAAAATTCTGGAAGAATATAAGAAAGGGGTAGTACTGAAAGACGAAGATCAGAGGGAAAATGTTGCAGATGAGAAAGGATTTGCGGCATTCCTTAGGGAGAATAATTTAAGGGTTAAGAAATGTGTCGATAGGAATATGATAGAATTGAACAGCTTGCAGACCCTCTTTATATGTAATGAATATAATCTGAATTCTTATTATAAAGCGTTCATGAAGAAGTACGCATGGCTTTTCAATGCTCAAAGTGATGAATGGTCGATGCAACAGATATTAAACACTTTAACGAGAGCTATCGAAGACAAGACAAAATTACCGCTAGATCCGGAAAACTTATATAAAGATAGAGAAAATATTGGCGGAGAGATATGGAAGAAAAATAAGCAGCTTGAGAATATTTTCTACGCATCGCAAATGGTGAGTGAAATCATGCAGTATGCCAGAAGAATATCTGATGGCGAAGAAACCCATACGGTGGAAGAGATTGCGGAAAAAGTCAAGGAGATAAAGGATAAGTATAAAGGATGGAACATGATGGTTTCCGGTAAAGAGGAAAACCTATCATCAGAAGCTCAGGACAATGCAAATGCGTCTAAAGCATCTCGCAAGAAAAAGAAAGAGGATGCAGATACGGACACAGAATCTCAGTCAGAGTAAAGTGATGAGGTAATGGATTGAGGCATAGGAGAAGCACATGCATCAGGAGAGGGAAGATCTGGATATTATTTTCCGGAAGACAACTCCGGAGAGTGTATTGAGAGAACTGAAGGAACAGAAAAAAGGGAGTACTTATGATAACGGCAGGGTATTGTTTTACTCCGGGGAAGATTATCTTCGTATAGCGTATGGCGTCTGTCCGGAATACTCGGAAGACGAGCTGCAATACAGATATGATTCGCTTGCAGAGGAAAGCAGAGAAAAGGGAATCTTTTCTCTGCTCTATCTGTATGCAGGGAATGTTCTGGTAAAGCGGGATGGGAATATTGCTGTGAAACTGGAACAGGTGCTGAACTGGAATTCAATAACCAAAAGGCTGGGGCAGGATCTGTTTACAACAGCTTGGCTGGCGCACAGAGACGTTACCAACGATTATGGGGAAGAAAAACATCAGTTTGTATGGCCGGCAGTAATCATAACGGATGATGTCAGATTGAATAATATGCTCAGTAAGGGAACTGCAGAGAATCATTTTCACTTAAATGGTTCCACGCAATCTTTTGCTTTATCATGGGCGAGCCTGATGAATCATCCCGCACAGATTGAACCCTTGCTTGGCGAAGAGGAGCGTTTTCAGGTGAACAGGGATATGCATATCTCGCGCGGTATTAGCGATAACGTGATATCCTGGAAGGAACGTATTATGTATGCCGCCATGATCAGAGGACTGCTATTTAGAAGAATGATGTCTGAGGGGGCACCTAGTTCTGACGAAGATCCTGAGATGGAATTTAAAAAGTTTTGCAAGTTTCCATTGATAAGACGGATGGAAACACTGGTGATGGCTTTAAGGCAATTGTATGGAGTTCGTTTTGAACAGCCAAACCATAAGGGGAAATGCCTGGATTATGTGATATCCCGAGGCTTTTATAATGTACAGGATGAGGCGGACACCAGACTGTTGTCGGGTGAAAGAGCATTTTTGTATAATTGTTTTATCAGAATATATCAGGACAGGAATCCCAACTGTTTTTCTGTGTATGAGCAGAAGCTGTTTTATTTGTATCTGTTGATCAAACATCAATTTAGAAGTGAATTGATCCAGGTCAATCGTGGGGTTGGGTTTCGCAACTTTTCAAAGTATCAGGATCGAAAGAATCTGTTATTTGAAAAGTATAATGAGTATAATGTGGAGGCACAGAGGTTGGCAGTAGTAGCTGCCCGGAAGGAAAACTACATTCAATCATTTGAGACAAGGATCATGGTGCTTCCCTCCAAGAAAAAAATAAGAGGATATATAGCAGAACTGGATCGGCAGATAATTTTTCCCGATAAAAAAGGTTCTTCCGATAAAAAGGAAATCCCCGACAATTATTATGTTCTTCATTTTCCTAAGAAGGCATTCAACAGCCAGGAACTGGAAAAGGAAGGAAAACTGATCATTTATCCTCGAAATGATGTAAGTCGTACAAAAGCAGAACGTTGTGCGCGTGGACTGAGAAAGTATATTATATGGGAACAGGGAAAAGGGCAGAGAGTATATGGCATTGATGCCTGCTCTAATGAAATAGGATGCCGTCCGGAGACATTCGCTACTGAATTTCGATACCTGCGTCATGTATCAGAGCTGAGGTATAAGATTCCATGGTATCGGACAACGGTAGAACACTATGAAGAATTAGGCCTTACATACCATGCCGGAGAGGATTTCCTGGATATTACGGATGGAATACGCGCAATAGATGAAGCAATAAATTTCCTGGAATTGCAGAAAAATGACAGACTGGGGCATGCAATCGCTTTGGGGATCTGTCCCGAAGATTATTATATGCAGAAACATATGAGTGTTTATCAGTCACAGCAGGATAGATTGGATGATCTTATATGGCTGCTATATCGATCTGTTGAATGGGGGATTACAATTTCCGCAGATCACAGAGAAGAAATGAAATGTGATGCCAGGGCATTGATCAGCGATATTTATGCTAACAGGCAGAATGAAATTAACAGTAATTTGCATGGTGATATTTTGGATGCTTATTATGCCAGCTGGCACTTGCGGGGCGATCATCCGAGACAATATGAAGGTGGCACTTTCCGGGAAATTAAAAAATTGCGCCAGGATCCATACGAAGAATTTATGACGCCCAAGGCCGGAAATGCACAACTTAGGAAGTTCAGAGAGGATAAGCTTACGGCATCATTATATTATTGGTATCATTATGATGTGGAAGTAAAAAAGAACGCTATAAAGCAGATTCATTTTACTGTTAAAAAGTGGTATGTGGATTTAGTAGGAGAAATGCAGAAAGCCTTAAGGAAGCAGATCGCGCAAAAAGGCATAGCGATTGAATGTAATCCGACATCTAATGTGCTGATAAGCAATTTTAAGTATTTTATGAAACATCCGGCGATTGTGTTTAATCATTATCATCTGGATGACAGACAGGATGAACCGAATCTGTGGATATCTATTAATACGGATGATATTGGCGTATTTGATACTTCATTGTCTTATGAATATGCGTTGCTTTTCCGGGCTATTACCATGCAGAGACATTCAGAAGGCAACTGGAATGATGATGCTGTGTATGAATATCTGGATAGGCTTCGCCAAAATGGGCATGAGATGGCATTTCGCAATGCCACGGATAATAGTAAGACCAGATTCTGATAGGGCTGAGTAATCTGATGCAGAGTGCACTTTTTTCGGGAATTCAGATGTAACCGCCGGATTATGAAAAACGCTGATCTATGTGCAGTGAAGAACCGGCGGGAGACACCAAGGAAATGACATAGACCTGAAAGTAATCTCTATGAAAATGTGAGTTAACAAGAGAAAAACAAAGGTTATTAGGGGAGGAAAATATGAATAAGTGGGTTTCATTATATGGTAATTTTGAGCCAAGAGATGAGAACATTATTTTTAATGGTCAGGAATTCCGAAATGTGACAGGCGAAATACAGCCGTTAGTTGGCGAGATTTTGCTTGAAGACAAAATGTTATCGGGTGCTGTTTCTGTAGATATTGAATTTGAATCCTGTGATATACAAAGGAGCGAAGAAGCAGGTGTAATTTTAAATTATTTAAGTCAAGATGATTTCATATGTGCTGGTATCTCAGGTAATGTGTTTAAATATGATGTGAAACATCTTACGAAAGGTTCTTGGCAGCAGATGGGGGCAGCCGGGGCTGTGCCTCAATTGCAAAAAGAGAAAATTCATATTGAGATTAAAATGGATCCATCTGTTTTACGACTTTTAGTTGATGGAATAGAGGTTGTGACAGTTCCTCTATCATTTATGTTGAAAAAATCATCTGTTGGTTTATGGGCGTGTAGTAAAAGAAAGATAATATTTTCTAATTTGAAGGTTGAAACACAAAAACCAGAGTTGTTTGTAATATCACAATATGGTGGTATATATGATCAATTATATAATGAAGTAATTAAACCAATTTGTGAAAGAAAAAATATTAGGTTGAAGCGGGCTGACGAGGAGACAGGGGCAACCCCTATTCTTACGGATATAATAAATTCTATAAGAACGGCAAATATAATTATTGCAGACATTACACCGGATAATCCCAATGTTTTTTATGAGTTAGGCTATGCTCATGCAATCGGAAAAAATGTAATATTGTTATGCGACGCGGCACTACGACAAAAACTACCGTTTGATATCTCAGGATATAGAACGATTTTCTATGATAATACTATGAGCGGAAAAAATAAATTTGAAACTAAAGTAAATGATTATATTGCAACCATATTAAGTCAACAGAATATATAAAGAGAAAATTATCATTATGTTTTCGATGATATACATTAAATCATAAAAGCATTAAAACGTTGGAGAAAAAGAAATAGCGTTTTATTACGCATATCCGGAATGCGAGGTGTAGAGAATGGATCAGATAGCAGATGAGAGATTTGAAAAATTCAAGAAGATTGTGGAACAATATGGAACAAGAATGACACAGCAAGAAGTGGCTGATATGTTTCGAATGAATATAAGAGATGTGGCTAGGGTTACACAGTTAGCTAATTGCCATAATACCAGAAAAATTACAGGGGAAAATGTGAGAAAGGGAGAGGCTATGAAGCCTATAGTGATTGCAGATGAACTGCAATTTCTAGACAAATACCCTATAGAAAATTTCAGATAATAGTAAAGGTGTCAGACGGCACATTGTGGAAGGCAAAAACCGCACTTTGATTTCGGCGGAAGCACCTCCCGACTGTGCCGTATCGGCACTTGCCGCAGACTCTCCGTAAGTACCGATGGAGCGTTTATATATATTTAATAGAGATATAAATACATGCGCTACTGATTGTGCTACTATGCTTGGCACTAGGCTGTCGAAGCTGTTTTGCATTGTTTGGAGAAAAGTATAGGAAGAGAACATAAATGAATACCCCCCATAAAATAAAGAAAAAGAAATGGTTATTAGGACAACAGGAAAAGCGGATGCGTCAATTAAGACGTAAGAATAAAAAGAAATCTCATATCGGCAAAGCGGATGTATCTAATAAAAAGCGTAGTAATGAACACTATGTGAAAGTACCGGATGTTTTTAGCTTGTCTAAAAATATAGAAAACACAGTTGCTTTTTTTGCAGAAGTATTTCGTGTAATTCACATTTGTTCCAGACGACAAAAAATATTTTTTGATTTAAGCCATATTCAAGAGGTTACAGTTGATGCAATAATGTATTTAATTGCGATTATAAGCAATGCCAGAAGATTGCAAATTTTGGAAATTGAGTGTGGCGGAAATATGCCATTAAATAGTAAAGCAAGAGCATCTTTCGAAAAAGTGGGATTTTATGATTATGTTCAGGCATCTAGAAAAATTCCTTTAAAAAAGGACACAGATAGAATTAAAATTGCACACGGGACAAAAGCTAATGGAGTAATTACTTCTTCAATATGTGATTTCGTAAATGAAAAGATAGGTGCGCAAAATAATATGTATACAAAGCGTTTATATCCGATGTTGGTTGAGTTAATGACAAATGTGAAGCAACATGCATACCGGGAAGTAGGCGGAAACATGATACCAGAATGGTATGTATATGTTGAAAATTGTCAAAGCGATATAAGGTTTGTTTTTCTTGATACAGGAGTTGGAATTCCTTCAACAATTAGAAAAAACTGGAGAGAAAGAATCAATGATAGGGTAAAAGGAATAATGGGCAGCAAAGCGGACGATCCGCTATATATTGAAGCTGCTTTGCACGGTGAATTTCGAACAGAGACAAAACAAGGGCATCGCGGAAAAGGACTACCTGAAATATATAGTGCAATAGTTACATCAGCAAGTAGATTAAATAATTTGACAATTGTATCCGGACATGCAGAATGCAATGTTGCTAAAAACGGTATTGAAAAAAGAAATTATATCAATGCGACTTTTGAGGGTACACTTTTTATGTGGAGTTTTGAAAAGGAGGCTAAAAATGATCACAATAAATATAGCAAATGAATATACAAAAACACCGGGAGGAAGGTTTAAAAGTGAAGGCGATTTTTCAGGAGAAGACTTTCGTGACAGTATATTAATACCAAAGTATCTTGAGGCAGTAAAACAGAATCAACTATTATGCATAAATTTGGATGGTGGATATGGATATGGATCGTCATTTTTGGAAGAAGCATTTGGTGGGTTGGTGAGAAAAATAAACAAAGTTGATATAAGCGTTATAAATATTATTTCGGATGAAGAACCACAGTTGAAATTGGATATAATGAAGTACTTAAAGGATGCATTAAAAGTACGAGAGGAGAAGTAGTAGTGAAAAAAGCACTGAAAGTAATTTTATTTTCCAGTTTGATTGCATTAATACTGGGATTGATGTTTGTGAATCTTTTCTGTATCAAAAATGAAAATTTTTGGAATATGTCAATAGAATCTTGTTTGACACTAGTAATAGCACTTGTTGTCAGCTATTATTTTACGCAAAAAAATCAGGATGAAAGAAATAAAAAGGAAATTTATTTACATTTAATGGAAAAAATGCAAAGACTGGTTTCGGAAGACTGTTTATCCAATATTTCAGAGAACACAGATATCAATATCATTTTGATGAAGAAGCGAGAGATAAATAATTGCACGACAACATTAGAAAAATATGCAAAAGAATTTCATATTGAAGAAGAAGTACAATTTATAAGTGACAAAGTGAGGGAGTATACAGAATTTTTTGGCACGCATCAGGATGACGTCGCATATTTGGCCAAAAGCACGAAGGAATTAAAAAGACCACTTGATTTAATTGAACAAAAACTAAATGAAGCAATGATTAAAATATTTGATTAATCATGAAGCTGAGTATAATGATTCAACAGCGTATATGTCACGAAGAACCGGATCTCTATTACGGCCTTAAATAAAATTGAGAATGATAAAACCAAAGATGTTCTATTGGGGAATGCAATGTTTCAAGGAAATGGATATAACCAAGGAGTCTGACAGCTGATAGAGGAAGTTATAGCAAAACTGGAAAAACGCTTGTATATTGTAGTGATGGATCTAAGCTAGTAGAGATACATTTCGAAAATAAGTAATTAAAAAAAGGAATCGATTAAGTAACAAAATATGATATTATAATAAAGTACTGATCATAGAGTGCTTATGTTAAGACACGTGGGGTGACGAAAATGCCATTGACAAAAATAGAAGCAGAGAATTTTACAGTATTTCAGGATATTAAGATACCGTTTAGCAAGGGAATAAACATATTGGTTGGGGAAAATGGTGTGGGAAAAACCCATATTATGAAACTGGCTTATGCAGCATGTCAGGCTTCGAAACATGATGTGTCATTTCCACAGAAAACGACCAGGCTTTTTCGCCCGGATCAGTCCAGTATCGGACGACTGGTAAACAGAAATAAAAACGGTAATAATACAGCAAGGATTTCAGTAGAATCCGATACAGCGAAAATTGGAATGACATTTTCTACGAAGACAATAAAGTGGGATGCAGAGGTTGAGACAGAGAAAAAATGGGAAAAGCAGATGTCTGATCTTACCAGTGTATTTATTCCCGCAAAAGAAATTCTGTCCAATGCATGGAATCTTGATGCGGCAGTAAAAATGGGAAATGTAGAATTTGATGATACTTATTTGGATATTATTGCTGCTGCAAAGATTAACATTTCCCGGGGAGTGGATACAACAGAGCGGAAGAAATATCTGGATATTTTACAGAAAATCAGTTCGGGAAAAGTAACCTTGCAGGATGACAGATTCTATTTGAAACCCGGCACACAGGCAAAATTGGAATTCAATTTAGTGGCAGAGGGATTAAGAAAAGTAGCATTATTATGGCAGCTGATTAAAAACGGAACATTGGAGAAGGGAGCGGTACTGTTTTGGGATGAACCGGAAGCAAATATCAATCCGAAATACATTCCGGTACTGGCAGAATTGTTAATTATGCTGGAAAGCGAGGGCGTGCAAATTTTTGTATCTACGCATGATTATTTTCTCGCAAAATATATTGAAGTAAAGCGTACGGAGAAAAGTGATATCAGATATATTTCTTTATATAAAGATATTAAAGATAAAGTGCAATGCGAGACAGCAACGGAATTTGAATTGCTGGAGAATAATGCAATCATGGATACGTTTCGGCAGCTTTATAGAGAGGAAATCGGGGTGGTACTTAAGTGAAAGTGATATCAGAGTCGAAAATGAATTTTGGACAATTTGCTGAAGAGAATTTATTTCACATCGAAAAATCCAAAATTTATAAAGACCTTGGTTCTGGAATAAAAACGGTTGAATTTATTTTGAAGTATGACGAAAACAGCATAATATTTCTGGAAGCAAAGGAAAGCTGCCCGAATGTTGCTAATCGTTATGAATCAGAAGAAAAAGAACAGAAGTTTGAAGAATATTATTCCTCTATAGTGGATAAGTTTACTGATTCCTTACAGGTATATCTGGCTGTCATTCTGAACAAATTTCAGGATACAGAAGAAGTGGGCGATAAATTGAGAACAGTAAATGATATGAAGGATATAAAGCTGAAATTTGTTCTTGTTCTTAAATATGCGGAAGATATTGAGTGGTTAGCGGGACCATTGGCAGAATTAAAAGCGCGATTACTTCAGATTCGAAAAATATGGGGTATCGAAATTGCTGTATTGAATGAAGAACTTGCAAGGAAATATAGAATTATTTGCTAGCAATACCATTCAGCAGTAAAAAAAGGAACTCAATGCTTGAGCTCCTTTTTGCTTTTATTTTTCTAAATCGATTGTCTTGAGTAATTCTTTGATCTGTTCTACACTCAGCCACTCGGTATTGTTACCTGAGCTATAGGAAAATCCCTCGGGTACCCTCTTGCCGGTAGGAACAGCACGTCTGGATTCACTCCATACCATTTGAGGATATACGATGAAGTGCTTATCATACTCATAGGTATTCATAGAATCTTCCACGGTTACCATAATTTCGTGAAGTTTTTCACCTTCACGGATGCCTACTTCCGGCATTTCACATCCAGGCAACATTGCCTGTGCCAGATCTGTGATCTTGAAAGAAGGAATCTTGGAGATAAAGGTCTCACCACCCTTGGATTCTTCCAAAGCCTTGATTACCAGCTCGACACCCTGTTGCAGGCTGATCCAGAAACGTGTCATGCGGTAGTCGGTAATAGGAAGTTCAGTGCCACCATTTTTGATGATGTTGTGAAAGAACGGAATAACGGAACCGCGGCTTCCGGCTACATTGCCATAACGAACGATGGAGAAGCAGATATCCTTGCTTCCGGCATAGGCGTTGGCTGCGATAAACAATTTATCGGACACTAGCTTGGTACCGCCATACAGGTTGGCAGGATTCACGGCTTTGTCGGTAGACAGAGCAACGATTTTTTTACCCCGGTATCCAAAGCTGCATCAATAACATTCTGTGCACCATGGATATTGGTCTTGATTGCTTCCGCCGGGTTGTATTCGCAGGCAGGTACCTGCTTCAGAGCTGCAGCATGGATGACATAATCTACATCTTCAAATGCTCTGGTCATGCGCTCTTTGTCTCTGACATCACCGATGAAGAAACGAAGCTTGCTGGCATACTACTTGAATTCATTCTGCATGATGAATTGCTTGAATTCATCACGGGAATAGATAATGATCTTCTTAGGATTGTAGTTGTCCAGCACTATTTGGTAAAAGCCTTGCCAAAACTGCCGGTACCACCTGTAATCAAAATGGATTTATCATCTAATAACATAACGTCCTCACTTTCAAAACTAAAAATTCTTATACATCATAACATATTATGTGGAAAAACGCAATTATTACAAGCAAACGCCCATAGCAATTGTTTGATGGATGTGATATTATAGTGAAGAATTAAAATAGTCCGAGATATAGAAGCATCAATTGTCAGATTGATAAATACAGGACTTGTGCGACCGCGCCGGAGAGTCAGATGCGAATCTTGTGCCGATCCTGTGCATGATAAGCGCAAATTTATAATTAAATTAGGATAAAATCGGTGGGGAAATGAGAAAAATACAGGATATCATTTTAAAGTTAATTGCGGTAATGGGAATTTGTTTTTTTACAGCGTTAACGATTGGAGCAATAGGTACCGGCAGAAAGTTAGCTCCTTTCTCGGAAACGGTTTCGACAGTTAGTGACAACTGGATAAAAGCAGTTGGAATTGTGGCGGGATGCATAGTAATTATAGGAATCATCTGGAAATATAGTTCCCGGGTATACATTCGACATATACGAATTGCAGCAGCGGTAATTGCAATTTTTTCTGCGGCTGGGATAATAACTATGGCATTAAATGCCGAGTATGTCCCTATAGCAGATCAGGAATATGTATATGTTGTCCTGAAGAATCTTTTTACGGGAAATTACACAGAATTACAAACTTATTGGTATTACAACGTATGTCCCTATCAGTTGGGAGTAGGGGCTCTTTACTTGTTGCCGGCACGAATTTGCGGCAATTGCAATATTATAACTTTGCAGTGTTTTCAGGCGATTTGTGGTGGAATAACAATTTTTGCGGGGAATGAAATTGCATGGAAGTTGTTTCATAAAGAAAAATTGTGTATTTACTATTTATTGCTTGTCCTATGCTATGTTCCAATGCATTTATATGGACTTTTTATTTATGGTGAAATGATTGGATTGTGCTTTTTGGAACTTGCAATTTTGTGCTTGTTGGTACTGCAGGAGCATGAACAATGGGTACTATGGAAAAAGATTTTAGTATATATTGCAATGATCAGCAGTATGATTGTGTCCTATACAGCGAGAGAAGCATTGATTATTGTATGGATTGCTGTCCTGGGTATTCAATTTTTACGAGCTCTAAAAGGGAATCGTAAAAGTTTTATTATTAGTTTTTTCTGTGTGCTTTTGATGATACTTGGACAAAAAACAGTTATTCAATGTGTAGAACATCAGGCAGGAATTCAATTATCTGAAGGAGTTCCGGCAATATCTGTGGTTGCAATGGGATTTCAGGACGAGGATCCAAACCATACAGGAAGTGGGACATATAATGCATATGAAATACATCTCTTTTGGGAAAATAATTTTGATGTAGATAAATGTAAGGAACTTTCTATTTTAAATATAAAGCAGTCCATTGTCAGATGGATGCGAGATCCTATAGGAGCATTAGAATTTTTTTGCGATAAAACAGCAGTCCAATGGTTGGAACCTACCTATGGATCTTTTTTATCTACATCGAATATGACGACTTCGTCGAAATGGATGAAGGCTTTTTACTCAGATAGAGGATATCAGATATTTTATGAAATTATGAATCAACTGCAAAATGTTATTTATATTGGAGTATTATTTTATTATATTTATCTGGCAAAGCATAAAAGACAGGAATGGGAATATTTTTGGGGATTGGTTCTGATAGGAGAGGTTTTATTCAGTCTGTTGTGGGAGGCAAAGAGCCGATACGTGTTCCCTTATATAGTGATTGCGCTGCCGGCTGCGGCCATGGGGTATTGGTATTTATGTAATTGTATAGGTAAATATCTTAAACCTCGCACTTGAATAAGTGTCTGTGTGTCAGACGGCACATTGTGGGAGGCACAAACTTCATTTTGATTTCGGTAGCAACACCTCCCCGACCGTGCCGTATCGACACCTGCCGCAGATTCTCGTAGCTTTGTTTGAAGAGCAGCACAGCTGCTTTTAAAATAAGGCCATGACAGAAGTCACAGAGTAAGAACCGATTTGACGTTTACGATTATTTGGGGCTTACTAATCAAATAACCAATCTTGTGTATTCGCATGGTAAAACAGAACTTGCATATCTTCTAATATTTGAGCGGCTTCTTTTTCATTCATCCACAATATATCCTGAATATCTTTAACATCAGCACATTTTCTCATAACACCGGTCTGGAGCATAGACAGAACCCTGGCATTTTTAATAGACTGAAAGTATTGTAATACTTGGGGGTGTTCGCTGATAGAGGCCGGTTCCGTGTAGCGAAGCCCTTTTTGGTCTAATGTCTCATAGAATCTATTAACGAACTCTTTGGACAAGTAATTGTAGTTGTGCATTGTGATCACGAGAGCCTGCAGACTCACCTGGAATTTTTGCTTTAATGCAAATAAAGTGGCATAGTCTACAAAATTCGTTGTATTTCGATAGGATATAAGATATTCTTCAGGAATAAGAAAATATCCTGCAAAACAATCCGCCATTTTATCCAAAAAACTCTTCTTCTCGTAATTACAGTTTTCGAATTTCCGTTTATAAACAGGACGGTGAAGAAGAATGTGACCATATTCATGAAATACAGTGAAAATAATTCGTTCTAATGTAATAGAAGCGTTACAGTTAACAAAAATATAACATCCTTTTTCATCATTGATATAAGATAAACCGTTAGTAGAAGAAATTCCAAAATCAACAAAGAAAATGTGAATTCCTTTATTCTGCAGTGCAGCAATGGCGGCGATGGCATTTGTGTCGTGCAAGCCTAATTTTTCTCGCTGATCCTTTGCTATATTTCTGATTTCTTCTTTTAATTCAGAAGTCATTTTTAATTTGGGTGAAAAATAATCTGTACATTCAAAGTTAATATCTAAAAGGCGATCATTACCGATATTTGCAAACAGGTTATATTGCTCCGGGAAATAAGTCGTGGATTCTCCTAGAGTGATTGCAAGATTATTGTAAGCATTAATACAGTGATATACCTTCTCGGAAATCGATTCTGTAGCAAGTGTATAATTAAGTGCGGTTCGAAACAGGAAACTTGCAGAAGAATCAGAAGACTTACTTTGTAACAATGATTCTACCGGAACATCAAAAAAATCAGATACAGCCACTAACTTTACGCTGTCGATAATATTACTGCCTCTTAAATAATTCTGTAAAGTTTGACGACTGACATTGAGATAATTGGCTAAATCTGTGATAGTAACAGAACGTGTAGTCATTAGATCTCGGATATTATTTCCAATGATTTGTACTAGTTCCATGTAAGCTCCTCCTATGTAAACAGATTATAACATTTTTGTAAAAAAAATTCAACATATTCCGAATTATAGTATAAAAAAATATACATAAATTTATTAAACATTCACAAATGTGGAAAAAACTTTAGAATTTCTATTGAAATGTGGATAATGTAATGCTAATATTAAAAAGAAGCTTCCGGATACTACCACTACCACAGAACCGGAAGGAGCAAAAAGGAGAAGGAAGGGAGGCATTGCATATATTTATAACATGAAAAAGAGCCCATAAAGAGCTCTTTAACGAATCGGTTACCCACCATAATGTAACCATTACACTGTTTTCCTTACGGCTACCACCCCGTAAGATTGTTTGTGTACTTTTTTATTATACAGCAAAAATGAAGAATGGCAAGTAAATACACAGACTTTTATGCAAATGAATAATAGAAACGAAGAAGAGAAATGAAATTATGAGAATGGGAGGAAATGAAATGAAAATATTAGTATTAGGCGATAACACATACGAGGAAAGTGGCTCTGCAAATTACGGAGACTGTTTTTTGATTGACAACGGGAAACAACTGGTTATTTATGATTGCGGTTCTACCGAGCACGCAGAAGTAGTGCTTAAATATATGGAGAAAAACAAGTATGATAAGGTCATTCTTGTATTGTCTCATAATGATGCTGATCACTTTGAAGGCGTAAACTATTTGCTGAATAAGGGAAAAATATCTAAGATTCGAACGGTCTTATTATTTAAACATTTGGATGCCATTGAAAAGGAATTGGATGATGGAAGGAGAAATAAACGTTCTATTCGTAATCAGATTGCAGAACTCTACGATAATATTGCTTCATTAAGCGGTGAGAATTTGGAGGATATTTATGATAAGCAGGGTAACTTATTGAATAATGAAGTGATTTCCGGTGTAAAGACAGTGGGACCTTCTTTCTCCTATCTGATTCAGGCGGTGGCAAAGCACTTGAACAATCAGGAGGGAGATACCATTGATGGGGAAACTATCTATAATGCAACCAGTGTGCAGCTTGAAGTGAAGATAGGTACGCATAAAGTATTGCTTTGCGGAGACAGTAATTTTCAGGCAATAGAGAAGAAACTGAAGGACTATGATGTGATACAACTTCCGCATCATGGTAAAAAGGATCAGGCGGAACAGATTTTTGCTGCGAAAGCAGAAGAACCGCAGACGGTTTATGTAGTATCTGATAATACCGGCAAGACGAACGGCGGATCCGACCATTTGGATGAACGGTGGGCTAAAGGGCATCATATCAGAAATACGCGTAAAGAGGGCACCATAACAATATCTGAAATTGCACTAAATAATTCTCGCGCCGGAAATGGACATACATTGGGGGTACGATATGAGATATTTAGTACAAAAAGAATTTGAAAAAGAAATTACTGCGAGACGCCGATTCCTTTATGACTGTTTTGGAATATGGATGTATGTCGGAAGACCTGAAAAGGATTTTATTCCATTGTTAAGTATGCCGGATACTTTTCAAAAGGATGTGCTGTTCTTATATGGACACAATAATGCTGTAAATCGCTATCTGGTAGAGAATCAAGACTCTGTTTCAGAGCAAACGGTTGTTTTAATTACATGCCAGGCATCTTATGAGTTTGAGCGTTATGGTAGAAAAGACAGAAAAATATATATTGCAAGGCAGGAAAATAATACTGTTAAGATTTACGATAAGGAAGATTATTGCTTTGATTTTGACCCATGCGACTCGGAACTGATATGCTATAACCTAAAAAAGGGTAACGTGCTGGAAATGATAGAACGAGCATTTGTCTGCATTTCAGAAGGAGATGTGAGATGAAAGATTACCGCAAAAATGAACTAATCTATTATGCACTGGGAAATATTTTGATAATGTTGTTCTTTTCAGGACAGCTGGGACAGATTCTGACATTGAACAACGAGACGCAAATAGATATTTTTAAAGTGGTGACCGAATCGGTCTTTGTGTTATCTATTGTATCTTCCTATGTGTTTGTCTTGGATTCGGTACTCTCTGGATGGATAAAATTTAAGATTGCTTATTTCGGCATAGGCAGATTGCCGGGGTGTACAATCTTTTCTAAAATAAAAGAAAAAGATGATGATCCACGGTTTGACCATGAGGATGTAATGAAATGTTATGAACAGATATATTTAAATATGCCGGAGAAAAATAAACGAAAGTATGAAAATGTACATTGGAATAAAATATATTTGAAATATGAAAAGGAAGATAAAGTTAAAACGGTTCAAAGGAATTTCCTCTTATGCAGGGACTTGTTTATTATGACCTTATTTTTATGCATTATATATTTTATTTTGATCGTTGGCTGTGAAATAGGTGTACTAAGGTACGAAGTATTGATTGTATTAATGGTAGAACTTTTGGCAACCAACATAGCCATGCGTGAACAAGGAATAGAGTTTGCATATATGGTTATTGCACTAGATGTTAATCAAGTAAGAGCATGGCAGAAATAGTTTTGAATTATTGAAAGCAAAGGTACTGCTTCATGAACAATTTTGCTGTGAAATCAACTAAGCGTGGAAAGAACCTATGGAGCGTTTACGGTGAAAAGGCGATTACTCAGATAAAGGATCGCAGATATGCGGAATATCTAAAAAATGAAGGAAGAGCGGATATTCTGCTGTATGGCATAAGCTTTTGCAAGAAACGATGTAAAGCGGTTGTAGAGGAACTCAAATGATTTGAGTTCCTTTTGCTAAAAATTTTAAATTTCTGCAGAAACTCAAAAAAGAATTAAAATCATTTCACTTATTTCAAAGGAACTCAAAAAAGAACTTAAAATATTTGAGTTCCTTTTTGAGTTCTTTGAATAAAATTTTAGATTCTTGCATAAACTTAAAAAAAGTAGTAGAATATTAAAAAAGAACAGGAGGAAGTAAAATGACAACAGAAGAATTATTGGAAAAATTAGAGTTAATTCAAAAAATGAAATGTGAAACCTCCACGTTAGAAATAAAAAGTGCAGAACAGGGATGCCCACAGCGGTTATACGATACGTTGTCCAGTTTTTCCAATCAGGATGATGGTGGAATCATTATCTTTGGTGTGGATGAAAAAAAAGGATATAAAGAAGTAGGAGTATATGATCCACAGGATATACAAAAAAAAATAAATGAGCAGTGCTTACAGATGGAGCCGACAATAAGACCGTTGCTTACGGTTGTAGAAAAGGATGGTAATTTTTTTGTTTCTGCAGAAATCCCGAGTGCAGATATTACGGATCGTCCGGTTTTTTACCAGGGAAAAGGTCGGATGAAAGGGTCTTATACACGGGTTGGTGATAGCGATGAGCCTATGACGGAGTATGAAGTATACAGTTATGAGGCATACCGTAAGAAATATCAAGACGATATTAGAGTGATTGATAGAGTATCGTTTGCAGCATTGGATCAGGAATTACTTGCGACATATATAGAATTTCTTAAAAAAGGAAAACCACGTTTGGCAGCCATTCCAACTGACGAAATATATGAATTGATGAGCATAAAGCGAGACAATAGGATTACATTAAGTGCTGTAATGAATTTTTGCCCATATCCGCAGGCATATTTTCCACAATTATGCATTATTGCGACAGTGGTTCCCGGTACGGAGCTGGGAACGATTGGGGAACAGGGGGAAAGATTTCTGGACAATCAAAGAATAGAGGGAAATATATCCGATATGCTTGATGGAGCGATACAATTTGTGAGCAGGAATATGCGTACGAAGACCATCATAAATTCGCAGACAGGAAAACGTGAGGATCGGCCGGATTATCCGATTACTGCAGTCAGAGAAGCAATACTTAATGCACTGGTACATCGTGATTATAGTATTCACACGGAGGGAATGCCGATTCAGCTTATTATGTTTGAGGATAGAATGGAGATTCGGAATCCCGGTGGAATCTATGGACGAATTAAGATTGATCAGCTTGGAAAAGTACAGCCGGATACCAGAAATCCTGTAATTGCATCGGAACTGGAAGTATTGAAAATAACGGAGAATCGTTATTCCGGAATTCCTACGATTCGTAGAATGATGCGTGAATATGATTTACAGCAGCCGGAATTTCTTGATGAAAGAGGAAGCTTTATTATTAAATTATATAAAAATGTAAAAGAGTACAATGTTGCAGAGATAGAGGATGTAGACAATGAGGATCTGCTTCTTTTCTGTAAAACGCCCAGGACGCGCAAAGAAATCAGTGATTATTTAGGATTGAACTCTGTGGCATATGCCATTCAGACCCGTGTGATGCCATTGGTTGATAAGGGGATTATTAAGATGAGCATTCCGGAAAAGCCCAAGAGCTCTAAACAGTTATTTTACTGTGATTAGAAAGTGATTTCCTGAAGGAACTCAAAAAAAGTCTAATAAATTTGAGTTCTTTAAAGGAACTCAAATAGGAACTCAAATTTTTGAGTTCTTTTTTGAGTTGTTATTTTCATAAAACATTTGGATACCTTGAAATCAGTTATCTGAAATGTTATATTGAATCATAACAAACGCTTAAAAAATAAAGAGAAAAGTTATTATTATCCGGTAGGATGGGAGACATGCAGACCATGACAGAACAGAAAAAAAGGTATACGATCCTGGGCATATTTGTGGCAATGTTCCTTTTTGGAGCTTTTTTCCTGCGGGAGACAGGTGTTTATTTTGATGAAAATCAGGAAGAAAGAATTCTGTATATGAATATCTTGCAGTATGGTGAGACCTTACGGATCCCGAAGCTCACGAACTGGTTTCAATGGAAGGAAGAATATCATCCGATCTGCGTAGAAGCGGACAAGGATCATGGCAGTGCTCCGTATTATCTGTGTGGATTGCTGTTAATGAAGCTGGATCAGCATCCGGATGCTGTCAGGCTGCAGAGTGAGGTATGGCATGCGTATACGTATGCGCTGTTTTTCCTGGGTGTGATTTATATGTACCGGTTGTTGTGGGAACTGTTCCGGGACAGGAGGACGGCACTGCTGGGAACACTTATGCTGTTTCTGACACCGAGGATATTTGCGGATGGATTATACAACAATAAAGATTCCGTATTGATGTCCCTGATCATTGTGATGTTATTTTACGGAATCCGCTTTTTGGAGCGTAAGGATTTCAAAAATGCATGTCTGCTGGGAATCTGTGCCGGATTCTGCGGGAATCTGAAGATCAGCGGGATCTATGTTTTTGCAATGATTGGCGGCTTTTATCTGCTGATCCTGACGACAGAAAAAAAGTGGAGCGGGAAAACTTTTTTCGTGGGACTTACGGCAGCAGTTGTCGGTTTCCTGAGTTATTTGACATTAACTCCCGCTATCTGGGGACAGGGATTTCATTTGTGGGAATTTCTGATGTGGAACCTTTCAAACAGTACGGAATATTCCAGAATGGACGGTAAGGTATTGTTTGACGGAACATGGTATGTGCATTCCACGAATCCTCTGCCATGGTATTATCTGCCGAAACTGATCGCCCTGACGATTCCGGTCTATCTCAGTGTTCTGCTGTGGAGCAGTATCGGCATCTGGCTCTATAAAGGCAGAAAGCATCAATGGAATTTTGCGGATCGTATCTATCCGCTGTTCGCACTGACTTCCGGGATTCCGGTGCTGGTAGCAATGCTGTGCGATCCGAATCTGTACAACGGGTGGCGGCATATGTATTTTATCTATGGACCGATGATCGTGATGATGGCTTATGCAGTGAGATACCTGTTGCAGCAACCGGAAATCCGTGCGAGAAGGATTGCAACTGCTATGCTGGTGGTGCTCATAGGATGTAACGGAGTTGGAATTGCACTGACGGGACAGAGCTCCAGCGCTTATACGAATATTTTGGCAGGTGGTGATGCCTGTGGACGGTACGAGATGGATTATTATGGTGTGACGGCGAAGAAGGTTCTCAAAAGCCTTGTGGACCGGTATGGTGAGATCTGGATCAAATCGGACGGCTGTGGAGCCACGATTGTGAATTATTATGTGTTGCCGGCAGAATACCGGGAGAAGATTCGACTGGTATCTTCACAGGAGGAGATACAGGCTGCCGTGGCTCAGGGGAAACTGGTACTCGGATGTGTAAATCCGAGTTATGATATCCAGCCGGAGGGGGAGGATGTCGTATGGCTGGAAGATTGGAAGGCCTGGGGCAATACCTATATGAAGATTCGCAAATATTAAATAATGTGGTATGATGAGATAGTAAAAAGCAGAGAGGACAAGCTATGAATATTATACTTTTGTCAGGTGGCTCCGGGCAGCGTCTGTGGCCTTTGTCCAATGAGATAAGATCCAAACAGTTTATTAAGATATTTCATACAGCAGACGGCGGTCTGGAATCCATGGTACAGAGAGTATGCCGCCAGATACGGGAAGTAGACCCGGAGGCACAGGTGACGATCGCCACTTCCAAGTCCCAGGTGTCAGCTATTTACAGTCAGCTGGGGCAGGATGTAGGGGTCAGTGTGGAACCCTGCAGACGGGACACCTTCCCGGCGATCGTACTGTCCGTAGCTTATCTGAAGGATGTGCTGGGGGTAGCGGAAGACGAACCGATTGTGATCTGTCCGGTGGATCCTTATGTGGAGACGACTTATTTTCAGGCACTGCAGGCATTGTGCGATCGCGCGGGAGAGTCTGAGGCGAATCTGGTGCTCATGGGGATCGAACCCACGTATCCCAGCGAAAAATACGGTTATATCATACCGGAGACGGCGGACGATCTGAGCCGTGTAACGATGTTCCGGGAGAAACCGACGAAAGAAGCCGCAGAGGAATATATTGCAAAAGGTGCTCTGTGGAACGGCGGTGTGTTTGCTTTCCGGTTAGGCTATGTGCTGAAACGCGCCCATGAACTCATAGATTTTACGGATTATGAAGACTTATTTCAGAAGTATGATACGTTGCAGAAGATCAGCTTTGACTATGCCGTGGTGGAAAAAGAGCCTGCCATAGAAGTGATGCGCTTCGCAGGGACCTGGAAGGACCTGGGTACCTGGAATACGCTGACGGAGGCTATGGACAGTCAGTGCGTCGGACAGGGGGTTCTGAACGACACCTGTGAAAATGTGCATGTGGTGAATGAACTGAATGTACCGATTCTGTGCATGGGATTGAAAAATATGGTCGTGGCGGCCAGTCCGGAGGGAATCCTGGTATCGGATAAGGAGCAGTCGAGCTATATCAAACCTTATGTGAATCAGTTCGACCAGCAGGTAATGTTCGCGGAAAAGTCATGGGGGAGCTTCCGTGTTCTGGATGTGAAGGATCACAGCATGACGATCAAGGTGACATTGAATCCGGGACATGGGATGAATTATCACAGCCATGATTTCCGCGATGAAGTATGGACGGTCATTGCCGGAGAAGGCCGGGCGATTCTGGATGATGTGGAGCGGCCGGTGAAGCCGGGCGATGTCCTGACTATGCAAGCAGGCTGCAAGCATACGATCCTTGCGGACACGGAACTGCAGGTGATCGAAGTGCAGATCGGTGCAGAGATCAGCGTGGATGATAAGCACAAGTATGAATACCGGAAGGATCAAATATTACGATGACGATGACTGCGAAGAAGAAAAAAATACTGTTCTGGTCCGTGTTGATGCTGGCGATCATTCTGCGGTGTATCCGGTTTGGCTCAGTGCCGGATGGGATCAACCAGGATGAGGCCATGGGAGCCATGGATGCATGGGCACTATCAAAATACGGTACCGACCGCTACGGCACGTTTCTGCCGGTTCATTTTGAGGCCTGGAAATACAGTCAGATGAGTGTTCTGCTATCCTATTGTATGGTGCCGTTTATCAAGGTGTTTGGTTTTAGCACCGTGACAGTGAGGCTGCCGATGCTGCTGGTATCCTGTGGGGCGGTTGCACTGGTATATTTAGTGTCGGAAAAGCTGTTTAATGAGAGGATTGCTTTTATAGCGATGCTTTTGACGGCGGTGAATCCCTGGCAGTTCATGCAGAGCCGCTGGTCGTTGGACTGTAATCTGTTCCCACATGTATTTTTATTGGCATTTTATCTGCTGTTGCTGGGACTGGAGAAAAGACGGTATTTGTATTTATCCATGCTCTTTTTCGGCCTGACATTTTATTGTTATGGAATAGCGGCGTACTCCGTCACGGCATTTTTGTTTGTGTTTTTTATATGGTGTCTGTGGAAAAAGCAGCTGAAATTCCGGGAGGGATTGTTGTGTGCGGTAATATTTACGCTGGTGGCTTTGCCGGAGGTGATCGTGCTGGCGATCAATGCGTTGCATTATGGTAAAAGCATTGAAATGCCTTTTTTCACGATGCAATTTTTCCCGGATAGTATCAGAAGTGCAGACATACTGTTTTTGAATTTTTCCTTTGCACAGCTGGGCAGGAATGGCTGGGCATTATTCAGCAGGGTGTTCCTGCAGCTGCCGGACATTTTCTTTAATTCGATTCCGGCGTTCGGACCCTTATATCATGTGTCGATACCGTTTGTATTGATCGGGATCATTGTATTTACGATTCGCCTTTTTAAGGAGAAACAGATCGAAAAACAGACGCAGATGCTGGCTCTGTGGGGATTCCTCATTACCGGGATCTGGGTGGGCCTGATCACCTTTGAAGTGAACATTAACCGTGTGAACATTATCTTCTACCCGGTGATCCTGCTGTGTGCTTACGGCATTTCACTGGTAGTGGATAAATTCGGAAAGCTTTTCCCGGTCATTGTAGCTGCGTATGCAGTCAGCAGTGTGCTGTTTTTCACAACGTATTTTACAGAGTATGCGGAAGAGAGCAGATACTATTACAACAGGGATTTCTTAGATGCCGTAGCCGAAGCTGACAGCATGGAAGAATACGACAGCCTGTATATTACGGGTAATCTTGGCTGGCAGTTTAACCAGTTAGCTACGGAGATCCTGACCCAGTATGCCTGCAGAATAGATGCCCGATACTATCAGAGCGAGGACTACGCACAGCGTTATCACTACATTTATCCTGAGAAATCCGGAGCGGAACTGGCGGAGTTCGTTGGGGATGGCCTGATGGTACTCCACGAGGACGAACTGCAGTATCTGCAATTCCCCTATGAAGTGATCGACACGGTGGGAGAGTATTTCCTGCTCACGGTAGACAAGGATTGAGAGGACGGAGTATGTAATTAACGAGAATGATCCAGTGTTGCGATCAGGGCGGTTCCGAAGAGGAATCGTCCTTCTTCGTTAAGGTGTACGGCATCTGCCAGATAGTCGGCAGCGTTATCCGCTGTGACGCCTAACCGGTGGTAGGTATCGTAGAAGGGAACGCCCATTTGGTCTGCCACATCAGCGGCGCCCTGTACATAAGCTGTCAGCGTACTGCCTGCCTCGCCGTGAAGCTCTGTACCGTTTTCAAAAAAGGTAATATAATTCGGAGCTGCTAACAGGATAAGCGCATCGGGATAGGCTTCCTGTAAGCTGCGGATTCCTGTTCGGAGTGCGCCGCAGTAGGTCACCGTGTCGTAAGGATCTTCCGGATCATCCACGGCATAGCCGGAAAAGTAATCATTCAGACCATAATTGATCACAAAGCATAATCTGCGCCCACGGTGATCGTCATTCAGATAAGCTTCCAGGGAGGTACGATAGACAGTGTCTTCCCTCAGAACAGTGGGATCCTGTTTCAGAAAGGTATCGACAGCGATGACAAAGCTCATGGCAGCTGCAGGATCGTCGGTAGCAGGATCCTTGGAGGCAGTAGCTCCGCCCTGGGCACAGTTGTACACATGTGCGCCCGAAAAACCATTGACGACACCGGGGATGGAAAAACTTCCGGTGTAGTTGCCGATGACGCTGTCACCGAAAAAGACAACAGACAGATCGGATAGATCGGGATATACCGTAGGAGCTTCTTTTTCTTCCGCTACCATATCATTTAGCATGGATTCCAGGGTATCCGCATTTCCCGGTGTAATGACCATGGCTCCGTCACAGAAAGTGAACATGATCAGTTTCTGTGCTACCGCATCATTATAATGCAAGTCATCCAGATAGTTTCCCGGATTGTTGATCAGCCAATGGGTTGCTCCGGGAAAGTACATGGTAACATTGGAATACCCGTTGAGAGTGGAGACGAGGGACTTACAGGTCGTCATCCACAGCGTTCTGGTCTCATCGGTCTGAGCAAGCCAGTATTGCATGGAAGGTGCGGGATACAGAATCTCGAAGCTGACCTCGGGATGTGCTTCCACATAGGGCAGCAGGTATTGGTTCAAATCCCTGTTCCAGTGGCGCAGCTGCTTATTGCTGTGCTTCCAGAGGGCCAGCGGATCCAGACCCAGATAGATATTGGTGATCCCGCTGCTGTCCGAAAATGCTGTGTCTAAATAGTCTGCAACATCATGCAGACTCTTGGCAGTATTTTCACATTTGATGATCGTAAGGCCACGGAATGTGGAGAAATCTTCTTCGTGAAATACTTCAGGACTGTACATGGACAGAAAAATACCCTCATAAGATTCTGATCGCATCCGTTGCAGATCAGAGTAATAGCTGTCTGAATGATGGGAAGAAACAGAACGGATAATGATAAATATGATCAGGCAGATGATGAGCAGTAAGGTAACGGCGATCATCCGGAATGCCGACTTTTTATTATGCATGGCAGACTCCTTTGGGGCAATAGGTATGAAAGACAACGCTCATTATATCATTTTCCCCGGGAACAGACAACAGATAGTGCAAAGTTTTCCGGTGTTATGCCGCAACTCGGAATGTTGTCTTTCCGTAGGAGTTATGATAGAATGTAACTATTCAGTGCCAAGGTGATTCTGCCAATGAGGTCCTGAATGGTTACAGCAATACAAACTGTTTGGAAATGAGGAAAATAATAATGGAAAATAAAGAAGAACTGGCTATTTTCGGAGGAAAACCTGTACGAGAGAATAAAATTTTCTACGGACGGCAATATATTGACCAGGCAGATGTGGACGCGGTGGCAGCAGTCATGACCAGCGACTACATTACCTGCGGACCTAAGGTGAAGGAGCTGGAGCAGCATCTGTGTGAACTGACCCATGCAAAATACGCCGTTGTGGTATGTAATGGTACCGCTGCACTGCATCTGGCGGCGCTGGCAGCAGGCTTTGGAGAGGGAGATGAGGTTATCGTAAGCTCGATCACTTTTGCTGCATCCTCCAACTGTGTATTATATGCGGGAGCGAAGCCTGTTTTCGCAGATATTGATCCGGAGACCTACAATATCGATCCGGCGTCCATCCGCAAGCTGATCACACCCAGGACGAAAGCGATCGTTGCGGTAGATTTCACCGGTCAGGCAGTGGAGCTGGATGAGATCCGGGAGATCTGTAAGGAGCACGATCTGATCCTGATCGAGGATGCCGCGCATGCCATCGGCACGAAATATAAGGGCCAGCCTGTGGGAAGCCTGGCAGATATGACCTGCTTCAGCTTCCATCCGGTCAAGACGGTGACCGGCGGAGAAGGCGGCGCCATAACGACTAATGATGAGAAGCTGTATCGTCATCTGATGCGGCTGCGTACCCACGGCATTACGAGGGACCCGGAAGAAATGGTACATCCCACCGATGCGCTGTGGTACAACGAGCAGGTAGAGCTGGGCTTCAATTATCGTATGACGGATTTCCAGGCGGCACTGCTATTGAGCCAGCTGAAGAAGCTCCCTGCATTTGAACAGCGTAGAAAAGAAATCCATAAGCGTTATAATGAAGCGTTCGGCAAAATGCCGGAACTGATCCTGCAGAAGGAGATCCCTGAGTCTGACACGACCTGGCATCTGTATGTGCTGCATCTGAATCTGGAGAACCTGAACTGCGACAGAAGGCAGTTTTTCGATGCTCTGTATGCGGAGAATACCTGCCCTCAGGTGCATTACCTGCCGGTCTACTGGCATTCCTATTATGAGAAGCTGGGATATCAGAAGGGACTGTGCCCCAATGCGGAGAAGTATTACAACGAGGTGATGAGTATTCCTCTGTATTACGGATTGACGGATGACGATGTGGAAGATGTGATCCATGCAGTGAAAAAGGTGGTAGCTTATTACACGAAGCTGAAATAAGATCCGGCAATGGGCGGAGCCGTGCCGGATCATGGGAAATGCCCGTAGCTGTGCCGGATCATGGGAAATAGCGGAATGAATCAGAAAGTGGCAGGGAACGGTATTTTGAAAGAAAATAAGAAAAATTGGATAGAAATTTCGGTGTTTGCTGCACTGGTAGCCATCGCATCGGCAGTTACGTTCTGGCTGTTTTACCGGCAGTGTGTGGAAAGCATGCTGGGAACGGGACTGTATCATTCTGATATGAAGGCATATATTCTGGAGATGCAGGGACTGGACAGCGGTTACAGCTTCCCTTACCCGGTTTTGTTCAAGCTGGCGGCGACGATCCATCTGGTGACCGCCTCCTTTACCGGCGGAGCGGAGTTAGCCATGGCACTGGCCACGATGCTGTTAAACAGCGGAGCAATGATCGCTCTGAAGGTGATGCTGGACAAGCATGTGGGAGCAAATCTGCAGGAGGCTATGCCCGGAAAACCTTGGCTTCCGGGGATTCTCACAGGAACGGCAGCGGTATCCCTGTTTTTTGTGTCGATGGTATATCCGCCGACAGGGATTTATCTCCCCGGTATCAAATACAAATATCTCGGGGTATTTACGCCGAATCCATTTCACAATGCCACCTATATGGCGGCACGGCCGTTCGCAATTCTTGCATTTTTTAAGTATGGTGAATTGCTGCCGGTGTATGAGCAGCCAAATGCGGTCAGAGAGCATAAGAGAGATTATATTCTGTTTGCAATATATCTGCTGCTGGCGACCATGACGAAACCCAGTTTTACCATAGTGCTGGTCGGAGTTGCGGGGATTTTGATGCTGTGGAGAATGTTCCGCAGCAGATTCCGGAATTTTGTCCCCACGGTGTGGCTGGGAGTATGTTTTATTCCGACTTTTATGGATCTGCTCTACCAGTTCCGGGGAGTGTTCGTACCGCAGGAGGGACAGGAAGGCGGCATCGGATTTACTTTTGGCCATGTATGGGCGCAGTATTGTGGCAATCTGCCCCTGGCTATCGGCCTGGCCATCGGATTCCCAATCCTGGTACTTCTGCTGAACTACAAGGAACTGCACAAGGACAGCATCTACCGTTTTTCCTGGCAGGTGTATGTGATGAGCTTCCTTATGGCATTCTTCCTGTATGAAAAAGGATTCCGGGAGATGGATTTCAATTTCTCCTGGGGCTACATGTACGGAATCTTCTTCGCATTTGTGGGAGCACTGCTGGTACTGCTCCGCGCGACAGCGAATGCCGACACCCGGAAGAGAAGGATTGTTGTGGCAGTACAGTGGCTGGCTTACCTGTGGCACCTCGTATGCGGAGTATATTATTTTTGGGGATTTTTACAGGGAGCGATGTATTATTGATGTAAATTGAGAGCTTATGTGAGCAATGAGCCGCATATGATAAAAAGACAGTGTAGGGAGTTGGGCTTCACCGAAGTCGCCGCTCAAAGCACTGTCTTTTTGTTTGCCTGTCTTCCATTTCACCATTGAAGGCATAATTGGACAAAACAGTGGACAATTTTAATTTTTAAGGATTATATTCCACCCTTCAGCACCAAAACAATGTTTTTCAAAAATGGCCCTTTTTATAGATGTATTTTTTCTATTTTAGCTGATTTTGGTATAAATAGTAGCATTTTTGAAAAATTGCTAACTTGAAAGTTTACGAAAGTATAGCCGCGCATAGGCATAGTGAGGACAGCAATGGGCGCTTGTGCACAAATTCCAGTCTTATTCGTTATGCGGGGCGTAATCATCAAATTTAGTCAAATAAGCCCCGGTAGTTTTCGGCATGCGGGGCGTAATTATCAAATTTTGTGTGTAACGCCCCATACCTTGGTTTAAGGGCACAGAGAAGCTTGATCCTGTCTCCTGTGCCCACGCTGAGGCAGAAGAAGGGCACAGAGAAGCTTGATCCTGTCATCTGTGCCCACGCTGAGGCAGAAGAAGGGTACAGAGAAGCTTGATCCTGTCCCCTGTGCCAGCGCTGAGGCAGAAGAAGGGCACAGAGAAGCTTGCGCCTGTCCCCTGTGCCCACGCTGAGGCAGAAGAAGGGCACAGAGAAGCTTGCTCCTGTCATCTGTGCCCACGCTGAGGCGGAAGAAGGGTACAGAGAAGCTTGCTCCTGTCATCTGTGCCCACGCTGAGGCGGAAGAAGGGCACAGAGAAGCTTGTTCCTATCTCCTGTGCCCACGCTGCGACGGAATAGAGGCACAGGAGGGCGTTCGCCGCATAGGCAAAAGTAAAGACAGCGATTTGTGCGCAAGCGCCCATCGCTGTCCTCACTATGCCTATGCGCGGCTCATTGCCCGCGTAACTTTCAATTTATTTCTTTTCCGGGCGTAGATTTTCTAATACTTCATCCGGTACATACAGCTTCCCCCAGCCGGTTCCGAGGTCGATCTTTGGCTTGTTGGCGCCGTGGAAGTCGGAGCCGCCGCTGATCTGCAGATCATATTTGGAGGCAAGTCCGCGGATCTGGCGTTCCTCGGCGCTATTGTAGGTGCTGTAAATGGCTTCGATGCCCACGAGGCCGATCTTTTTCAATTCCGCTACGAGAGTATCCAGACGATCATCGCTCATGTGATAGAGGATCGGATGTGCCAGCACCGGTACGCCGCCGGCCCCCAGGATCAGTTTCACAGCCTGAGCGGGTGTCACCTTTTCCCTCGGAACAAAGCAGGGACAGTGATCGCCTACGTAGCGGTCAAATGCTTCCTTCATGCTCTGGATATAGCCGTGGGAGAGGAGATATCTTGCAAAATGAGCTCTGGTGATAACCGCACCGGGGAATTCCGCCAGAAGTGCCTCGTAAGTAATGTCAATGTCATGCTCTCTGAGAAGCGCACACATTTTTTCATTGCGGTTCTCGCGGGAACGAATGAAATCTTCTAAATAATGGGCAAACTCCGGCTGGCGGTAATCAATGAAAAGGCCAACCATGTGGATATCTTTGCCCTGATATTCCGTGGATAGCTCGATACCGGGGATCACCTCCGGCACCTGAGGCATGGAGGCGTCAGCGTCAGACACGGAAGCAGCTGGAAGGGAGGAACCGGCCGCCTGAGCCTGCCGCAGTTCCTCCGCATATCGGATCGCCCGGTCCAGTCCGTTTACCGTATCGTGATCGGTAAGAGCGAAGGCGGTTAAGCCTTTTTGAATTGCATAATCAACTAATTCTTCCGGGGTAAAGGTACCGTCGGAACAGGTGGAATGTACGTGAAGATCTACCATATTTCTATCCTTTCTGAGATTATTTTGGGGGACTGGTCCGCATTAACATACATTAGAGCTAGTTTTTGCGTATAGAGACAGTGTTTGTAAATATTACATGTTTTAATGGAGATCATTAAACGAAACAGAATTGGGAAAGTAACAAAATGGATGTCGGCAGCACCGGCATCCATTTTATTCGTCTTAGTTCTCGTCGTCTTCGGTCTGTGCGGTGAATACAGTACGCTTTCTTGCCATTTCATCGCTTGCCAGGTACTCATCGTAGGTAGTGATCTTGTCTACCAGACTGCCATTCGGCAGAATCTCGATGATACGGTTGGCGGTGGTCTGTACGAACTGGTGGTCATGACAGGAGAACAGTGCCACACCGGGGAACTTGATCAGACCGTTGTTCAGAGCGGTGATGGACTCCATGTCCAGATGGTTAGTGGGCTCATCCAGGATCAGACAGTTGGCGCCGCTGATCATCATCTTGGACAGCAGGCAGCGAACCTTCTCACCACCGGAGAGGATGCGGACCTTCTTCACACCGTCTTCGCCGGCGAACAGCATACGTCCCAGGAAACCACGGACATAAGTAGCATCCTTTACGGGAGAGTAGCCGGTCAGCCAGTCGGCGATGGTCATATCATTGTCGAACTCTGCGGTATTATCCTTCGGGAAGTAGGACTGGGAAGTAGTAACACCCCACTTGTAGGTTCCCTCATCCGGCTCGATCTCTCCGGCAAGGATCTGGAACAGTGTGGTCTTCGCCAGCTCGCAGCTTCCTACGAAAGCAACCTTATCTTCACGGCCCAGAGTAAAGGAGATGTCATCCAATACCTTTTCTCCGTTGATGGTCTTGGACAGATGCTCCACAGCCAGTACTTCGTTACCGATCTCACGCTCGGGGCGGAAGTCGATATAGGGATATTTTCTGCTGGAGGGCTTAATGTCATCCAACTCAATTTTTTCCAGGGCACGTTTTCTGGAAGTAGCCTGCTTGGATTTGGAAGCATTTGCGGAGAAACGGGAGATGAACTCCTGTAATTCCTTGATCTTTTCTTCCTTTTTCTTATTGGCTTCTTTCATCTGCTTCACCAGCAGCTGGCTGGATTCATACCAGAAGTCATAGTTACCGGCATACAACTGAATCTTGCCGTAGTCGATATCGGCAATCTGGGTACATACCTTGTTCAGGAAATAACGGTCATGGGATACCACGATAACGGTATTCTCGAAATCGATCAGGAAGTCCTCCAGCCATGCGATCGCGTCTAAGTCCAGATGGTTGGTAGGCTCGTCGAGCAGCAGGATGTCGGGATTACCGAACAGTGCTTTGGCTAACAGGACCTTCACCTTCAGGCTGCCGTCTAAATCCTTCATGAGAGAGTAGTGGAACTCGGTGCCGATGCCCAGACCGTTTAACAGCATGGCGGCATTGGATTCTGCTTCCCAACCGTCCATTTCAGCGAATTCTGCTTCCAGTTCGCTGGCACGGATGCCGTCCTCATCACTGAAATCTTCCTTGGCATAGATGGCATCCTTTTCCTTCATGATCTGGAAGAGACGCGCGTTACCCATGATAACGGTATCCATAACCACATTCTCGTCGTATTTGAAATGATCCTGCTCCAACACGGAGAGACGCTGACCGGGGGTGATGACGATATCACCTTTGGTGGTGTCCAGCTGACCGGACAGGATCTTCAAAAAGGTGGATTTACCGGCACCGTTGGCTCCGATGAGTCCGTAACAGTTGCCCTCGGTAAACTTGATGTTGACATCTTCGAATAATGCTTTCTTACCCACACGGTAAGTTACGTTGTTTGCACTGATCATTCTTAAACCTCTTGTTATTCTTCTTATTAAATGTGTTACAAAGCCACCCTTACCATTATACATAAAAGCCCACATATTTCAAGGAAAAAGTGTGAAATCTTGACAGAGTAAAATATTTATGTAAAATGATTACTAAAAGATATGAACAAGGTTCATTGGCATAATGGAGGTTTGCATGGCAACGATTAAAGAGATTGCAGAGATCGTGGGTGTGTCGAGCGCAGCGGTCTCCAGAGTATTGAATTACGATGAAGGAATTTCCGTCAGTGAGGAAACGAGAGAGGCTATTTTTGCCACAGCGGAGAAGATTGGCTATAAGAAAAAAGTTATTTATCCGAAAATTGAAAACGTTGCACTTTTGTATTTTACAGATAATGAGGATGAATTGGAGGATGTGTTTTACCGCGGTGTCAGGGAGGAAGTTATAAAGCAGGCAAAAAAAATGAATATCCGACTGCAGATTTATGACCGCAGAGATGGCATGAGCGTGATCCCCAGAGATCTGAATGCCTTTATTGCCGTAGGCTGGCTGACCCGCAAAGAGATCAATCAATTGTATAAAATCTGCCCCAGAGGAGTGTTCATCGGCACATCACCGGATGAAAAATTGTTTGATGCGGTTAGACCCAATATGGATTCCTTCGTGACACAGATGGTAGATTATTTTGTGGAAAAGGGTCATAAAAAAATCGGATTTATTGGCGGAAGCGACCGGAATATTGATACGGGGAAGCCCTCCATGGATATCCGAGAATGGTCCTTTCGGCAAAGTGTGGCATATTATCATTGTCTGGAGGAGGAATATATCCTGATCTCGGAGAAATTCACCGTGGATGAAGGTTATCGCATGGGAAAAGAATTACTGAAAAAAAGTTCCCTGCCCACCGCATTGTGCATTGCGAGCGATACACTGGCAGTGGGAGTATTGCAGGCACTGAATGAAAAAGGGATACAGGTGCCGGAGCAGATGGCTCTTTTCAGCATCAATGATGTGAATATAGCCAAATATCTGTCTCCGCCGTTGACAACCATACATATTGATATTCCCTGCATTTGTGAGACGGCATTGGATCTGCTGCGAAACCGGGTGCTGTATGGTGGCAAAGTGACAAAGCTTATCTTTGTGAACGGGATTCCAATTTTTCGCAAGAGCTGCTAAATCAATAATAAGTCAATGAACAATAAATAGAAAAAAGTTAAAAGGGAGGTGACGGAACAGACCTCTCTTTTTGTATGCTTATTTTGTATAAAACTGACAAAAGATACCTGCCAAATTTGGCAATAGGGTAAAAAAAGAACAAGAGGCATTGACGAAAAGAGGTAATGATGCTATATTTTTTCTAAAGGTAAATAATTTACTATAATAAAAGTAAAACATTAACTTTAGAAAGATTGAAAGGAGAAAATTAATGAGAAAGAAATTTTTGGGGATTTTGTTGGCGGCAGGAGTAATCGCGGCAATGACAGGATGCGGAAGCACAAACAATGTAGACGGTGAGAAAGCAACAGCAGATGAGAATGGTAATTATCTAATTAATGGTAGCTTTGAAGAGGCTGATTTTACCGGATGGACGGTAAATAATGTGAACGATTCCACAGAGGAACTGGATATCTATGATCGTGATACTGACTGTTTCGAGGGGGTACAGTCCCTGCATTTTTATTCCGGTAGCAGTAATGTGGATTTTTCCGCAGAACAGACGGTGAACGGACTGGAGGAAGGCACTTACAAACTGACGGCACATATCCAGGGAGATGCTGCAGGGGATAAAAACGCAACGGTGTATTTCTACGCTGTGGTAAACGGGGAAGAAATCAAAGTGGACGGAGAACTGAACGGCTATGTGAACTGGTACACTGCAGAGATACCGGATTTGAAGCCTGCGGACGGAGAAATCACGGTAGGTGTACGTGTTACTACAGCACCCGGCGGATGGGGCACCATCGATGATCTCACGCTGGTGAAGGAGTGATCATGGAATTTATCAAGGGTATGGACATCTCTATGGTGAAGGAACTGGAAGTCAGCGGAGCGTCCTATTACATAAACGGAAAACAGGAGGATCTGTTTCGTATCCTGAAGGAGTGCGGAACGACCATGGTACGGCTCCGGATCTGGTCAGACCCGTTTGATGAGATGGGTAACTCCTACGGTGGCGGGGGCAATGATTTACAGACTACCATAGAAATTGCCGGAAGAACTGTGGAAAACGGAATGGACTTTATGTTAGACTTTCATTACAGCGATTTCTGGGCAGATCCCGCCAAACAGATCAAGCCGAAGGCATGGCAGAAGCTGCGGGGAGAAGCGTTGGAGACTGCAGTGTATCTGCATACCGTGAATACGCTGAAGGCACTTAAGAATCACAAGCTAATTCCGAAAATGGTGCAGGTCGGCAATGAGATTACCAAGGGTCTTCTCTGGCCGGACGGTTATGTGGAGCAGACGGAGAATATGGCAAGGCTTTTGCGGGCAGGGATCCGGGGAGTGAGGGAAGAGTGCCCCGGGGCAGGAATTGTGCTGCATTTGGATTTCGGCACCAACAATGAGCTTTACAGGCAGTGGTTCGACCGGATCGCACCGTTTGCATTGGATTATGATGTGATCGGAATGTCCTACTATCCGCACTGGAACGGCTCTCTGGAGCAACTGCAGAATAATATGAACGATATCAGTGCCCGTTACGGCAAGAATGTACTGGTGGTAGAGACTTCCATCGGCTATACTACGGATACCCTGGGATGTAAAGGAATCGTCTATTCCGAGAAGGAAGAAGAGGCTACCGGATATCCTGCCACACAGGAAGGACAGGAGCAGTTCTTAAGGGATCTGATGGCTACAGTCAGGAAGGTCAAGGAGAACAGAGGAATCGGTGTGTTTTACTGGGAACCCGCATGGCTCCCGATTCCGGATTGTACCTGGGCGAGCACGAGCGGAAGTCAGTATATGCAGGAAAAAATGGCAGCCGGCAACGCCATGGCGAATATGGCATTATTTGATGCAGCCGGCAATGCCAACAGTGCCCTGCTGCATATGAAAACAATGTAGGTGAGGAATGACTATGAAAAAAGGAATCATATCGATGTTGTGCATTGCACTGGCGGTGGGGACACTGACCGGATGCGGAAGTAAAAAAGAGGATAACAGACTGGTGATCTGGACGAATATGAACGTGGAAGTGGATACGCTCCAGAAATATGCAGATACCTGGGGAGAACAGAATGGATATGAGGTGGAGGTGATCCACCAGTCCCCGTCGGTGCAACAGTTTGCACAGGCGGTGAAAAGTGCTGAAGGACCGGATGCTGTAGTGGGTATCCCAAATGACCAGCTTGCGGATTATGTGAATGCAGGCCTGACAGCGGAAGTACCGGCAGAACTTTATAATGATGCGGATTTTTCCGAAGCTGCAGTTCAGGCATGCTATGTGGACGGCAAAAGATATGCAGCACCTCTTTCTGTGGAGACAACCGCTTTATTCTATAATACGGACATGGTAGAAAAAGTGCCTGCGACCTGGGAGGAACTGGTGGAACAGGCAGTGGAGAACGGCGGTGTGCAGTTTGATGCCACCAGTATCTATTATGATCTGGGATTTGTCAGAGCCTGCGGCGGCTATATTTTTAATTATCAGAATGGTGCTTATGATACGTCGGACATTGGCCTGGCAAATGATGGGGCAGTACAGGCGTATCATTTCCTTGATGATCTGTGCAACCGTTATGGCCTGATTACGGCAGATGTCACGGCAGATATTGCCAGAAGCAATTTCCAGAACGGAAAATGTGCGTACTATATTGGAGGCCCTTGGGATATTGACGGTTTTACTTCGGCAGAGACACCCTTTGGCATCACGGAGATGCCGACATTTCACGGTCAGGCATTCGTAACACCGGTGGGAACCCAGGTAAGCTTTGTGGGTAAGGACAGTGATAAACAGGAGCCGGCATGGAGTTTTATCAAATATCTGATTGAAAACGGTGCAAAAGATCTGTATGAAGCAGGTGACCGCATTCATGCAAGACTGTCCGATCAGGAACTGGAAGAGATCAGGGAGAATGCTTACGCGAAAGCATTTATCGTACAGATCAATCAGGGAGAACCGATGCCTACCGTATCCGAGATGGGTCAGCTATGGAGCATTCATGTCAATAATATCCGTTCCATGTGGTCAGGTGAGCAGACTCCAGAGGAAGCGGCGAAAAATATGGTGGCGCAACTGGAAGAAGCTGTTGAATTGATGAATTCAGGAAAGTAGTGAAGATATGAAGAAGAAAAAGAATGGTATGGCATATGCCTATCTGGCACCCACACTGATTACCATATTGTTGGTGACTTGTCTGCCAATTCTGTATACGGTTATTTTGTCTTTCACGAATTATAATATGTACCATTTGGGAGATTACACTTTTGTGGGAGCAGACAATTATCTGACAGTTTTTTCCGGGAGTATTAAAAGTGTGTTTTTCCCGGTGCTTGGGTGGACGATATGTTTTGCGATATTCAGTACGGTGGGTTCCTATGCTATGGGACTGCTGCTGGCAATTCTTCTGAACAATCCGCATATGAAGGAATCCAAAATATATCGGGCAATACTGATCGTACCGTGGGCATTGCCGTCCACAATCGCTATTCTTGCATGGCAGGGATTGCTAAATGAGCAATACGGCGGGATCAATAATCTGCTTCATGTAATCGGAATTGCATGGAACATCCCATGGCTGACGAATCCCCTTTGGGCGAGGATTGGGCTGATCATTGTCAATGTATGGCTGGGATTTCCTTATATGATGAATGTCTGTCTGGGCGGTTTGCAATCCATCTCCACGGAATATTATGAAGCGGCGGAGATTGACGGGGCATCGAAGTTTCAATGCTTTAAAAGTATTACACTTCCCATGGTGACGAAGCTTTCTATCCCGTTGGTGATCTCTTCATTTGCGGCGAATTTCAACAATTTCGGAAATATCTATATGATAACACAGGGCGGTCCTGCCAGAGTAGACAACCAGTTCGCCGGTTATACGGATATTCTGGCAAGTACGACTTACAAAATGACTACATGGTCTAACCGGTACGAGTTGTCTGCTACATTTAGTGTACTGATCTTTATTATTGTCGGAACATTTACATTGGTGAACATGCATTTGTCCGGCTCATTCAAGGAGGTGGATTAAATGCTTGGCAGAGAGAAAATGAACGGTTCGGAAATGCGTGCGCTCTGGGGAAGCCGTATTGTAATCTGGATCACCATAATACTGGTGCTGTTTCCGGTAGTGTGGATCGTAATGTCTTCTTTTTCGGCGGGCGACAGTTTTTTTCTGTCCTCTCTCTTTCCGGAAAAGTTCAGTGTGGAACACTATGTGACGCTGTTTCGGGAGACGGATTTTACTGTATGGGTATGGAATTCCCTAAAGTTTTGCGTTATTGTGGCGACGATCCAGCTTGTGATCACTTCTCTGGCGGCATATGCATTCGCAAGACTGCGTTTTATCGGGAGAAAATATGGACTCATGTCGCTGCTGGTGCTGCAGGTATTTCCCAACAGTATGGCAGTGGCAGGCTACTATATTCTGATCTATAGGTTTGGGCTGGTTGACAGCAGTCTTGCGTTAATCTTTGTGCTGGCGGGAGGCAGTGCATACAATATCTGGCTGTTAAAATCCTATATTGATGGTCTGCCGGTGGAACTGGATGAGGCAGCAATGGTAGACGGGGCGAATCAGTTTCAGGTGTTTTACAAGATTATCATTCCGCTTGCCATGCCGCAGCTTGCGGTGATCTTCCTGTTTTCTTTTATAGCAACCTACAGCGAATATGTAATCACATCGATTTTTTTGCAGACACCGGGAAAAATGACGCTGGCGTTGGGATTACAGTCCTTTATCAGTGATCAGTTTGCTGCTCACTGGACGCTGTTTTCAGCAGCAGCGGTGATTTCATCCTTGCCAATTATGATTGTTTTCATGTGTCTGCAGAGATTTATCCAGAGTGGACTGGTGGCAGGCGGTGTGAAAGGATAAGCAATATAGATTTTAAAGACATAAATTTTACATAGTAATGATTGCTAGGAGGACCTCCCTTTGATAAAATGAATTTATCAAAGGGAGGTTTTCTTATGGAGACAAAATTAAATTACAAAAGAACGTTTCTGATCGGACTGGCTTTTCTTAGCATCTGTTCCTTCTGGCAGATGTATGACAACATCATCCCGCTGATCTTACAGAACACCTATCATCTGGGCGAGACAATGACGGGAGCGGTCATGGCACTGGACAATGTGTTGGCGATCTTTCTGCTGCCGGTGTTTGGTACGCTGTCAGATAAGGTGCATACGAAGCTTGGCAGAAGAATGCCCTTTATCGTGTCGGGTACGATCCTGGCAGTGATCTTCATGATGTTACTGCCGATGATCGACAATGCAGAAAAGGCAAGATGGGGCACTGTAGAGTCCTTCAGTAACCAGGTGATCTTCCTGGCGGTGCTGTTTTTCACCCTGGTGTCCATGGGACTGTATCGTTCCCCGGCAGTAGCACTGATGCCGGATGTAACCCCGAACCATCTGCGTAGCCGTGCCAATGCGGTGATCAACCTCATGGGAGCCGTGGGCGGTGTCTATGCTCTGATCATGATCAAAGTTCTGGTGGGAAAAGGTGAGACACCGGACTATCTGCCCCTGTTCGCAAGTATTGCGGCAGTCATGGCGATCGCTGTGGGAATCCTTGTGATCACTATCCGGGAAAATAAGCTGCGGGAAGAAGTCGAGAAGGCAGAGGCGGCAAATGCAGGAACAATAGAAGAAAAAGCAATGGCCGAGGGAGTGGAAGCTGCCGGTGAGATCGAGGCAGTGGGAGATACCGGAGAGGTAAAAGCTTTCGACGGGAAAAAACAGACAGGAAAGACGGAAGGCACCAAGGGTATGCCCAAGGAAGTGAAGCGCAGTATGTACTTCATGCTTGCATCCATCTTCTTATGGTTTACCGCTTATAATGCCGTGACCACAGCCTTTTCCCGCTATACGAAGGTGGTATGGAAAATGGAGGGCGGAAGCTTCGCCAACTGTCTGATGGTAGCGACGGTAGCTGCTATTCTGAGCTATATTCCCATTGGAAACATCTCTGCGAAGATCGGTCGTAAGAAGACCATCATGGGCGGTGTTCTGCTGATGGCAGCCTGCTATGGATCCGCGATTTTTGCCAGAGAATATCACCCCGTCGTCAATGTGGCATTTGCCCTGATCGGTGTGGCATGGGCAGCCATCAATGTGAATTCCTATCCGATGATCGTGGCCATGAGCAGTGGCAGCGATGTGGGGAAATTCACCGGAACCTATTATACGTTCTCTATGGCAGCGCAGATCCTGACGCCGGTACTCTCGGGTTTTCTGTTGGAAAACGTGTCCTATAACACCCTGTTTCCCTATGCCCTGTTCTTCTCCCTGATGGCATTCCTGACCATGACCCAGGTACGCCACGGCGATGTGAAGCCCCAGAAGAAGGAGAGCATTCTGGAGAACTTTGACGTGGACGATTAATAAAATAGACAATAAATCGTTAGAAAATCTTTAGAAATAGCTACTTGAAAATTGCGGGGCAGTGGATTAAAGTAAGATGCAGCAGCTTTTCGCGGAGACTAAGAGGGCGCAGAAAAGATGTATGTGAATCAAAACATAAGATAGAAGGTTGAATTGAGAATGAAAGTTTTAGCAATCATACTGATCGTCATTGTAGTGCTGGCGATTCTTTACTTCCTTATGATCATGCCCCGGATGGCGCATAAGCCCGATACGGCTTGCTTTAAAGAATGGCTCTATGCCCACAGAGGGCTGCATGACAATGCCACACAGGCTCCGGAGAACTCCATGGCAGCATTCCGCAAGGCAGTGGACGCAGGATTCGGTATCGAACTGGATATCCAACTGACGAAGGACAAGATTCCCGTGGTGTTCCATGATTTTACCTTAAAAAGAGTCTGCGGCGGCGAAGGAAAAATCTGTGATTACACTTATGAAGAATTGCAGCAGTTCCATCTGTGTGAGTCCACGGAGAAGATTCCGAAGTTCGAGGATGTGCTTCAGATGGTGGACGGAAAAGTACCTCTGATCGTGGAGTTCAAGATCGAGCGTACCGACCTGTCCCTGTGCCCCATTGCAGATAAGATGCTTCGGGCCTACAAGGGAATGTACTGCATGGAGTCTTTTAATCCATTGGGAGTGCAGTGGTATCGTAAGAATCATCCGGAACTGGTGCGCGGTCAGCTGTCCGATGCTTTCCTGAAGGAAGGAGAGTATGTGGGAGTATTGTATTTTATCCTGCAGAATCTGCTGTTGAACTTCGTGACGAAGCCGGATTTCGTGGCATACAATCATCATTATCCCGAGATCCTGTCAAGAAAGCTTTGCAGAGGCCTGTATCATAATACCGCAGCGGCCTGGACTATCAAGAGCCAGCAGGAGTTGGATGAAGCGAGAAAGCATTTCGATATCTTTATCTTTGACAGTTTCGTGCCTGAGGCGAGAAAGTAGCAGAAAAAATCATGTATACAAAAGAAAATCTGAAACCAGAACCGCATTCGCCCTATAAATAGTTACAAAAAAGGATCAGTCCTAAGGGACTGATCCTTTTGGTTTGTCTTGCTATTAAGCTACAACAGTAACGTTGGTAGCACGGATCTTGCTGCTGTTCTGAGGATCGCACTCGGTATCGAAAGTTACCTTCTGGCCCTCTTCCAGAGACTTGAAACCATCAGCATTGATTGCGGAAAAGTGTACGAATACTTCCTCGCCGTTAGCATCGTTGGTGATGAAACCATAACCCTTCTGAGCATTGAACCACTTAACTGTACCGTTATTCATTATTGGTACCTCCTTTAATAATTCAGGCTTTGCCTGATCCTTTTGATGATTCTAAAACGTATGACAAAAAAATCACATATTTTTGTAAAGCATCCGTGAAAAAGTAGCAATGTCTTACAAAAATATGTGAGATCAATGACTTTCATTTAGAATACGGTTAGAGTATACCATTGCCCCGATCGAAATGTCAATAATTATCTTTGATTTTTAGACCTATTTTCTTATGGAAAAAGCATATGATTTTAAGAGCAACAGGATGCGGAGAATGACGATGGATCTTAGATTTTTGGGAAAAGTATTACAAGGGGCGCTGATCGGTCTGGGAGCGGTACTCCCGGGGATATCCGGCGGCGTTTTAAGTGTAGTGTTCGGAGTCTATCGACCGATCATGGAGCTTTTGTCGGATCCGGTACATAAGTGGCGGACCCATCTGCCGGAATTGTTCCCTTATATGATCGGATCGGCAGCAGGATTTTTAGGGGTGGCGAATCTGTTATCATATGTATTAGAGACTTACCCGGAGCCTTCTGTCTGCGTGTTTGTGGGACTGATCGTGGGAATGCTTCCCTCGTTGTGGAGAGAAGCGGGAGAACAGGGCAGGACTATGGGAAATGTGATCTTATCCTGCGTGACATTAGTGGCAATGCTTAGTCTGTTATTCTGGCTGCAGAATTCCCAAAATACCGTGGAGCCGGGATTTTTCAGCTTTTTGTTCTGCGGCTTTGCCTTTGCTCTGTCGGTGATCGCTCCGGGCATGAGCTTTTCAACAATATTGATGCCCTTGGGACTGTATACGCCCTTTGTGGAAGGGATCGGTCATGTGAGATTGGAGGTTCTGCTTCCGGGAGTAGCAGGGTGCGTGGTGACTTTCATCTGTCTGGCAAAACTGGTAAACCGGCTGTTTGAGAGGCAGTATGCGGTGATGTTTCATGGAATTCTCGGGATCGTCGGTGCGGCTACGGTGATGACCGTTCCCTGGGGCAGCTTTGCAACATCGGCGGATGCGGCATCTCGGAATCTGTTCTGCGTGGCGGCGGGAATCGTGGCGGCAATACTCTTGGATTTTATGAATGAAAAACTGGCATGTTTTCCCGAAAATGAGACAGAATAAGATGTAAGGTCTTATTATGGAAAAAGGAAGGTAGAAACATGCAGATGTATGCGGTGGTGGCAACGGGATTGCTGGGACTGCTGATCGGTTTCTGGTTGGGCAGGAGCATCCGCTGGAACATGGAAGAAACAGAAGAGGCGGTCAACAGACAGGAAGAGAGAAAAATAACAGGGAACAGACAGCTGGTTATGGAAGGCACCGCCATAGGGAGCCCGGTGAACGGCGAGATCAGGAAAATATCGCAGGATACTTTGCAGGACACAACGGAAGAAGCGGCGGATGACAATACGAAGTGCATTACCATTCTGCCATCGGACGGCAGAGTCTATGCCCCCACTGCAGGAAAAGTGCTGAAGCTTTATCCTATGGGCAACCGGATCCGTTTCCGCACGGACAGCGGGGTGGAGCTGCTATTGAATATCTGTAAGGATAAAGAAGAACTTCATAGCACTTATTACCGCTGTAATGTCCTGCCCAATGAGATCGTGAGAAAAGGCAAGCTTCTCGTAGAATTTGATCAGGAAGGGCTGGCGAGAGAAGGCGTGGATACGGCGGTGACAGTGGAGATGTGTCAGACACCTGACCGGGGACGGATCGTTCGTACCTGGAAGGATTATATCCGGGCGGGCGAGGAGCTGTTGTGGGTAGATTCCGTCTGCCTGCGGTAAGCTCCCGGAGTGGTATGGAAGGTATCCTGAAAGGCACGGAAAAAGGTACGGGAGCTGCCAAAACCCGCATCCAGAGCAATCTGTGTCACGGAGAGCTCTGTGGACAGCAGAAGGTCTCTGGCATAATCAAGTCTTCTGGAATTCACATAATCCGGGAAAGAGGTGTGGAACTTTTCCGTAAATATCCGGGAGAGGACAAAACGGCTGACACCGAATTCTTTCGAGAGACTGTCAAGGGACAATTCCTTCGTGTAGTTGGCATCCAGATAGAGAAGCAGCCTCTGCTCCAGCTCTAGATCCTCTGTGCTTTTCCGGGTCTGCAGGGGGAGAGAGGGTAGGAGATCTGCCAAAAGGAGCGTCAGATACCCTTCCGCATAGATCTGCACATCAGAAGGAGTGGGACGATCTTTTTCCATGGTGGAAGCCAGAGCCTCGAGTCCCTGTAAGGCAATGTGGCTGTGCTCCGAGAGGGTGGAGATGGCAAAATCATTGCGTGAGGGTTTTTTATTCTGAAAAAAATGTCGGAAGGAATGACAGAAATCCGGCTCGAAGATACAGAGCAGATTCTGACCGGGTTCCACATGTTTTAAGCCGTGCATCTGGTTCGGAAAGACGAGGACACCCTGACCGGGAGTCAGCGGAAATTCCTGTTGTTCCACAGTGACCGTGGTGGAACCGCTTAAGACATAGATCAGCTCCAGCTGTCTGTGAAGATGGACGGCGTAAGGATTATTATTGGACAGATACAGATAGAGTTGTTCTTTGCGATTCTGATAAAAGAAACTCAAGGTGTTTTCCTCCTGCAACTTTTGTCACTATTATGACATTTATTCTATTGAAATGCAAGATTTGACACAAACTAATGGGAAATTGACACGCGATATGACGGAATATCTGCTATACTGATTTTATAAACAAACAGCGGCAAAAGGCTGTGGAATGGAGATACTATGGACAAGACGAAGATACATAAAATGTGGATCGCCGATCAGGGCGACGGCACCTATTCCAACCCGATCCTGTATACGGATTACTCGGATCCGGATGCCATTCGTGTGGGAGAGGATTATTTTATGATCGCTTCCAGCTTCTGTAATACCCCCGCAGTTCCTCTGTTACATTCCAAGGATCTTGTGAACTGGAAGGTCATCAATTACATCATGGATAAACTTCCCTTTGAATATTATGATAAGCCGGTACACGGCTGCGGTACCTGGGCACCTGCCATCCGCTTCCATGAGGGAACTTACTACGTATTTATTCCCATGCCGGATGAGGGGATTATGATGTGCAAGACCACAGACCCGTGGGGCAAATGGAGCGAGCCTGCTTATGTGCGTAAGGTCGTGGGCTGGATCGATCCCTGCCCTTTCTGGGATGAGGACGGCAAAGCTTATATGGTAACTGCTTTCGCCAGAAGCCGTATCGGCTTCAAGAGCATGCTGTATATGTCTCCCATCGAACCGGACTGCTCCGGAGTGCTGGATGACGGTCAGTTCATCTATGACGGTCATGCGACCCAGCCCACCATCGAGGGACCGAAGCTGTATAAGAGAAACGGCTATTACTATATCTTCGCTCCGGCAGGGGGCGTGAAGCCCGGCTGGCAGACCGTACTGCGGTCGAAAAATATTTATGGTCCCTGGGAAGAGAAAATCGTCCTGCACCAGGGCAATTCCCCCGTCAACGGACCTCACCAGGGTGCCTGGGTGGATACGCCGGACGGACAGGACTGGTTCCTGCATTTCCAGGATGTGGGCAATGCGGGACGTATCGTACATTTACAGCCCATGCACTGGGAAAACGACTGGCCGGTGATCGGAGTAAATGCCGTGGACGGCTGCGGTGAGCCGGTACTGCGTTACAAGAAGCCGGAAGTGGGAACTGCATATCCCATCGATACCCCGGAGGACAGCGATTTCTTCGAAGGAGATCGTTTAGGACTGCAATGGCAGTGGAATGCCAATTATAAAAAGGAATGGTATGATCTGAAAGACGGTCAGCTCCTTCTCCATGCACAGGTGGCGGATCCGAAGACACAGCTGTGCGACATCAGCAATCTGTTATTGCAGAAGTGGCCGGCACCGGAATTTTCTGTTACCACCTGTCTGCATCTGGAGCAGATGAAGGACGGCGATGTGGCAGGACTGGTATCGCTGGGCGGATGTTATACAGCACTTGCAGTTCAGAAAATACACGGCAAAATGAGCCTGCAGCAGCGCACCGGCAACTGGACGAAGGACGATGAAGTGCGCACCGGTCTGGGCGAATGGAACAGTGATGTCATTTATATCCAGATGAAGGTGGAGAAGGAGACTTATCGCACGTTCTACGTGGGAACCACGGAAGAAAATTTACAGCCTGTGGGACATATGGTGGAAGCAACTCCGGGCCGCTGGGTCGGTGTCAAGGACGGATTGTTTGCCATCAACGAACAGGGTGCGGCTGGCGGTTCGGTGGCTGCGGATTATTTTGTATATCAGGAACTGTAACTATTTATAGGGCGAAGTAACCACTATGAGCAAATAACATGCAAGCATGTTATTCAGGAAAGCCTAGTAGAGGCGATTTTGCGAATGGGGTGCTGAATAGTTACTGAATCATAAAATTACATTTCTATTTACAATGCAATGACAATGTGCTATTTTGGCAGATGTTAATGTAAGGATAAAGGAATGATGTAAATTATGACGGAAGAGAAAAAAATGTTATTTTCACAGGATGCATTGAGAAAATTACTGTGGCCGCTGATCATAGAACAGTTTCTGGCAATCGCAATGGGAATGGCTGACACAGTGATGGCAGCCAGCTGTGGAGAAGCCGTGGTATCCGGAATCTCCCTGGTGGACAGTATCTGTGTGCTGCTGATCGGTCTGTTCACGGCCATGGCAAGCGGTGGCGCGGTCGTGGCAGCACAATACATGGGACACGGAGATAAGGAAATGGTAGGCCGGGCTTCCAATCAGCTGTTTATAGCGGTTGGGGGTGTGGCCCTTCTGTTTATGACGATAGCGCTGATCTGGAACAGGGGACTGCTGGCATTGCTTTACGGCAATGTGGAAGCGGATGTCATGAGTGCTGCAAGAATTTATTTTTATATTGTGGCGGTGTCCTTTCCTTTTCTGGGAATTTATAACGGTGGTGCAGCTCTGTTCCGTGCGGTGGGAGATTCCAAGGTGTCCATGAAGGTGTCATTGGTAGCGAATCTGGTGAACGTAGTGGGAAATGCCATTTTGATCTACGGTGTTGGAATCGGTGCTGCAGGAGCGGCGCTGTCCACGCTTTTTTCCAGAGTATTGTCTGCGGTGCTGATCGTAGTGCTGCTTAAGAAAAGTGACAAGATCATCATGAGCAATCATTGGCGTCTGGATACCAAAATCCTTGGGAAAATCCTGTATATCGGCGTACCGAACGGATTGGAGAATAGCATTTTTCAGATTGGTAAGCTTCTGACCACCAGCCTGATCGCCGGATTTGGAATGGCAGCTACGACGGCAAATGCCGTAACAGGCAGCATTGCCAGCTTCCAGCAGATCCCTGCCAATGCCATCGGTGTGGCAATGATCACTGTGATTGGACAGTGCATCGGCGCAGGAGAAACAGAGCAGGCATTATATTATCTGAAAAAAATGATGAAAGTAGCATATGCCTGTATGATCCTGTTGGGAATTCCCATGATTATTTTTGCTCGACCGATCTGCGGAATCTATCATCTGAGTCCGGAGACAATGAAAATAACTGTTTTTCTGTTATGTTACAGCTGTGTATGTTGTATGCTGGTGCATCCGTTGTCCTTTGCACAGTCCAATGCACTTCGCGCTGCGGGAGATGTGAGATTTACCATGATCGTGGCGATCGCTTCCATGTGGCTCTGCCGTGTGGGTATGGCATATATCCTGGGACAGGGTCTGGGACTTGGCGTCATCGGCGTCTGGATCGCTATGACCATGGACTGGGTCGTACGGGCATTTTTGTTTACTAACAGGATACGGACGGGAAAATGGCTGAAGTATAAGGACCGGTTGGTGAAGTAAATCATGGTACTGTGCTAAAGTTTTACATTGACAGAATTTGTAATGTGTTTTAGCATGTTTTTATAGAAATAAAGTCGGGGTCAAGCATGTGGGCTTAGACCTTTTGATCCTGGCATCATAGAAAAATACATAAGCACATAAAGTGCAGAAATGAGGCAGAACATGAGCAAAAAGCCCTATGCAGAGCGTAATTTAAAATTTGAGACATTACAGTTACATGTGGGACAGGAGCAGCCCGATCCCGTGACCGGTGCGAGGGCCGTTCCCATTTATCAGACATCTTCTTATGTATTCCGCAACTGCGACCATGCAGCAGCACGTTTCGGACTGGAAGATCCCGGTGAGATCTACGGCCGTCTGGGCAACCCTACCCAGGGTGTCTTCGAGCAGCGTATTGCAGCATTAGAGGGCGGTACCGCAGCTCTGGCAGTAGCCAGCGGAGCGGCAGCTATCTGCTATACGATCCAGAACCTGGCAAAACAGGGAGATCACATTGTTTCTGCAAATAATATTTACGGCGGAACCTACAATCTGCTGGCGCATACCCTGGTGGACTACGGTGTGACCACTACTTTCGTGGCTCCTTCCGATTATGACAGGATCGAAGCAAGCTTCCGGGAGAACACCAAGGCGCTCTACATCGAGACCCTGGGCAATCCCAATTCTGATGTGGTAGACATCGAGCGTCTGGCACAGATCGCCCATGCACACAAAGTGCCTCTGGTAGTGGACAATACGTTTGCTACTCCTTATCTGGTACGTCCTTTTGAGTACGGCGCAGATATCGTGGTACATTCCGCAACCAAATTCATCGGCGGACACGGCACCAGCTTAGGTGGTGTGATCGTAGAGAATGGTAAATTTGACTGGGAGGGCAGCGGCAAGTTCCCTCATCTGTGCACTCCGAATCCCAGCTATCATGGTGTGACTTTCACCAAGGCAGCACCGGGCGCGGCTTTTGTGACCGCTATCCGTGCCATGCTCCTTCGTGATATGGGCGGCTGCATTTCCCCTTTCCATGCTTTTATTTTCTTACAGGGACTGGAGACACTGTCTCTGCGCGTGGAACGTCATGTGGAGAATGCACTGAAGGTTGTACAGTATTTGAACAATCATCCTCAGGTAGAGCGTGTGCATCATCCTTCCGTATCCACCGATCCGGAGCAGCAGGAGTTGTATAAGAAATATTTCCCGAACGGAGGCGGTTCCATCTTCACATTCGAGATCAAGGGCGGCAAGGAGACAGCGAAAAAGTTCTGTGATAATCTGGAACTGTTCTCGCTGCTGGCAAACGTGGCAGACGTGAAGTCTCTGGTCATCCATCCGGCTTCCACCACCCATGCACAGCTGTCTGAGGAAGAGCTGAATGAGCAGGGAATCTACAGCAATACGATTCGTCTGTCTATCGGTACGGAGAATATTGATGATATCATTGAGGATCTGGAAGGCGGTTTCCAGTCTGTTTAAGGAGAGACCATGCTTTCATTAGCTGTTTTCTATTTTGTATTTTTAGGAACAGAGTATCTGTTTGATAACCGGATGGCGTTATATACGGATCCCTCAGGCGTGGTACTGGCACAGAGCTATATCCTGGGCGTCAGCGTGTTTGGTTTCCTGGCATATTCTCTGATAGAAAAATGGAAAAGCAAATCTGGGAATCCCACTGCGTTCAAGGCAGCGGGATTCTTCTTGCCGGTGCCGGTGATCGCAGGATATGTACTGCTGTTTGTCGGGACCGGGTACGGGGTACTATTGGGCAGCGGGTGTTTTCTGTTCCTGATACTGGGATATCTGGGCAGCAGGACACATTACCTGGCGGCACAGCTGCTTAGGGGAAGCAGGCATCCGGCGAAGACCGTGAGTGTGGCGTATGCTGTGGGGCTGCTCCTTCAGTTTCTGAACCACAATCTGTTGTGGGGAGAGACAGTGGAAGGTAGCTTCCTGGCGGGAAGTTTTGTGATGCTGTGGGTACTGACTGTCGGAATGGCGCAGAATGCACTGCCAGGATACCACAGGAGACAGAAGGCAGAGGACGGAGAAACGGTGTCGGTGAAAAACGCGCAGGAAGGTGTTACTGCGGAGCAGATATCATGGAAGAATCCCCGGCTGGCAGGTGTGGCATTACTGGTGACGGTTGTTCTGATGACATGTATCTTCGCAACGCTTGACAACGCTGTGACCCTGGCACATGCTGCAGGTACCATGGATATCGGTCAGTGGCCGAGACTGTTCTTAGCACTCAGCGGATTGCTGGCAGGAGTACTGTTTGATCTGAATAACGGAAGATATCGTGGACTGATCATGTATGCGGTGACGATCCTGTCGACCATCTGTGTGCTGATCATTGAAAGCGGCGGACCGTTTCTGCCGGGACTGCTGATCTTCTATATGTCTGCGGGATTTTTCGTGGTGTTTTTCACGAACGGATTTCTCCAGCTGTCCTATCGCATGCAGGATGGCAGGCTATGGGCAGGTAGGGGGAGAGCGGAGAACAATCTGGGCGCTGTGACCCCAGGAGTAGCTTCCGTAAGCCTGCTGACCGGAGAAGATCATATCCTGACGGCAGTACTGGCACTGGTATTGTTTGTACTGATCAGCGTGGCGCTGCTGTGGTATTATAGTTGTACGCAGATTGTAAAGGCTCCCGAAGCAATGGAAAGTCGCGAAATGGCTGGCAGTCAGAGCCGGCTGGAGAGATTTGCAGAATCTTTTGATCTGACGGAACGGGAGCAGGAAGTGCTGCAGCTTTTGCTGTTGTCCGATGATGGAATGCAGGAGATCGCCGACAGCCTCTTTGTCTCACGCGCGATGCTCTATCGGCATGTTTCTGTGCTGAATGAGAAGACCGGCACCAGAAGCCGCATCGGACTGATCCAGTTCTACTACAACTGGGAAGAAGATAAGAAATAGCGAGAGAGCGAGAAAGGCACAGCCCTGTGAGGGACTGTGCTTTTTTGTCGTGATGCCTTGCGGCGCAGAGGAAGCGCGGGTATGAGAGACAGATTGACATTGTGATACCCACGGAGCAGAGAAAGCGCGGGTATGAGAGATAGATTGACGATGTGATACCCACGGAGCAGAGAAAGCGCGGGTATGAGAGACGGATTGACGATGTGATACCCACGGAGCAGAGAAAGCGCGGGTATGAGAGAAGGATTGACGATGTGGTACCCACGGAGCAGAGTAAGCGCGGGTATGAGAGACGGATTGACATTGTGATACCCACGGAGCAGAGGAAGCGAGGGTATGAGAGACGGATTGACGATGTGATACCCACGGAGCAGAGGAAGCGAGGGTATGAGAGATGGATTGACGATGTGATACCCATGGAGCAGAGTAAGCGCGGGTATGAGAGACGGATTGACGATGTGATATCCACGGAGCAGAGAAAGCGCGGGTATGAGAGATGGATTGACGATGTGATACCCATGAACGCAGAAAATGCGTGGATTTGGCAGGTTGAGACAAATGTCAACTTGAAAAAAGTGGATGTTCTATGCGTATATATACATATATATACAAAAGGAGGACATGCGCAGATGACAAAGAACAGAAAATCGGTATTTCATTTTGGAGTTCCGTTTTTATGGATACTGGGAGTGATTTTTTTATCCATGGTGTCGGTGAAGAGTGTTAAGGCGGGGGAAATTTCACCGGAATCGACGCCAACGCCGATCATGATGTTCCGACTGGATGGAGTATGTACTGATGAAATGGTATATGTAAAGCTGAAGGGGGAAAGTGATTTTACCACCTTGAAAGATCTGGTTGCTACTGGTAAGGTTATAAAAACTGGCGAAAAACAATACAAGGTTGAAAATAGCATTACCAATGCAAGGGTATATGTTAACTATGATCCTGCAAAACAAATGCTCCAGGGAGATATCCCGGGTACTTCTGAAGATACCGCAACCGAGGTGACACAGGCGAAGACCTATATAATTCAGGTGGATCCGATCATTCATACCATTACCTGGGGATATTCTGAGGAGCCTTACGGTGCAGATGCGTATCTGGAACACGGCAGGGCGACAGTGATTGCAATAGAAGGAATCAATGATTTTCATGATATCCCATTCGCAAATAATCCGGGCGATGACAAAGGTGGGCATATTGCGGCGGATGCCGGGAAAAAAGTGACCATTAAATTGATACCTGATTATGGATATCAGCTGTCAGGAGTACAATTAAACGGCGGTTTGAGAATAGAGCCGGATCCGGCTCAAATGTTTACTTTTACGTTTACTATGCCGAATACCAACGTTCATTTTAAAGGTATTTTTACAAAGACAGAAGATAAGACTGAAATCAAAACACAGAGTCAGAGCATATCGTCCGCATCCATCAGCAACGGCGCCAATGCAGCAGGAAGTGGTAATCTTCAGCTGACAGTTGCCGACAGTACCGGATACGATATGACGGCGGCACAGCAGAAAGTGGCAGGAGCGGTATCGGCGCAGGCAGTGGAACTGGATCTGAAACAGCTCGTGGCCAAAGGGAATGGCACGAACTGGGAAACAAAGATTACGGAATTTACCAATCCGATCACCTTAAGTCTTGGAATTAACAACTACGATGCAAATTATGACTACGTGGTAGTGAGAGATCATAACGGAACTACCACTGCATTGCCTACGAAAGTGATCAATGGAAAAGTCACCTTCGAGACCAATCAGTTTTCTACCTATGTCATTGTGAAAAAGGAAAAGACGACCGCAGGTACCAGTACCGGTGGAAGCTCTCACGAGGATTCTAAAGGAAACGATAACAACAGTTCCGATGCACAGCCTGCTGCAACACAGGCAGTGACGCAGGAATTGGATGTAGTACCGAAGACGGGAGAAGGCATCGCAACTTATATAACGGAGATCATGTTACTTTTCGGGGGAATTCTTCTGATTACTATGGGAATCTTACTTCAGAGAAAGCGCGGATAAAAAAGCATTAGGAAATCTACCTTGCAAAACAGAAATAAGTTCAGTATAATATAAACGAAAACCAAAAACAGTCAGCTGAAAGGCCGCAGTAATGCGGCTTTTCTAAGATACGAAAGTTAGCACGAGCTAACCGCATAACTCTATACAGTGGTTAGACAAAACTAACGAAAAAGAAATGGCAAAAATGCAAGAAAGTGAGAGATGTCCATGAAATACAAGATTGAGAAGAACACCGTACAGGAGACACTGATCATCCCGCTTTATTCCCGGAAGCTATGCTCGGAGTTGTATCCGAACCTATATCGGGACGAGATGGCGGTACACCTGATTGACCAGATCGACTATGACTTTTCACAGGTGGAGAAAAAATCCCACGGCCTGATGCAGCGTTTCGGTTCGCTGGAGGTTGCCATGCGGCAGAATGACCTTGCGTGGGAGGTACAAAATTATCTGGTAGACCATCCCAATGCGGCGGTGGTTAATTTGGGTTGTGGACTTGACAGTACGGGAAGTGCCTGTGACAATGGCAGCTGTAAAATTTACAATCTGGATTTCCCGGATGTTATCGCCGTACGCAATCAATTACTGCCCGCCGGAGACCGTGAGGAAAATATTCCCTGCAATTTGAATGATACGGAATGGTTTACCAAAATCGACGCGTCCGAAGGGGCGATATTTTTTGCCTCCGGAGTATTCTATTATTTTCTGACGGAGCAAGTCAGGACGCTGGTACAGGCAATGGCTGACAGTTTTCCCGGTGGTGTGCTGGTATTCGACGCGGCGAACCGGACAGCGGTTAAGATGATAGCAAAGACATGGCTAAGGAGCGCTAAAATTCAGGATGTGGGCGCGTATTTTGCGGTTTCGGATGCGAAAAGTGAGCTTTCCCAGTGGGACAGCAGATTGCAGGTTACAAGCCGTGGCTATATGCTGGGCTACAATGATCTTCGAGACCCTTCCGTCAGCGGATTGTTCCGCTTCCTTGCCAAGACCGGCGACGGAATCATGAAGATGCAGATCGTAAGGATCCGTTTTGGTCAGAAGTGAACTGGCAGGAATTAGAAAGTGCCTCTTGACAAATACCCTGTGGGGGTATATCTTGTAACTATACAAGATACCCCTGTGGGGTATTTTGCATAACTGCAACAATTAGTCCTTCTACATACATTGAACGCTGTTATGTGATCGGAGGACAATAAAGAATATGTGGGCATTTAGAAAAAATAGCAGGAACCGGCTTCAGAATGGGAGAAAGTATGGCAGAAAAAATAGAAGAAAGATTAGAAGAGAAGGGCATGGAATGTTGCCATTGTCATCAGAAAGCAACCCCCCGCTCTGAAAAAGAAAGAAAACAATTACAGAACCGTTTAAGCCGCATGACGGGACAACTGAACGGTATCAGCCGGATGTTGGAAGAAAACCGATACTGCGGAGATATCCTGACGCAGGTAGCTGCGGTGGAGAGCGCCCTGCAGGCTTTTGGCTATGCAATCTTGAAGGAGCATATGGAGACCTGCGTGGTGGAAGAGATCCGGAAGGGGAATACTGCTATCGTAGAGGAAGCAGTGGATCTGGTGAAAAAATTGAAATAAGTAGAGGCATGACTGCAGATAAAACTGTAAATTCGTGCGGTAAGGCACTGAAAATAACGGAAACTTTGCAGATTATGGAAAGGCAGGGTTATTTTTATGAAGGAAAGATATCATGTTACGGGAATGTCCTGCTCCGCATGCTCTTCGCATGTGGAAAAGGCAGTCAATAAACTGGAAAATGTGGAAAAAGCATCCGTGAATCTGTTGACAGAGACCATGGATGTGACCTATGACGAGACGAAGATCACATCGGCGGAAATCATTGATGCTGTGGTGAAAGCAGGCTACGGTGCTTCGGTAATGACCGAAGGCAGTGCGGCAGGTGCAGGCGGACGGAGCACTTCCGGGAATGCGGGAAGTACAGGAAGGTCCGCAGCCGACGGCAAGCAGGAATTGCAGCAGAAGCTGGATGCGGACGCAAGAGCCATGAAATGGCGGCTTGGAATCTCCATCGGCTTCCTGATCCCGCTAATGTATGTGTCCATGCACCACATGCTCAAAGAATGGTTCGGGATTCCGGTCCCTGCATTTATCGTGAATACCATGCACGGCAATGCCAATGCCATGAATTTCGCACTGACACAGTTTTTACTGTTGTTGCCGATTTTATATGTGAACCGGAAGTTTTTCTCCGTAGGATTTAAAACCCTGGCGCACCGCAGCCCGAACATGGACAGCCTGATCGCCTTAGGATCCGGCGCGGCGCTTGTGTACGGTATTTTCGCCATGTACCGGATCAGCTATGGCTTAGGCTACGGTGACATGGCAGTAGTAGAGCATTATTCCCACGATCTGTATTTTGAATCCTCCGGTACGATCCTGACCCTGATCACGGTCGGAAAATATCTGGAGAGCCGTTCCAAGGGCAAGACCAGTGAGGCTATTACCAAGCTTATGAATCTGGCTCCCAAGGTGGCGATCCTTGTAACCGAGGACGGACAGGAGAAGGAAGTGCCTACGGAGAGTTTGCAAAAGGGCGACATTTTCCTGGTAAAACCCGGAAGTCTGGTGCCGGTGGACGGCATCGTGCTGGAGGGTAACTCCAGCGTGGACGAAGCGGCCATCACCGGTGAGAGCGTTCCGGTGGAGAAGCAGGCGGGCGACCATGTGGTCTCTGCCACCGTGAACAAAGCAGGTTTCTTAAAATGCCGTGCGGACCGTGTCGGCGATGATACGACGCTGGCACAGATCATCCGCTTAGTGGAGGAAGCCAGCGCCAGCAAGGCTCCGATTGCACAGCTGGCAGATAAGGTGGCAGGGGTCTTCGTGCCTACGGTCATGACCATTTCCCTGATCACTCTGATCGTATGGCTGCTAAACGGCGCCACCGCGGAATTCGCTATTTCCACAGCCATTGCCGTACTGGTGATTTCCTGTCCCTGCGCGCTGGGACTGGCAACTCCGGTGGCTATCATGGTGGGGACTGGCGTAGGTGCCGGCAACGGCATCCTGATCAAGACCGGGGAAGCCCTGCAGCAGGCTAAGGAGATCGACACTGTGGTGCTGGACAAGACCGGAACCATCACAAGCGGCAAGTTAAAGGTAGAAGAAGTAGGTGGTTATCAGAGTGATTTCCCTGCGGATGCCATGATGCAGATCGCGGCGGCACTGGAGAAAAAGAGTGAGCATCCGCTGGCAGAGGCGGTAGTGGAATATGCGGAAAGCTTCCAACTGACAATTCCGGAGATCGTGGATTTCAAGGCAACCTTTGGCCGTGGTGTGGAAGGTGCTCTGGCAGCAGATTTCCATGCAGAGAAAGTTGCAAAAAAGGATGGTCCCACGGCGGTATTTTATGCAGGGAAAAGGGATAGTACTGCGGATGTACCGGAAAATTCAGGCAAGATCGCAGAACAGAATCCGGCAACCGGAATTGCAAGATCAGATGCAGACAGTGTGACATTCCCGGCAGGCACAAAATTCTATGTAGGCAATCTTGCATTTTTACAGGAGAAGAATATCACACTGCCGCAGGGAGCTGCAGAAGGTCTGAACCGGATGGCGGACGAAGGCATGACACCGCTTCTGGTGGCGCAGGAAGGAAGATTCTTAGGCATCATCGGTGTATCAGATACTGTCAAAGCCACCTCCTATGAAGCGATTAACGCATGGGAGAAAATGGGTGTCAGAGTCATCATGCTGACCGGAGACAACCGCCGCACTGCGGAAGCCGTACGGCAAAAGCTTGGCATCTCCGAAGTCGTGGCAGAGGTACTGCCGCAGGATAAGGAGAAAAAGGTCAGTGAACTGAAAGCACAGGGACACAAGGTGGCAATGATCGGTGACGGTATCAACGATGCTCCCGCACTGGCGGCAGCAGATGTGGGTATGGCCATCGGCGCAGGTACCGATGTCGCCATGGAGAGTGCTGACATTATCCTGATGAAAAACGATCTTCGGGATGCGGTGACTGCCATGAAGCTGAGCCGTGCCGTGATCCGCAATATTAAGGAAAACCTGTTCTGGGCATTTTTCTACAACTGCATCGGCATCCCCCTGGCGGCCGGTGTGTTGTATCCGGCGTTCCAGATCCGGCTGAATCCCATGTTCGGCGCGGCAGCCATGAGCTTAAGCAGTATCTTCGTCGTGGGAAATGCCCTGCGACTGAGAGGCTTTAAGAGCGGATTTACCCCGCTGAAAAAGGGAACACCGGAAGTAACCCATAAGGAAATCAAGATAACGCATGCAACTGCGGAGGAAGAACAGTGCATACTGAAGACCCCCGCAAAGCAAAATAACAGACAAGATGTAAAGCAGGAGAAAGAGAGGACAAACACAATGACAAAAGTAATCAGCATCGAAGGAATGATGTGCAACCACTGCACCGGAACCGTACAGAAGGCACTGGAGGCAGTAGAAGGTGTGAAAGCCGTAACCATGAGTCTGGAGCAGAAAAACGCTACCGTGGAACTGGCTTCCGATGTAGCAGATGAGGTACTGATCAGGGCTGTGACCGACGCCGGCTATGAAGTAAAGGGCGTTACAGCAAAATAGGTCTGACCTTTGTAGCCGGATAGGAATAGCAAATGATGAAAAATGGCGCCGCCACTGTGTTGCATTCTGCTTTATGAGCAGACGGAATGCGGTGGCAGCGCCATTTGGGTCTATAGCGAAAAAAGTGCTTTTCAGATACTTTTTTTATGTAGATATCATAGATTTTTGTGCTCTGTGGGTCTATACAGAAAAAATATCATTTTAGATACTCAAATCACGAAAAATGAGTATCCGGAGAGCAAATTTTTTTCTATAGACCCAAAGTGAATCTTCTGGAGTGACATTATGGCGGAAAAGGGGATCAGAAAACAAGATTTTTCTGTATAGACCCATGACTGATCTCTCTTTATAATCATGCACACCTGTTGTGAAAGTGTATCGATCAATTGCATCATGGAAAATGCAAAGGGAAAATTATGCATTTTCGAAAGATTCTATATAAAGTTTATACTTTCTTAATTGATTTTCTTACGCTATGTGTTATATTAACTATAGAACAGATGAAACAAGAGAGATTTTGAGATCGTGACATCTGTTTGACGAAGGAACGCTAAAAGAAATTTGAAGGTAAGGATTCAAACGAAAGCAGTTCATCGTCTAAGAAATTAACCAGATAAACAAAATTGCATAACCTTATGTGAGGAGGCGAACGATTATGAATATTGATAAATTTACACAGAAATCCATAGAAGCCGTCAACGGCTGTGAAAAGCTCGCCATGGAATATGGCAACCAGGAGATCGAGCAGGAGCATTTGCTGTACAGTCTGCTGACGTTGGATGACAGCCTGATCTTAAAGCTTGTGGAAAAGATGGAGATCCAAAAGGATCACTTTGTAAACCGTGCAAAACAGGCTTTGGAGAAAAGAGTAAAGGTGCAGGGTGGTCAGCCTTATGTCGGTCAGTATCTGAACAAGGTACTGGTCAGCGCATCAGATGAGGCAAAGCAGATGGGAGATGAATATGTCTCCGTTGAGCATCTGTTCCTTGCTATGATCAGGAATCCCAACAAGGAGATTGCCGAGATCTGGAAGGAATACGGCATCACAAGAGAGCGTTTTTTACAGGCTCTGTCTACCGTAAGAGGCAACCAGAGAGTTACCAGTGACAATCCGGAGGCTACTTATGATACTTTGGAAAAATACGGTCAGGATCTGGTGGAGAAAGCGAGAAACCAGAAGCTGGATCCTGTCATCGGACGAGACAGTGAGATCCGTAACGTGGTACGTATCCTGTCCCGTAAAACGAAGAACAACCCTGTATTGATCGGTGACCCCGGTGTCGGTAAGACCGCCGTGGTGGAAGGTCTGGCACAGCGTATCGTAAAAGGTGATGTACCGCAGGGACTGAAGGACAAGAAGATCTTCGCACTGGATATGGGCGCACTGGTAGCCGGTGCCAAATACAGAGGTGAATTTGAGGAACGTCTGAAAGCTGTACTGGATGATGTGAAGAACAGCGACGGACAGATCATTCTGTTCATTGATGAGCTGCATACCATTGTTGGTGCCGGTAAGACAGATGGCGCTCTGGATGCAGGCAATATGTTAAAACCTATGCTGGCCCGTGGTGAACTGCACTGTATCGGTGCTACCACACTGGATGAATACAGACAGTATATTGAAAAAGATGCCGCTTTGGAACGGCGTTTCCAGCCGGTTATGGTAGAAGAACCTACTGTGGAGGACACGATTTCTATCCTGCGTGGACTGAAGGATCGTTACGAAGTATATCATGGTGTTAAGATCATGGATAATGCGCTGGTAAGTGCAGCGGTACTTTCCAACCGTTATATCACCGACAGATTCCTGCCGGATAAGGCGATCGACCTGGTGGATGAAGCCTGCGCCCTGATCAAGACCGAGATGGACAGTATGCCTACGGAGCTGGATGAACTGCAACGTAAGGTGACACAGCTGGAGATCGAGGAGACTGCTCTGAAAAAAGAGGATGACCGGATCAGTAAGGAACGTCTGGCTGATCTGCAGAAGGAACTGGCAGAGTTAAAGGATCAGTTCAATACGAGAAAAGCACAGTGGGATAACGAGAAGGCATCCGTAGATAAGCTTTCCAAGCTGCGTGAGGAGAGAGACCGTATCAACAACGAGATCCAGATCGCAGAGCGGGAAGGAGACTATGAGAATGCAGGCAGATTAAAATATAGTGAACTTCCTGCACTGGAGAAACAGCTGGAGCAGGAGGAAAATAAGGTCGGCGAATCGGATATGTCTCTAGTGCATGAAAAGGTATCGGAGGAAGAGATCGCAAGGATCATTTCCCGTTGGACCGGCATACCGGTAGCCAAACTGACCGAGAGTGAGCGTAACAAGACCCTTCACCTTGACGAAGAACTGCACAAACGTGTAGTTGGACAGGACGAAGGCGTGACCAAGGTTACTGAAGCCATCATCCGTTCCAAAGCCGGTATCAAGGATCCCAGCAAGCCCATAGGTTCTTTCCTGTTCTTAGGACCTACCGGTGTAGGTAAGACGGAGCTGGCGAAGAGCCTGGCAGCAGCACTGTTTGACGACGAGAACAACATGGTTCGTATCGATATGAGTGAATACATGGAGAAATATTCTGTCTCCCGTCTGATCGGTGCGCCTCCCGGATACGTAGGATACGAAGAGGGCGGTCAGCTGACCGAAGCTGTCCGGAGAAAACCTTACAGCGTGGTATTGTTTGATGAGATCGAAAAGGCACATCCGGATGTATTCAATGTACTGTTACAGGTACTGGATGATGGGCGTATCACCGATTCTCAGGGTCGTACTGTAGACTTCAAGAATACCATACTGATCATGACCTCCAACATCGGCGCAAGCTATCTGTTGGACGGTATCAACGAAGACGGCACCATCAAACCGGAGGCAGAGGCAGCAGTCATGAACGATCTGCGTGCTCATTTCCGTCCGGAATTTCTGAACCGTCTGGATGAGACAATCCTGTTCAAGCCTCTGACCAAAGATAATATCGGCGGTATCATTCATCTGATCATTGCCGATCTGAACAAGCGTCTGGAGGATAAGCAGTTGACGATCCGTTTGTCGGACGAGGCTATGCAGTACATCGTGGATAACGCGTATGATCCGGTCTATGGTGCACGACCTCTGAAACGTTATATTCAGAAGTATGTGGAGACCCTGGCTGCCAAGATGATCCTGGCAGATCAGGTGGATGAGGGCGATACCATCGTCATTACCGTAGAGGACGATAAGCTTTCCGCCAAATGTGAGAAAGGCTCTAAAAATAAATAAACAGTAATACGAAAAGCGAAAGTGGCAGACTTGTCATTTTCGCTTTTTTCGTTTAAGATGTTATAGTAATAATATTTTAAAAGCGAGGTTTTTTTATGATACCACAGGATCCGGTCATGTTATTAAGCTTTATCAATCTGAAACTCCGTGACTACTACGGAAGCCTGGAGCAGCTCTGCGATGATCTTGATGTGAATGAACACGAGATCAGGGATAAGCTGGCATCCATCGATTATCATTACAATGAAGAGAGGAATCAGTTTGTATAATACAACCAGCAGTCTTACAGGGAAAAAGGGAACCAGATGTCTGATCTGCACCGGCTGCGGCAGATGTCCCGGAGTGATCCGGGGGATGCAGGTGGTGACGGAAAAGCTGGAGCTTCCTCCGTTATCTTTACAGAATCCGGAAGGTATCCGGCTGATGACAGTGGATATCGGAACGACTACCATTGCTATGCAGCTCTATGATGCAGACGGTAAAGTAGTGGACAGTTTTCCGAGTGTGAATCCACAGGTAAGCTATGGTGCCGATGTACTCTCACGGATAGAGGCGGCAAGGGATCCGGGGAAAGCAGCGGATATGCAGAAAAAAGTCCTGGGCCTCATTGAAAAGGGAGTGCAGCGGTTTTCCAAAAAAATACAGGAGAAGGAGTCTATACAGATGGTCATTGCGGCGAATACCACTATGACCTATCTGCTGATGGGCTGGGATCCGGCAGAGCTGGGCAGGGCACCTTTTCAGGTAAGTCATTGCGGAGCTGTGGACACGCAGATCGCAGGCATTTCCTGTCATATCATTCCCGGATTGTCTGCTTTTGTCGGCGGGGACATCACAGCAGGAATACTGGCCTGTCAAATGTTGGAGCAGGAGGAACCCATGCTGCTCATCGATCTGGGTACCAACGGTGAGATGGCGCTGGGTAATAGACAGAAGCTGTATGCCTGTGCCACGGCGGCCGGACCTGCCTTCGAGGGCGGGGCAAACCGTGGTATCTGGGGCGCGGATATGGTGAAATTGTTACAAAAGCTTTTGGAAGAGGGATTGATGGATCGGCAGGGACTGTTAAAGGAACCCTATTTTACGAAGGGGATCCGTATCGGAGATGTACTTGTCACGAAAGAAGCCGTGCGTGCGGTACAACTGGCGAAGGGAGCCATTGCCGCAGGCATAGAGATCCTGACGGAAAGCTATGGAATCAGATTTTCGGATATTTCTAAGGTAGTGCTGGCAGGAGGCTTTGGCTATTACCTGGATCCGAAGGCAGCTGCAGCCATCGGACTGCTTCCGAAGGAACTTACAGATCGTACCGTGACCGGCGGCAACACGGCACTTAGTGGTGCTGCACTGGTGGGAAACAGGATGCTGACCGGACAGCTGCGAGCATGGGATGATCTGCACCGGCGGCAGGAATTGCAGATTCAGATATTGAATCTGGCGGAGCAGGTAAAATTCACAGAAACATTCTTGAAAAAGATGGATTTTTGTTGAAATTGCGCAAAAAAGTATAACAAAACGCATAAAATGTTGTTTCATTATAGCAAAAATTATGGTATACTTCTTAATATGATTACATGTACCGGAGGATATTGTATGAGTACGAATGTTGAGAAAACAAAAAAATCTCTTTTTGCGGGGAAAAAAGAGAAAGCTTCCAAAAAGAAGCCAAAACCTGAGAAAAAGGTAACAAAAGTACCGAAGGAGAAGGCTGTAAAGACAAAGACACCGAAGAAGACATCCGGCAGGAGTGGGAAAAGCTCCAAACTGTTCAGTATACGCAATAAGATCGTAGTATGTTTCCTGGTGCCGATCGTGTTCATGATCATTATCGGCATTTCGGCATACCAGAAGTCTGCGGAAGGCTTAAGTGAGAAATATACAGATTCCACGTTACAGACTGTGCGCATGGCAACGGAATATCTGGAGATGACTTGTGATTTTATCCGTTCCGAGGGCTTAAAGTATGCGTATGACGATGATCTTCGGAAATATTTCCTGGGAATGTTCGAGGATAATCCGGTAGACAAGCTGAACTTCCTGACAGCTACGAAGTCGAATCTTTTATCGGTGCAGACGTCGAATCCGTTCATCAGTCATATGCACATTATTCCCAAGGAAGGTGTGGGACTTTTGTCTACCAAGCTTTCTTCCGGTGTGGATGGATTCCTGGATGAATATAAGGAGTCGGTAGCTTCCGGCGAAGGCAGAAGAAGCATCCCACAGTGGATCGACAGCCATCCGGTGCTGGATGAAAAGGTAAAAGAGACGCAGCAGGACTACATATTGTCTTTCCAGATGATGAGCCAGTCTAACAATGCCTGCGTTGTTATTGACATGAAGCCTTTGGCTATTACGAACTTTTTGAAGGAGATCGATATCGGTGATGACAGTATCATCGGATTTATCACTCCGAGTGGAAGAGAACTGGTAGTGGAGCAGCTGGAAGACGGTGAAGAGAGTACTCTGGCTGAGGATGAGAAAGTATTCGTCAATCAGGAATTTTATAATGGGGTAATGGAGCAGGCAGTATCGGATTCCGGCACTGCGGAAGTGGAGTTCCGTGGAGAAAAATACCTCTTTATCTATAGCCGCAGTGCGGAAGTGGGCTTTACCACCTGTGCACTGGTGCCTATGCGTGTGGTGACCAGCCAGGCTATGGAGATCCGTAATATGACCATTGGACTGGTGCTTCTGGCATGTGTGATCGTTGTGATCGTGGGTATCTTTATTACTGCCGGTATTGAGAATAACATGAAACGAATCTCCAGAAAGTTCGGTGATGTTGCACAGGGCGATCTGACCGTGACGGTATCTGCCAAGGGACATGATGAGTTCCAGGATCTGGCAGGATCTGCGACCAATATGATCACGAATACCAAGAAGCTGGTAAATCAGGTAAGCAATGCCACCGGAGAACTGGAAGTATCCGCACAGAATGTAGGACAGGCTTCCGAATTGATCCATGAGTATTCCCAGGATATTACCAGAGCCATCGGAGAGATCAACGAAGGCATGGAAGAACAGTCCAGACATGCACAGGAATGTGTGGAGAAGACAGATGTCCTCTCCAATGAAATGCAGGAAGTAAGCCGCGTGGTAGAACGTGTTGAGAAACTGGTGGATGAGACCGAGGGTATGATCAACAAAGGAATGGAGATCGTACAGGTACTGGGTGACAGAGCCGGTGAGACGACCAAGATGACTGCAAAGGTAAGTGACAGTATCGAATCTCTTCGTAAGGAATCCGCGATCATCAACAGCTTTGTCGGTACGATCACGGAGATCACGGAGCAGACCAATCTGCTGTCCCTGAATGCTTCCATTGAGGCAGCCAGAGCGGGAGAGGCCGGAAGAGGTTTCGCTGTGGTAGCGGAAGAGATCCGCAAGCTGGCAGATGATTCCGCCAAGGCGGCCGGTGAGATCAGCAATAATGTTGCGAACATTACTGCACAGACGCAGAACAGTGTAGACAGCGCAAGCCAGGCACAGGCGATGGTAGAGCTTCAGACCAAGGCAGTGGACGAGGTAATTGCAGTATTCCGTGAGATGCAGGCTCGTATGGGGCAGCTGATCGAGGGATTGAAGGATATTGCAGCAAGTACAGAAAAGGCTGATGGCGAACGTAGTGCAGCGGTAGCAGCAGTGAAGAATATTTCGGATATCATCGAAGAGACTGCGGGAAGTGCCGAGACTGTTAATGATGTGGCTAATAAGTTGCTTGCGCATGTAGAGAAGCTGAGCAATACGGCAAGTGTACTGGATGAGAATATGGAAGGTCTCAAGAACGAGATTTCTGTATTCAAGATTTGATGACAGACATAGAACAGAAAGGAACTTTGGAGTTTTGTGCTCCGAAGTTCCTTTTTTGCTGCGAGGAATTGCCGTTTGTCCGGATGCATATATTTTCTGTGAAAGCAGTAAGCGGATGGATGAAAATGAAAAAAACGCTGGTGGGAATTCTGGTTTTTGATATGATCATGGGAATGTTATGCCTGTGGGCCGGAGGAAAACGTCAGGATACTACAGCACCTGCTTCGCAGGAAGTATCGACCGGGAAGATCGCCGGAGAGGAAGATGTGGCGAAAAAGATTGCGCTGACGTTTGATGACGGTCCGCATCCGAGGTATACAGAACAGCTTTTGGATGGTTTAAAAGAACGAAATGTGGTGGCGACTTTTTTTGTGACCGGGGAGAACGCGCAGAATTATCCCAATATTATCCGGAGAGAACAGGAGGAAGGACATCTGATCGGAAACCATACGTACAGTCATATCCAACTCACCTCCGGGAACAGGGAAACGTTCCGGGAGGAACTGGTAAAGACCAATGAGATCCTGGAAAATATTACCGGGGAAAAGGTGAGCTTCGTTCGTCCGCCCTATGGAAGCTGGGACAAAAGTTTTGAAAAAGAATTAAATATGTTCCCGGTGCTGTGGAATATTGATCCACTGGACTGGTGCTCCCACAATGCAGAGTGTATTGCGGCAAAAGTGGTGGAAAAGGCTGGAGACGGTGATATTATTTTAATGCACGATTATTATGATACTTCTGTGACTGCTGCACTGGAAGTGGTGGATGTTTTGCAGAAACGTGGATTCCAATTCGTAACAGTGGAGGAAATATTGTTTGACTGAAAGCTTCAAGTGTGCGTATAATTGTCATGGAAATTACAGATGAGTTTGGAAACTGAGAAAGAAAACCTATGATAAAAATAGCATTTTGTGATGATGATCTGTCGGTACTGAGAGAACTTGGTGCGCTGATGGACAAGTATCGGGTAGAACGGAATCAGGATATTATGTATGCCTCATTTAACAGTCCGCTGGAGCTGCTGACGGAAGTGGAGAGAGGAACGAGGCTGGATATTATTTTTCTGGATGTGCTGATGCCTGCGCAGAACGGTATCAGTACGGCCAGAGAAATCCGGCAGTATGATACTTCGGTAAAGATTATCTATCTGACATCTTCGGCAGAGTATGCTGTGGATTCTTATTCGGTAGGCGCTTATTTCTACCAGTTGAAGCCTATCTGGCAGGAAAGTTTTTACCGCCTGATGGATTCTGTACTTTCGGAATGCCATAAAGATAAGGAAAACAGCTTGATCCTGCGCAGCAGAACCGGAATCACCAGACTGGATCTTGACCGGTTGCAATATTGTGAGGTGATGGGACGGACACTTTTGTTCCACCGTAAGGACGGAGAAGTACTGGACAGTATCGGCAGATTGGATGATCTGTGCGAACAGTTGAAAGATTACGAACAATTTGTCCGCTGCCACAGGTCCTATCTCATCAATATGGATTATGTGCAGAATATTTCCAGTAAGACCATCACCATGACAGATGGCATACAGATTCCAATCCCTCATGGAAAATATTCGGAATTAAAAGATAAATTTTTTGATTATTTCTTTCGTAAAAACCAAACATTTTTAGCATAGAATTACCCTGCAAGGCGACCGGAGAATCTTTCTCCGGTCGTTTCATTACATATTTGGGTCGATTGGTGTCATAAAGAGTCTAAAACAGGTAAAATACAGTACAATATATTCAGACAACAGAAAAATGTTGTAAGAAGGAGGAAATATATTATGAAGAACAAAACTTTTGCATGTGTGATGGGACTGGTACTGGCATTGTCTCTGACAGCCTGCGGTGAGGAAGAAGTGATTGTGGAGAACACCAACGAAGAAGTGTCTGTAGAAGTACAGACCCAGGAAGCAACAGAAGCTCCCACAGAGACTGTAGCAGAGACAGGTACAGAAGCAGAGGGCGGTCCCCTGTTACAGGTGGCAGTTATGGAGATCCCGGATCTGAGTGGTACAGAATGGAACTTTGCCGGCGGTATGATCGATGGTGTTGAGATGGAAGAAGAGGATCTGAACGCAACACTGGAGACTTATGGCGGTACCTTACAGCTTGTATTTGGTGAAGACGGTGCAGTTACCATGGTACAGGGCGGCGGAAATGCAGAAGGTACTTATGAGTATTCCGATGACAACACAGCTATCAAGATGACACTTGATTTTGGTGGAACAGAGGTTACCTATGCCGGATTTTTGTCTGAGGTGGGAGATACTGTAACACTGATCGCTATGTCTGATATGAATGGTTATGACGGACTTTATTTTGTACAGTAAGGTACAATAAGAAATTTTGAGAGCATAGAAGGAATGAAAAGGGGAGGGGAGAAGTAACGATGGAAATTATAATTATCGTATTGCTGCTTGCCTCCCTTTTTGGTGTCTGGCTTGTATCGGTACGGCGTAAGCTGGAGCTACAGGAAGAAAATATTCAGAATGCCATGCATCAGACTCTGGTACAGCTTTCTGCAGAACGGGAATCTTTGGAAAGATTGGCGGAGCTTCTCGGACATACCATGGATGCAGAGACTTTTCGAAAAATGAAACTTTCTTTGGAGAGTGCACAGAATGTCGAAATGACCGGGATGCCGGAGTGGATAGCAGAACAACAGAGAGAATTATTAAGAGTACAGAAAAATATTGCAGAGATCTCGGAAACCATGCCTCTTTTGCAGGCACAGGAGACTTATCAGAAATACTGGAAAGCAACAAAAAGTTATGAACATATGGTGAAGACCAGTGAACTGATCTATAACGATTCTGTGGAAAACTATAATTGTATGCTTCACAGAATACCGGATCGTGTCGCAGCGGGAATCTGTGGATATCACCGGAAAAAAATAATTGAGATCATGTAATCCATATACATTCTTAAGGAGGGTAAAACGATGGGATTATTTACAAACAACAAAAAGTTATGTCCGATCTGCGGAAGTCCGACACCGAGACTGCTGGCTTCAGCGGTGGAGGGGCAGAATCTCTGCAAGGAGTGTGCAGCCAAGATCGATCTGCCAGATGGTGTGTTCAATTCCATGACGCTGGATGATTTCCGGGAATATATCAAGTGTTATGATGCCAACAAGCCGCTGCGTGACAGCTTTACAGAGACTTACCGTTATGATTTCGGATTTTTCAAGGGAAGCCTGGTACTGGATATGGATCACCAGCTACTGCGACTGGGAGTTGTTGACGGAGCATTTGCCATGGAACCCTCTGACATTAAGTCCTTCCGTATTCTGGAGGATGGAGAGGTACTGTACGAAGGAGAAAAGGGGAACTTCCGGAGCTACAAGAGCAATATTAAGGAGCGTTTAAATGAGTTAAAACCCAGGATCGATGAATACAGAATGCTGCGGCATCAGTATGAGATGATGGAAGAAATGCGTCGTAACATGGAGGACAGCAGAAGAGACGATAACTTCAGAAGAGATGATCCGGATTACAGAGACCGTATGACCGAGCCGGATTTCAATATTCCGAATCCGGTAGAGAAATTCGCTGTGGAGATCACGCTGGAGCACCCTTACTGGAAGAGCTTCTATAAGGAGACGGGAGCACCGAAGTTCAATTCCGATCAGCCCAGCACCATCGATTATCTGGATGATTATACCCAGAAGACGGAAGGACTGCATGCACTGGCGCAGAACCTGATGCAGATCATCGATCCCAAGGTACAGGAACAGGTAATAGATCCCCACGCCGCAACCCAGAGTACGCAGAGTGCACAGCAGGCCGCACCCGTACAGGCAGAGGATCCCACCGTGGCACTGCCTAAATATAAGGCACTGCTGGATGCAGGTGTCATTACGGCAGAAGAATTCGAAGCGAAGAAGAAACAGCTGCTGGGATTGTAAACCTGATTTTACAAGAATACGGATTGGAGAAAACAGCTGAAAAAGATATTACAGAGAATCGGACTGCTGGCAGCGACAGTGCTGCTGCTTGCAGCTGCAGGTTTGGTGACATTCGGAGGAATTCTCTGCAGACGTAGTAAAATTCATCTTTAAAGGGAAACGCCACATAAAAATTGTGTAAAAAGTAGATATATTTTAAATTGACGAGCACATGGCTGTTGGATATACTATAACTGTATCGCGTTTTAAACGACGTGATACGGAAAGCAGGATCCGACAGCCATGAGCAGTTTACAAAAGAAAGAAACATTATTAATCGTTGATGATTCAAAATTTCAAAGAGTAGTGATCAGACAGTCTCTCGGGGAGTATTTTAACTTCGCAGAGGCTGTTTCCGGTGAAGAATGTCTTACGATCATGGAGAAGGAAAGCGATGCCATTGATCTGGTGCTGCTGGATCTGGTCATGCCGGGGATCGATGGCTTTGAAGTACTGCGCCGCAGACAGAATATGGAGGGCTTCAAGGATACGCCGGTTATCGTTCTGACGAATACGGAATCGGTGTCTTCCCAGTCGGAAGCATTTGCACTGGGGGCGGATGAATTCATTATCAAACCGGTAGATGCCCGGATCGCGCTTACCCGCATCAACAATACACTGGGGGTAAAACACAGACTGCAGAATAGCAGAGATGAGCAGAAGGCCTGGAAGACAAAGTCGCAGATCGACGAGATGACCAGTCTGTTCAACAAGATGACAGTAGAGAAGCTGATCACGAAGACTCTGACAGAACATGAGGATGGTCTGCATGCTCTTATGGTGATAGATATCGATAATTTCAAATCCATAAATGATGTATACGGTCATACTATGGGAGACCATGTGATCAGCGTCATTGCAGGAGTCATTTCTTCACAGTTCCGCAGCACAGATTATGTGGGACGTGTGGGTGGAGATGAGTTCGCAGTATTGATGGGAGACATTCCGTCCAAAGAGATCGCACTGATCAAGGCAGAGAATCTGGTCAACCTCGTAAAATATAAAGAGAACTTATCCATACCGGAAAATATATCCATCAGTGTGGGAATAGCATTTTCCGATCCAGAGGATCATTGCTACTATGATCTTGCGGCAAAAGCAGATCAGGCATTGTATGTATCCAAGAAGTCGGGAAAAGGACGCTACAGCGTGTTCGGTGAGGAAAATCAGACCCCTGATCAGAAATTACAGGCTTTTGTGTGGTCATCCTCCCGTAATGTTACCAGCATGCTGGAGTTTGCACTGCCGGAGTTTGTTCATCTGAAGAAAGTAATCTCGGTGGAAGAGATCAGAGAGAACATGGGAGAGAAGACCGGCGAAGACATTCTGGGCCTGTTCGTGGATGTATCAGAAGAAGAGGACGGAGGACAGGCACGCTGGCAGGAGCTTGGAGGATTACAGAGAGAACATGCGCTTTCCATGATCGCCATCTGCAAGGAAGGGAATCTTGCACAGATGAAATGTGCGTTGGAGACGGAAGGGATCCAGGATCTGCTGCTGGCCCCACTGGAGGCAAATGTACTGAAGCGGCGGTTGAAGATTTGGACGCAAAAATAGAAACAGAGGATGTGATCATATGGATTTATTTGAATATATGCGAAGTACCAATATGGAAAAAGAGGCTCCTCTGGCGGCGAGAATGCGTCCCCGGACACTGGATGAGGTCGTAGGGCAGGAACACATCATCGGTAAGGATAAGCTGTTGTACCGCGCCATCAAAGCAGACAAGATCAGCTCCATTATTTTCTACGGACCGCCCGGCACCGGCAAGACGACGCTGGCGAAGGTCATTGCCAATACCACCAGTGCGGAATTCCGGCAGATCAATGCAACGGTAGCCGGTAAAAAGGACATGGAAGAAGTGGTGGAAAAGGCTAAGGAACTGCAGGGAATGTACGGAAAACGTACGATCCTGTTCATTGATGAGATCCACCGTTTTAATAAAGGACAGCAGGATTACCTGCTCCCGTATGTGGAGGACGGTACGATCATCCTCATTGGTGCAACCACAGAGAATCCTTATTTTGAAGTGAACGGAGCTCTGATCTCCCGCTCGGTGATCTTTGAATTAAAGCCGATTCCAAAGGAAGCGATCAAAGAACTGTTAAAAAAAGCGGTCTACGATACGGACCGCGGAATGGGTGCCTATAACGGAACCATAGATGAAGATGCGTTAGATTTTCTGGCGGATATCTCCGGTGGAGATGCCAGACACGCGCTGAATGCCATTGAACTGGGAATTATGACTACCGAACCTTCCGCTGACGGGAAGATTCACATTACTCTGGATGTGGCACAACAGTGTATTCAGAAGAGAGCAGCACGATATGATAAAAATGGTGACAATCATTACGATACCATTTCCGCATTTATCAAAAGTATGCGGGGGTCTGACCCGGACGCGGCGGTATATTACCTGGCGAGAATGTTGAATGCAGGAGAGAGCGTGACTTTTATCGCAAGACGTATCATGATCTGTGCTTCGGAGGATGTGGGAAATGCAGATCCACAGGCACTGGTGGTAGCGGTAAATGCATCTCTGGCGGTGGAACGGGTAGGTATGCCGGAGGCACAGATCATTTTGGCTCAGGCAGTAACCTATGTTGCCACAGCGCCTAAGAGCAACCGCAGCTATGAAGCGGTATCTCAGGCAATGCAGGAGGTACATGCCACCGGAGATCTGCCGATTCCGACACACTTGCAGGATGCACATTATAAAGGAGCAGCAAAATTGGGACATGGCACAGGATATAAATATGCACATGATTATCCGAATGATTATGTGGAACAACAGTATCTGCCGTATGAACTGAGTGGCAGAGAGTTCTACCAGCCATCCGGCAACGGCTATGAAGTGAAGATCCGCGAGCATATGGCGAGAATCAAAAAAGAAGCCGCAGAGGCTTCTTCTGAAAACAAAGAATCATAAAATCAGGTACCTGATTGCGGGATTAGAACAACTCCGTAATCAGGTATTTGTATATTTCCTGGTTTTTTTTCTGCCAGTTGTCGCAGATGGCTGCGGCGGTTTCTTCCACAGGTACGGAGAGAGTAATGTCTACCAGGCTGATACCTCTGTCTTTTGCCACGAGGTGAGCCTCGTATTCGCCGGAAGTGGATTTATAATAATCTCCGAGAACAGATACTTCATTTCGAAGTGTGAATTCGTTCTCGCGGAAATAGGTATCGATTTCCTGCTTGATCGTATCGCCGATGCGGTTTTCGAAGAAATTCAGAGTTTCTTTTCCTTCGGGAGTGATGGACAGATGCGTACGGTTACGGATGGATTGCGTGACGATCATACCGGCATCGGTCAATTCGTTGATCACCTGCTGCAGCGTCAGGAAGTTGGTATATTCTTTTCCTAAAATGAAATCGCTGACCTGTGCGGCCGTCAGAGGGAAGGTGACACGATTCAGCATATAGAGCACAATGAGTTTATATAGGGTAAGCGGATCTTGTAACATAATGTCATAACAGCCTTTCTTATACAATCTTGTATTACGATCTTATATTTGATACAGGTCACCCTGACAGATGCCCTGTTTTTTCATGCGATGATGCAAAGCATTTAACACCCCACGTTTATCCAGGCTCCATTTCGGAGCGATCAGCAGATCCTTCGGCCCATCACCGGTGACACGGTGGATCACAATCTCCGGTGACAGATGAGCCAGACAGGAGATGACCAGATTCAGGTAGGCATCCAATGTCAGAACCTCAAATTTCCCGGCAACATAATCTTCGGCCAGGTCCGTGTCTGCCAGAACATGAAGTAATTGCAGCTTGATGCCGAACGGAGAGATCCGGTTCAGATAATTTATGGTCTGAAGAACCTGTGTATCAGACTCCCCGGGAAGCCCCAAAATCGTGTGAACAATGCTGGGAATCTGTAGCGTCCTCAGATCAGCACAGGCTTTTTCGAAGCAGGATAAAGGGTAGCCTCTGCGGATATAGGAAGCGGTCTCTTCATGAATGGTCTGGAGACCAAGCTCGACCCAGAGAAATTTATCACGGTATTCTTCCTTCAGGCGGGAGAGCAGTGCCAGTACCTCCGGTCCCAGGCAGTCCGGTCTCGTGGCGATGGAGATACCGCAGATGTCCGGATGATCCAGGGCAGAACGATAGACCTCTTCCAAATACGGGAGAGGTGCGTAAGTATTGGTATATGCCTGAAAATAAGCGATCAGATCCTGTCCGATGGATTTATTGCCGAAATTGGAAATGCCTTCCGCAATCTGTTCTTCCATCGATTTGCCGAGGATGTCTACGGCAAAATCGCCGCTGCCGCCGCGACTACAGAAGATACAGCCCCGAGTGTCCAGGGTGCCGTCCCGATTGGGACAGGACATCCGGGCATTCAGGGCTATTTTATAACATTTATGGTGAAACGTATTTTTACAATAGGAATCCAGAGAGTAGTAGGGTTTACCGTGCCAGTCTCTTGCTATGTCTGTCCGTTGCATCAGTGAATATGACTTTTCACAGCGTCAGCCACAACTTCGGCTACCTGAGGATCGAAAGCTTCCGGCATAATATTGTCGTCAGACAGCTTGTCTGCGGGAACCAGGCCTGCAATGGCTTCTGCGGCTGCCAGCTTCATTTCCTCGGTGATCTGGGTAGCGCGACCTTCCAGAGCACCCTTGAAAATACCGGGGAATGCCACCACGTTGTTCACCTGATTGGGGAAATCACTGCGTCCGGTTCCTACGACACGGGCACCTGCGGCTTTAGCTACATCCGGCATGATCTCGGGCACGGGATTGGCCATGGCGAACAGGATGGAATCGCGGTTCATGGAAGCTACCATTTCCGGTGTGACAATGTTGGGAGCGGATACACCGATGAAAATATCAGCACCCTTCAGAGCATCTGCCAGAGATCCGGTCTCGTTGTTTAAATTGGTTACTTCTGTCATTTTTTTCTGCATCCAGTTTAAACCTTCGGTGTCTTTGGATACGATACCTACTTTATCGCACATGATAATATTGGGGAATCCATAGGTCAGAAGCAGCTTCGTAATAGCTACACCGGCGCTGCCGGCACCGTTTACCACGACACGGCAGTCTTCTTTTTTCTTGCCGACTACCTTCAGGGCATTGATCACACCGGCGAGAACAACGATAGCGGTACCGTGCTGATCGTCATGAAATACCGGAATATCCAGAATCTCCTTCAGACGTTCCTCAATCTCAAAGCAGCGGGGAGCGCTGATGTCTTCCAAATTGATGCCGCCGAAGCCGGGTGCCAGATAAGTTACGGCTTTGATGATCTCCTCAGTGTCCTGGGTATCCAGACAGATGGGAACTGCATTGACATTGCCGAATTCTTTGAAGAGGACTGCCTTGCCTTCCATAACGGGCATTGCCGCATAGGGACCGATATTACCGAGACCGAGAACCGCACTTCCGTCGGAGACGACAGCAACGGTGTTGGCTTTCATGGTATATTTATAAGCGGCTTCTTTGTCCTTTGCAATTACTTTGCAGGGTTCCGCGACACCGGGAGTATAAGCGATCGCAAGATCTTCACGGGTCTTGACGGGAGTCTTGGAGACGGTTTCCAGTTTGCCGTTCCATTTTTCGTGCATCAGTAATGCTTTTTCGTTGGTTGTCATGACAATACCTCTCTTAATTGTATTAATAGTTGATCTGTCATACAGATTTCTGTGTTTGACAGCTATTAGTAATGATATAATAGAATCGATGTCTTAGCAAGGATTTGTAAAAAAATAATTTTGGGACTTCCTATTTGAAAAAAAATATATTATAATAGACGCAGATGTTGTTTTTATATCTTTTTAATTCATCACACATCATAGGTAGATCAAGATGTAAATCCCCTTAGTTAACAGTTTTATGGACGATAATAAGGAATAGAGGAGGAGTTTATGAGAGAAAAATATGAATCATTGCCGTTAGTTCAGTTAAAAGAACTGGCAAAAGTACGCGGTCTGAAGGGTACTTCTACGATGAAAAAGGCAGAACTGGTAGAAGCTATGCTGGCGGAGGATGAGCGGCTGAAAAAAGAGGAAGAGGCTAAAGCAGCAGAGCAGAAGCAGGAGTCTGCGACAGAGACCGTCAGAAGCGAAGAACCGCAAAAGCAGGAGAGATCGGAACGTCCTGTCAGACAGGAGAGGAATTACAGACCGGATCGCAATTATCGTGGGGAGAGTGCGGAGAACGTAGGCGTGCGGAGCGAAGCCTACACCAAAGAACGTACTTTCAATCCCAATAATGTGGCATATGATGAGAGTCAGTATCCCAAGGAACTGGACAGCGGTATCGAAGCCAGCGGTATTCTGGAAGTCATGCCGGATGGCTATGGATTTATCCGTTGCGAGAATTATATGCCCGGTGAGAATGATGTCTATGTGGCACCCAGTCAGATCCGCCGTTTCGGACTGAAGACAGGAGATATTCTGAAGGGTAACAAGCGGATCAAGACCCAGCAGGAGAAGTTCAGTGCGCTTTTGTTTGTTAAGAGCATTAACGGATATACCGTAGAAGAATCCTCCAAGAGAATGGCATTCGAAGATATGACTCCGATCTTCCCCGATGAGAGGATCAAAATGGAGACTCCCGGCTGTAGCATTGCTATGAGAGTTATGGATCTGGTGAGTCCCGTCGGTAAGGGACAGCGTGGTATGATCGTATCCCCGCCCAAGGCAGGTAAGACAACGCTGTTGAAGGAAGTGGCAAAATCTATTCTGCGCGGCAATCCCAAGATGCATATGCTGATCCTGCTGATCGATGAGCGCCCCGAGGAAGTTACCGATATTAAGGAAGCGATCCACGGAGATAATGTGGAAGTGATCTATTCCACTTTTGATGAACTTCCTGAGCATCACAAGAGAGTATCCGAGATGGTGATCGAGCGTGCAAAGCGTCTCGTTGAACATAAAATGGATGTCGTGATCCTGCTTGACAGTATCACCCGTCTGACCCGTGCGTACAACCTGGTGGTTCCCCCCAGTGGACGTACTCTGTCCGGTGGTCTGGATCCCGCAGCACTCCATATGCCCAAGAGATTTTTCGGTGCAGCCCGTAATATGCGTGAGGGCGGAAGCCTGACAATTCTGGCGACCGCACTGGTAGAGACCGGAAGTAAGATGGATGATGTGGTATATGAGGAATTCAAAGGTACCGGTAATATGGAAATGGTTCTAGACAGAAAACTGTCCGAGAAGCGTATCTTCCCGGCGATTGACCTTGCAAAGTCCGGCACCAGAAGAGAAGACCTGCTGTTAACTCCGGAAGAGCTGGAAGCCATCAATATCATGCGTAAGGCACTGAATGGACTGAAGCCGGATGAGGCAACCGACCGGATTCTGGATATGTTTGCCCATACACGAAATAATGTGGAATTTGTGAACATGGTGAAGAAAAATCACTTTATTTAATTATCGCAAAAAATGTTAAAATAAGTCTTGCACCGTATCTCCTCTTATGGTACAATAATACCGCTGTTTGTGGTTCCATAAGCAGTGAGGATGAGAACAAGAACTTATACACGACATTTTTATAGAGAGGTGAAAGAAATGAAAGAAGGAATCCATCCCGCTTACTACCAGGCAACTGTAACCTGCAACTGTGGTAACACATTTGTAACCGGCTCCACCAAGCCTGAGCTTCACGTAGAAGTTTGCTCCAAGTGTCATTCATTCTACACTGGCCAGCAGAAGTCTGCAAGAACCGATGGCCGTATTGATAAGTTCAATAAGAAATACGGTGTTAAATAAGATTGCAAGCGAACGGTTGAGGTATTCTTATCTCAACCGTTTCTTGTCGTACAGAAAGTGCTTTCCTATACGACAAAAAGGATTCTGTTTTATATTGCATTACGAGGACAAAGTTTATGGCTAGAAGGAAAAGTCGTTATTCCGGAATCGGCGGTCAGGCCGTACTGGAAGGCGTTATGATGAAAAATAAAGAAAAATACGCGGTGGCGGTCCGTAAGCCGGACGGCGAGATCGAAGTGGAAGTTGAGACTTATCAGGGGCTGGCTCACGGCAGTAAGATCAAGGAGCTTCCCTTTATCCGCGGTATTTTTAATTTCCTGGATTCTCTGCTCCTGGGAACCAGGGCGTTAAATTATTCTGCTTCCTTTTATGAAGAGGAGGACAGTAAAGAGACAAAGTTCGATAAAGCAATGGATAAAATGAGCGGCGGTAACGGAGAGAAATTATTATCCGGAATCGTGACGGTGATCTCTGTCGTGCTGGCAGTGGGACTCTTCATTGTACTTCCTTATTTTATTTCATCTCTGTTTGAGAGCTTTATCCGCAATCGTTCTCTGATGTCGATCATCGAGGGTGTGATCCGTATTGCCCTGTTTTTACTGTATGTATGGGGCATCAGTGCCATGAAGGATATCCGCAGACTGTATCAGTATCATGGTGCGGAACACAAGTGTATTAACTGTATCGAAAAAGGCAGACCCCTTACGGTGCACAACGTGATGCATAGCTCCAGGCTGCACAAGCGTTGCGGAACCAGCTTTATTTTCTTTGTTATGCTGGTAAGCATTGTGCTGTTTTTCTTTATTCAGGTGGACAATGTAGCGGAGAAGGTGATCTTTCGTATTCTGCTGATGCCTGTTGTGGCAGGAATCTCTTACGAGATCATCCGCCTGGCAGGGCGCACGGACAATATCTTTATTAAGATTCTGTCGGCTCCCGGTATGTGGATCCAGCGTATGACTACCAAGGAGCCGGATGAGAGCATGGCAGAGGTAGCTATTGCATCTGTAGAAGCAGTATTCGACTGGAAGAAATATTTACAGGATACCTTCGGCTACGAAGTGGACGAGAGCTGGATGAAAGATGAGGCTTCCGCAGAGCCGGAGGATTAAGATGACCTATCGGGAATGTTACGAACAGGGCTGCCGCACCTTACAGGCAGCGGGAATCGAGGAAGCTGCACTGGATGCGAGACTTTTACTGGAAGCCGTGTGCGGTACGGACCGCAACGATCTGCTGGTGCACGGCGAACAGCCGGTGGCACCGGAAGCGGAAGAAAAGTATCTGAACTGGATCCGTCAGCGCGCGGAGCATATTCCCCTGCAGCAGCTGACTGGTGAACAGGGTTTCATGGGGCTGACTTTTAGCGTCAATGAGCATGTGCTGATCCCGAGGCAGGATACCGAGATCCTGGTGGAGGAGGTCCTTAAGGAACTCCATGACGGGATGCGTGTGTTAGACATGTGTACGGGATCCGGGTGCATTCTGTTAAGCCTGCTGCATTACAGCAATGATTGTGAAGGACTGGGTGTGGATCTGTCAGCTGAGGCACTGGAAGTGGCAGGACGGAATGTCTTGAAGGTGCTTACCCCGGAAAAAGCGGAGCATGCGCATTTTTTACAGAGCGATCTGTTTGAAAAGGTGGAGGGAAAATTCGAGATCATCGTGTCGAATCCGCCTTATATCGCCAGTGCGGAAGTGGAGAAACTGATGCCGGAGGTACGGGATCATGAACCCAGGATGGCACTGGACGGTACAGAGGATGGTTTATATTTTTACCGCCGTATCATCGAAGAAGCAGGAAAACATCTGGTGAGCAGTGGAATGCTCTTTTTCGAGATCGGATATGACCAGGGACAGGCTGTATCGGAGCTGATGCGCACCGAAGGGTACTGCGATGTACAAGTGGTGCAGGATTATGCCGGTCTGGACCGGGTAGTTTTTGGAACGTATGTAACAGTTCAGCCCGCACCATTCGCAAAGTCGCGCTGACACGCTTTCCGTCACTTCGTGACTACCTTTGCTCATAAACCTGGCGCTTAGTTCATGAACATATTCGTTCACAAAATCATGCAAGCATGATTTTTGCTCTCCAATATGTTCATGGCTGAACTGTTACAACTTATATTGAGAGGAATTAGTTATGTTTGACAAGTTAGAAGATTTATTGATTCGTTTTGAAGAGATCATGGGCGAACTGCATGAACCCACGGTCACGAATAACCAGGAACGTTTCCGCAAGCTGATGAAGGAGCAGAGTGATCTGACTCCCATCGTGGATGCGTATACAGAGTACAAAAAGTGCAAGCAGGATATCGAAGATTCTCTTTCCATGCTGGAAGAGGAAAAAGACGAAGAAATGCGCGAGATGATCAAGGAGACATTAAACGACAGCAAGAAGCGCGTAGAAGAGCTGGAGCAGGAGCTGAAGATCCTGTTACTGCCCAAGGATCCTAATGATGACAAGAATGTAATCGTGGAGATCCGTGCAGGTGCCGGCGGCGATGAGGCTGCACTGTTTGCAGCGGAGATCTATCGTATGTATGTGCATTATGCCGAGAAGCAGCGTTGGAAGGTAGAATTGATCAACGTGGATGAGATCGGTATCGGCGGTATGAAGGAAGTACAGTTTACCATCAGCGGACAGGGTGCTTACTCCAAGATGAAGTATGAGAGTGGCGTACATCGTGTACAGCGTGTGCCGGAGACCGAGAGCGGCGGACGTATCCATACCTCCACCATCAGTGTGGCGGTTATGCCGGAGGTGGATGACGACATTGATATCGTCATCGAGGACAAAGATATCCGTATCGATGTCATGAGAGCATCCGGTAACGGTGGTCAGTGTGTCAACACCACCGACTCCGCAGTACGTCTGACCCACTATCCTTCCGGAATCGTGGTATACAGCCAGACTGAGAAGTCTCAGATTCAGAACAAGGCGAAGGCATTCGCACTGTTGAAATCCAAGCTGTATGACATCGAGCAGCAGCAGAGACACGATGCGGAAGCAGAGATGCGCCGCAGTCAGATCGGTACCGGAGACCGTTCTGAGAAGATCCGTACCTACAACTTCCCGCAGGGTCGTGTCACCGACCATCGTATCGGTCTGACCCTGTATAAGTTAGACAAGATCATGAACGGAGATATCGAAGAGATCATCGACGCCTGCATCGCAGCCGACCAGGCAGCCAAGCTGGCTAAGATGAATGAAGAATAAAATTGTAAAAGAAACGGTCTTTGGCATAAGTCAAAAGACCGTTTCTTTGATTATGAGTTTTTGATTATGAATAAATAGGTTGAAAAAGGGTATAATTATGGTATAATTATGGCATAAAAGGAGGTGCGTATTATGCCGCAAATAATTCCAATTAAAGATTTGAAGAATACGTCTGAGATATCTGATATGTGTCATAAGACAGAGGAGCCGATTTATGTTACGAAAAATGGTTATGGAGATATGGTAATTATGAGCATGGAGATTTATGAGGCAACCATGAAACAAATTGCTATGTACAGAGATATCGAGATATCTGAAAAACAGATTGAGGCAGGACAGATAAAGGATGCCAGAACAGCACTTAGAGAAAAGAGGGCAAAGTATGGTTTATAAATTAAATGTTACAGAGCATGCTGATGAATTGCTTGATAAGCTTGTGTATCATTTGATTTATCGATTAAAAAATGACCAGGCAGCGAAGCATCTGTTAGATTGTATTGATGTAATCTATGACAGACTGGAGGTTAATCCATTTCAGTTCGCAGAGTGCAGAGATGCATATCTTTCCAAGAAAGGGTATCGAGAGGCTGTTGTGCCACAGATGAATTATATTATCATTTTTGATGTGAGAGGAGATGTTGTAAATGTAGTTGGTATTTTCCACCAGTTAGAGAATTATCCAAATAAATTGTAGTATTTTAAGAGGTACTTGTTCTGCAACAGGGACCAGATGCGTATCAAGGAAATTTCGCTTTGATAACATAAGGGGAAACGATGGGAAAGTATACAGCATGGAAAATGAAAGCTGCAATATGTGATGATACAGTAGAAGACGCGGAGTTCATGGAAAAACATATAAAAGAGTATTTCATGAAAAAAAGCATTCCTTATGAATGTAATGTATATCAGAGCAGTAAGGCATTGTGGTATGAAATTGAGGATGGTCAAGCGTTTGATCTGTTGTTTTTGGATATTGAAATGCAGGAATTAAATGGCTTTGAACTGGCAGCTAAAATTCAGGAAACAGCACCGGATATTCTGATCATCTTTGTATCAGCTTACGAGAGTTATGTGTATAAATCATTTGAATTCCGACCATTTCGTTTTATTCCGAAGCAACAAATGGAAAGCATGATCACACAGGCACTGGAGGCAGCATTCAGGGAAATTGTATCACGGATTTCAGAGGTTTATATCGCAGAAAACCAACAGGGCATAGAAAAAATCCCATTTAGAAAAATTGTATATATTTGGAGAGAAGGTAAGTATTTATATATTGAAAAGACGGATGCTACCAGGTGTAAGGTAAGAAGTTCCTTAAAAAAGATATCGGAAAAATTACCGGAGGATGAATTCGTATGGGTGGATCGAGGATATTTGTGTAATTTATATCATGTGAAACAGATCAAAGATAACCAGATGGTTTTATCTACGGGGCAGCAATTGTACATCGGAGAACGACGGCTGGCGCAATTAAAACATCGAATAATGGAATATTGGCAGACAGGTACGGATAATGGAAAATGGAGTACAAATGATTAAAATTCTGTGGAGCATACACAATTCGGCATGGCTTTTGATATGGATGGATATGCTTTTTGATCGGAGAAAATACATAGATTCAGATAAAAAATTTATATTAACAATATTTTTATCGGGAATGCTATGGTATGGTCTGCAAAAGTATTTGTCGTGGATTCCGTTACTGTTACTTCTTACTATTTTAGGATACCTGTTATGGAATGGCTCTGTGGAAAAAGTGGCATCCCTTGTAGTCAGTTATGTTTTTATCTGGACTGTTTTACTGGGACTGGTGGAACATTTCTGGACAAATGCGGAATTTTGTGCGCAGGCAGGATGGATGATAATAAATGGTATATTGATATCGGCTATAAGACATAAAGGAATAGGAAAAACTTTTACAGCGTTGAATCTGTTGAAAACATTTGGCATTGCTTTCTTCAGTACAGCATTTCTGTGTGATTTTTTCATGGATATGATTTATGGAAATGCAATTCAGAATTATGTTTTCCTGTCCTGCCTGGTGAGTCTGCTTCTTATGGTATATTTTTACTTCCGCCAATCGCAACTGAAGATGCAAATCTCTGTATTAGATACACAATATGATCTGATTGAGAGTCAGTATGTCAGAGCACAGAATTTTTATACAGAAAATGCAAAACTGTATCATGATATAAAACATCATCTGCGAGCGCTGGAGAGACTTCTGCAAAATGGTGATCAGAGAGAAGCTTTATCATATATAGAGAGCGTGCAGGAACCGCTACAGTGTAAAATGATTCCGGTACATACAGGCGTAGATATTGTAGATACCGTAATTTATGAAGCAAAAGAGAAAGCGGAACAGCGTAATATTCTTTTGTTGGTCGAAACACCGATTCTTCCGTCAGGGCTAAAACTGGAGGATAGAGAATTTTGTGTATTATGTGCCAATTTATTGAACAATGCATTGGAAGCAGCAAAAGAACAAATCAGATTGAATATTGCGGTAACAGCAGGGTTTCTGGTAATTGAAATGAAGAATGACTATAAGGAAAAACCATTGGTTAAAAATAATCATTTTGTATCTGAGAGAGAGCAGGATTCATTAGCGCATGGCTGGGGAATGAAGATTATTGAACAAATCGTGGGAAAATATCAAGGAGAGTTGTCAATCAGGGTTGATATGCAGGTAAGTATTAAAATATTGTTGGACGTGCTATAATTGGTGGTCAGATTTCTGCTTTTTGTGGACAAATTATGATAATAATAAAAAAATAAGTTATTATAAAAAAGAACGAAAGAGTAACAAAAGTCTACAAAATTAGAAGGAGAATCCTATGATAAAAATCAAGGAAGCTGTTAAATGTGTGCCTGTGATTTTAGGGTATTTTTTGTTGACCGAGCTTGGTAAAGTAATAGAGTTTTGGATTTTCATGGCACATCAAACGGAAAGTGATTTATATGAGCAACAATGGAGTTGGATCACTATGCCGGAGAGCCGGTTCTTTCAGATCCCGGGAAAAACAGGACTGTTGTTTGCTGCATTGACAGCAGTTGTGCTATGTATGTTAGCTCATGGGAAAGACTTCCGTGTGGGACAGTTGAAAAAGATTCAGGAAACACTACAAATAAATTGGAGAAAAATATTGTTTCAGACAATATTAATAGTGGGTGTAGTATTGGGAATGTCTTATACCAGATTCCTGGATCGTATTGCCTCCGTTATATCCATGAAAGATATTTATTTCTATATCAGCGGAACCGGTGCACTTGCGGGAACACAGGTACTTGAAAATATAGCTGAAAGGTTTTCTATCCTTGTCACATTTCATGAACCTGATTTGTTGATAATTCCGATTTCCTTTTTAGTATTTGAACTATTAAGAGTTTGCTTTGACTCTAAAATGACACTAACATGAGAAATGTGTGAAGAGGATGTAGAAGATCACAAAAATATAGATGAAATAGTCGATGGGATGTGATAAAATGACGCTATCTTTCTGACAAATGGAGGAATTACGGAATCATGGAAAAACACATCCTGTGCAATGGAGATTCGAAGACTCATGGGCGCTGCACCAATCTGTCGGAGGAGATCGTAACGGCAACAGAGGCAGACCTGCCCCGGATTCTGGAAATCTATGATATCGCCAAGGCTTACATGCGGGCAAACGGCAATCCGAACCAGTGGAACGGTGCGTATCCGGATCCAGAGACACTGCGGACAGACATTGAGAAACAGCGGCTGTACGTGTATAAAAAGGCCGGAAGCATCCACGGAGTATTCATGCTTTTGCTGGAGGAGGAACCGACCTATGCCTATATTGAGGACGGCAGCTGGCGGGAGGAGACCCCTTACGGCACGATCCATCGCCTGGCAGGAGACGGGGAAGTAAGGGGCCTGTTTGCAAAATGTGTTGCTTTTTGTGAGAGCAAAGTGAAATATCTGCGGGCCGATACGCATTTCGATAATCACACCATGCAGCACTTATTAGAGAAGAATGGCTTCGAACGCAGAGGCATTATTTACCTGAAAAACGGAGATCCACGCATCGCCTATCAGAAATAATGCACAATACTTGACCGATTTCCTATGAGCAATATTCACAAAAATATTCAGAAACGCCGAAAGATACTGACATTTCGGCGTTTTTTCTGTTAGAATAGTTAAAAATGGATATATTATTGGTAGTAAACGGAAATTGTGTTTTGCATTTTTCTGCAGTCGGCAGAGGAAAGGAAGGTTAAGGTGTTTCAGAAGGGCGAACGTGTAGTATGTGGCAGTAAGGGAGTCTGTGTGGTGGAAGAGATCACGACATTAGACATTGCGGGAGTGGATAAGAAGAGAGAGTATTATATTTTAAAACCTCTGTATCTGTCCTCCAGCACGGTATATATTCCGGTGGATACGGCGGAAGGTTCCATGCGTAAGGTGCTTGCGCACGAGGAAGCGGAGAATCTGATCCACAGGATCCCGGAGATCCCGCTGATCACCATTGCCAATGATAAACTGTTAGAGCAGGAATACAAGAATTGCTTAAAGACCAGCAGCTGTCAGGATCTGATCCGGATCATCAAGACGATCTACCTGCGGAAACGTGCCAGAAAGGAAGCGGGACGTAAGGAGACAGCAGTGGATGCCAGATATTTTCGTATTGCAGAGGATCATCTGTATGGAGAACTGGCGGTAGCTTTAGATATGTCCAGAGAAAATGTGGAAAGCTATATAAATACCTCTTTACAATCCGTGTGAAAAGGTCTATGATATCAACATAAGTCCTAAAGCAACAGATTTTAAGATCAGAAAACGTTGAAGAGAAGAGTAGGATGCATAGAAAGGCACCAGAGAGAACCGCCTTGTTATTCGGAACAGGAGCTGTGAGCGGTTTTGCCGGATGCGGACGAAGACCATCTCCGAGTGGCTTTAATACAGCCCGGCAGCTCCCGTTACGAGTAAATGAGTGGCAGTTATTTTATATAATTGCAATCAGGGTGGAACCGCGTGTGATACGTCCCTTGCAGATTGTTGCAAGGGACTTTTTTGTGACTATTCAGCAAAGCTCTGAAAGAGCGATTTCGCAAATGGAGGTTCTGAATAGTTTAGAAAACAACAAAAAGGAGAACGAAAATGGTAAATTTTAAGGAAGACGAAAGACTGTCAACTCTCAATCATTCCTGCGCCCATGTCATGGCACAGGCAGTAAAGCATCTGTATCCTCATGCAAAATTCTGGGTAGGACCTGTGGTAAAGGAAGGATTCTATTATGATATCGATCTCGGCAACGATGTGGTCAACGATGAAGTGATTGCTGCCATCGAAAAAGAGATGAAGAAGATCTGCAAGGAAGGCAAGAAGATCTACAGAAGAGAAGTCTCCAAGGCAGAAGCTATGGAAATGTTCAAGGACGATATGTACAAGCTGGACCTGATCAGCAATCTGGAAGACGGCAACATCACTGTATACGATCAGGGTGATTTCACCGATCTGTGCCGTGGACCTCACGTAGACAACACCAAGCTGTGTAAGAACTTCAAGCTGGTAAAACACTCCGGCGTTTACTGGAAGGGCGATGCCAGCAACCACGTGATGCAACGTATCTATGGTGTCTGCTTCCCTACCGCAGAGGAACTGGAAGCACATCTGAAAGAGCTGGAAGAGGCCAAAGAGCGTGACCACAGAAAGATCGGCAAGGAAATGGAACTGTTCATGACTGATGATCTGGTAGGCCGTGGACTTCCCATGTTCCTTCCCAAGGGTTACACCGTATGGCAGGAGCTGGAGAATTATATTAAGGACAAAGAGAGAAGACTGGGATATCTGCACGTTATGACTCCCTGTGTCGGTACTGTAAATCTGTACAAGACCTCCGGTCACTGGGATCACTACAAGGAGAACATGTTCCCTCCCATGGAAGTAGAAGGAGAGTCTTTCGTACTGCGTCCCATGAACTGCCCTCACCACATGATGATCTACGCTAACACACAGCACTCCTACAAGGATCTGCCTATCCGTATCGGTGAGATCGCGCATGACTTCCGTTTTGAAGCCAGCGGTACCCTGAAGGGTATCGAGAGAGGCAGACATTTCTGTCAGAACGACGCCCATCTGTTCGTAACACCGGAGCAGATCGAGTCCGAGTTCTCCAAGGTAGTAGATCTGATCTTCAATACCTACAAGGATTTCGGTATTACCGATTACAGATGTGTCCTGTCCCTGAGAGATCCGGAGGACAAGGTAAAATATCACGATGACGACGAAATGTGGAACAATGCAGAGGACGCTCTGCGCAAGGTTCTGAACGACCTGGGCATTGAGTATACTGAGGAGATCGGTGAAGCTGCATTCTACGGACCGAAGCTGGATGTAAACGTAAAACCTGCGGTAGGTAACGAGTACACCCTGTCTACCTGCCAGCTGGATTTCTGCCTGCCTGCTAAGTTTAATCTGACCTATGTGGACAAGGATGGACAGAAGAAGACTCCCGTGGTCCTGCACAGAGCAATCTTAGGATCTCTGGACAGATTCATGGCTTATATCCTGGAGGAGACCAAGGGCAACCTGCCTCTGTGGCTGGCTCCCGTACAGGCAATGATCCTGCCGGTCAAGAACGATGATGAAGAGCTGAATGCCTATGCGCATGATCTGTACGGTTATCTGCTGGACAATAACATCAGAGCGGACATCGATGAGAGAGCAGAGAAGCTGGGCTACCGTGTAAGAGAAGCACAGGTGAAGAAGATCCCTTACCTGATCATCTTAGGAAAACAGGAAGCACAGGACGGCACCGTAAGCTATCGTCTGCATGGACAGCAGAACACCACTACCGTATCTAAGGATGAGTTCCTTGCCATGCTAAAGGATGAGATCGCAACCAAGAAGCTGAGCAAGTAATTTGGCAGTAAGATAAAAGAAAAACATGAAAAAGCGTCACTTCCCATAGAAATGGGGGTGGCGCTTTATTTATTTCTTATGGGCAACGAGATGAGCCAGTGGCATCTCGAATTTTATAAAAAAACCAGTAAAAGGAATAAGAATTTCAAATCTGCACAGACTATCCATGACGCGTGGTGGGACTGCAACTGCTCTTTTGCCGCGTGTCCTCTTTTAAAATTTTAAAATCAAAAAAGAAGATGAGACGTCGCAGAAAGCGGCAGAAGGCGAGGGAAACATGGCAGATTTAAAATGCGTTGTGGAAAATTGTACCTATAATAAGGACTGTCTGTGCAGCAAGGGAGACATCATGGTGGGCGGCAAGCACGCCTGTGACTGTGACGGCACCTGCTGTGAGAGCTTTGCGCAGAAGAGAGAGGGAAGAGAATCTTTCAGCAATTCCCTGTCTCATCCAAGCCATACGATCAGCATCGACTGTGAGGCGGTAAAATGTATTTATAACAGCAATTACAAGTGCGTGGCGGATCATGTGGATATCAAGGGTTGCGGAGCCTGCGACTGCAGAGAGACGGCCTGTGCTACTTTTTCGGAAAAGTAAATCACGGAAAAGAAAATCAGTATTCCGGCTTGACAAATGTTCCGAAACTGCGGATAATAGAGCAAGTGATCGGATTCGGCGGGAGACCGCCGGTACATAGAATACAGTAAGCTGAAAAAATGTAATATTATTGTAAAAACGGGGTTGACATCAGGAAAACTTCGTGGTATTCTATTTAAGCGTGTGAAGAACACGATACAACAAGCAGAGTATCCACTCTCACCTTACGGCGCAGGCTGGTAAGCGTTCAGATTTTTCATAGACAGAGAACTCGTTTGAAATTTGTTTGAATGAGGCAGTCCGTGAAGGGAACAGGTGGATAGTTATGCTATCTGCTTTTTTTATTGTTTAACACATTTTCTTATGGAGGTACACAACCATTAGCGATTTAATGATTAATGAACAGATCAGAGACAAAGAAGTACGACTGATTGGAGAAGACGGAGAACAGCTTGGAATCGTTTCTTCCAGAGATGCCCTGAAGATGGCAGAGGAAGCCGGACTCGACCTGGTGAAGATTGCTCCTACGGCAAAGCCTCCTGTTTGTAAGATCGTGGATTACGGTAAGTACAAATACGAGCAGGTGAGAAAAGAGAAGGAAGCAAAGAAGAAGCAGAAGGTCATCGATATCAAGGAGATCAGACTTTCCCCCAATATCGATACCAACGATCTGAACACTAAGATCGGTGCAGCCAGAAAGTTCCTGACCAAGGGAGACAGAGTGAAGATCACCTTGAGATTCCGCGGCAGAGAGATGGCACACATGAACAACAGCAAGCATATCTTAGATGATATCGCGCAGAGCCTGTCCGATATTGCGGTAGTGGAAAAAGCTCCCAAGGTAGAAGGCAGAAGCATGACCATGTTTTTAACTGAGAAGCGTTAATTCGTACAGTTAAAAAGTGTCGGATTCCGACACGATAGATTAAGTAAAGTTTAGGAGGAACTCGTTATGCCCAAAATGAAGACAAGCAGAGCAGCAGCTAAGCGCTTTAAAGCAACAGGAACCGGTAAGTTAAAGAGATCTAAAGCTTACAAGAGCCATATCTTAACCAAGAAGTCTACCAAGAGAAAACGTAATCTGAGAAAGCCTGCAATTACGGATGCAACTAATGTTAAGAATATGAAGAAGATTTTACCTTATTTATAATTCAGGCGAGGAGGAAATAAGACATGGCAAGAATTAAAGGTGGCTTAAATGCCAAGAAGAAGCACAATAGAGTATTAAAGCTTGCAAAGGGCTACAGAGGCGCAAGAAGCAAGCAGTACAGAGTAGCAAAGCAGTCTGTTATGAGAGCTCTGACCAGCTCTTATGCAGGTAGAAAAGAGAGAAAGCGTCAGTTCAGACAGCTGTGGATCGCTCGTATCAATGCAGCAGCCAGAATGAACGGTTTATCTTACAGCAAGTTCATGTACGGTCTGAAGCTTGCAGGCGTTGATATGAACAGAAAGATGCTGGCAGACCTGGCAGTTAACGATGCAGAAGGTTTCAAGACCCTTGCAGAGCTGGCTAAGTCCAAGATCGCGTAAATAATAGCAACTGTTAAGGCTGGACACATTATCTTCGGATGGTGCGGACGGCCTTTCTTTTTTGTAACTATTTGGAAGGAGACCATTATGATAAATCCCGGAATGATGATGAAACTGATGAATGCGAAGAATACCTTCGAGAGTAATCATCCCAAATTTGCAGCGTTTGTAAGCAGATTTTTTATGGGTGGAGCGATCACGGAAGGAACCATTATCGAGATCACGATCACAAGACCCGGTGAAGAACCTGTGTCCACGAATCTGAAGGTACAGAAATCCGATCTGGATCTGGTAGAGGAGCTTAAGAATCTGAGATGAAGATAATATTTTTTGATATTGACGGAACCTTAATATGCGGAGGAAGTGAGCTGATGTCAGAGAGCACGAAGGAAGCCATCCGCATCGCCAGAGCCAACGGTCATATCTGCATGATCAACACCGGGCGTACGAAACGGCTGGTAGGGGAAAATCTTACCGGACAGGTGGAATTCGACGGATTGTTATTGGGCTGCGGAACGGAGATTGAATATCATGGAAAGCAGCTGATGCACAAGACATTTTCCATGGAGGAGTCTAAGGCAATTCTGACAGCCATGAAAAAGTATCATGTGGATGCCGTCCTGGAAGGCAGCAGGGAAGACTATGCTCCCAGAGGAGAAGAAGTATTTACCGATACTTTCCGCCATATGGCACGTGAGATTGAGAATAGAAAATACGATCGCTATGCCAATGCACCGGGCAACTACGATAAATTATATGCTTATGCAGAGACTCCGGCGGGAATGGTCGGAATGAAGCATGATCTGTCGGAAATACTGGATTTTATCGACAGAGAACAAGGGTTTTACGAGATTGTTCCCAAAGGATATTCCAAGGCAACAGCAATCCGTTACATTACGGACTATTTGAAGATCCCCATGGAAGACACTGTGGCCATCGGAGACAGCAATAACGACCTGCCGATGTTAAAGTATGCCCACACCAGCATTGCTATGGGTAATTCCAGTAAACAGGTGCTGGAAGCGGCAGATTATATCACCACGGACGTGGATAAAGACGGCATTTGGAACGCTCTGAAGTGGTTGGGAGTCTTGGATAAGTAAAATGAATAAGCAAATAAGTAAAATGGTAAAAATGTAAAAATTAGGACTGGCAAAATAAAGGAACATGGAGTATAATATTTTATGTTCCTTTTGCAGATATGGTTCATCGGTAGAACGCTAGCTTCCCAAGCTGGAAAGGCGGGTTCGATTCCCGTTATCTGCTTTTATATTTATAGAAAATGCGCAAAAACCTGTAGAAATGGGTCTTTGCGCATTTTGATTTTTTGTATTTTGACGTAATAGTTTGCAAAATGCAACATGGAATGCAACATGTTTTATTGGTTCAATTTTTGAAGAAGAGCATCCTGCAATACCTGTGAAAAATTAACATTCCTATCTGTAGCAGCTTCATTCAGCCATTCCGGAATGGAAAGAGTTTTTTTGACTGCTTTGGAGTTATGTTTTTTCTGGTAGGATATGAGGTCAAAGGGAACAACCACACAGAAGGTATCAGGATCTAAAGTAACAGCGTAAGGTTCTGTGACCGGAGGAAGGGCTTCTCTGTTCTCTATACGGGAGACTACGGCAAGACCAAGTGCATCCCATGCCATTTCGTAGGCATCCTGCATACTTTCCCCCTGTGTCATACATTCGGGGAAATCCGGGAAGGTGATCCAAAAGCCTCCTTCTTCTGCTTTATGAAAAAGTGCCGGATAAAAAAGTTTTTTCATTTTGGTTCTCCTTGTCAATATTTGTTATTTTAAGCCAGCTTGTTTCAGAATTGCCTGTTCCAGACCTTTTTTTATGTCTTTGCAATGGTAAGGAACAATAACGGTTTTATGAGTATCGGTGTTCTTCAGCTTTACATGGGAGCCGTTTTGGCTGATAATAGCAAAACCGTTTTTTAATAGGAGTTTGATCATCTCCTGTGAGGTCATAGGCATCTTTTGTATCTCCTTTCCTACCTCAAATTCATTTTAATACGTAATATTACGCATGTCAATAAATAATACGTAATATTACATACAAAAAGAACGAGGTAATAGTAGTGTGTTGGGGTAAAATAAAACTATACTTTGAAAAGACAGAATATTTCAGAATAGCATCAGCCGCCGAGTGTTCTACGGGGATATTCAATAAGGTGAACCTAGACACTGGCGATACGGGCGAACCGCACTCCTCCCGGAACTGATGCCAAGGCTATTATATAACGATACGCAGAAGGACACAATGGGAAGTGTCAGTTTTGCGTATTTTTTATGGGTTGACAATAATCCGATTTCGGATTACAATGTCGCTTAGTCTGATTTCGGATAAAAATAAACAGATGCAACGATGTAGTTACAGGAGGAAAGCGATATGGAAGAGGAAAGCAGAAAATCTTTTGCGCAGATTACATTGTACAATCAGCTGATCAAAGAGATGGATGACCTGTACCGGGGCTATGCAAAAAACTGTAATCTGTCGGAGTCGGCTTTCTGGATTCTGTATTGTATCCAGGAACGGGAAAAAGAGGCGTTTACCCAGAGGGAGATCTGCGACTATTGGTTCTACACGCCCCAGACAGTGAATTCCGCACTGAAAAATATGACGGAGGAAGGTCTGCTTATTCTGCGGACGGAGAAAGACAACCGCAAGAATAAGAGGATATATCTCACAGAGAAGGGGAAAGAGACTGTGGAGAGGATCGTGGTTCCGCTGATGGATGCGGAGCGCCGGGCATTGGCGGCGATAGGAGAGCAGCAGGCAGAAATATTCCTGAAAACTATGAAAAAGCATACGGAATTTTTCCGGGAAGAAATAGAGGAACTGATAAGACAGGGGGATCCCGCGTGATCGCAGGAACCTCCGAGGATGACACGAAAATGATGCCTGCATAATGCGCAGAAGTATCTGTTGAGAAAGTGCCGGAAGGCATGCGGGTAATAGTAAGGCATGAGGTTATTATGAAAATACAGTTATCTGATCATTTTAGTTATAAACGGCTGCTGCGTTTTGTGGCACCGTCCATTTTAATGTTGTTATGTACTTCGGTGTACAGTATCGTCGATGGCTTTTTTGTATCCAACTATGTGGGAAAGACGCCTTTCGCCGCCCTGAATCTGGTGATGCCGGTGCTGATGGGTGTGGGAACTCTTGGATTCATGGCAGGTACCGGAGGAAGCGCCGTGGTCTCCATGACGTTGGGAGAAGGGAGAAAGGAACTGGCTAACGAATATTTTTCGCTGATCGTATATGTGACACTGGCGGTGTCAATCGTGGTGGGATTCATCTGTTTTGCACTGGCACCGCAGATCGCACTGGCGCTGGGGGCTGACGGGGAACTGGAAGCGGACTGCGTACGCTATTCCAGAATCTTGTTTTTGTCCTCCCCGGCATTTGTTATGCAGTATTTGTTCCAGAGCTTTTTTATCGCAGCGGAGAAGCCGACTTTGAGTTTAAAGGTAAATGTGATCGCAGGACTGACCAATGCGGTGTTAGACTATGTGTTGATCGTGGTATTTCCTTTGGGACTGGTGGGAGCAGCATTGGCTACCGCAGCGGGACAGCTCGTCGGCGGAATCATCCCTGTAATCTATTTTTCCAGAGAGAACGGCAGCTTACTGCAGCTGGGGAAGGCGAAGTGGCATGGAAAAGTCATCTGGCAGACTGTGACCAACGGATCTTCTGAGCTGGTGACAAATATCTCTACCTCTATCGTTAGCATCCTCTATAACTTCCAACTGATGGAAGCAGCAGGCGAGAATGGTGTGGCGGCTTACGGCATCATCATGTACGTGGATATTATTTTCATGACCTTGTATCTGGGATATTCCCTGGGATCAGCTCCTATCGTCAGCTTCCATTACGGTGCGGGCAATCATGCGGAACTGAAAAATCTTTGCCGGAAAAGTCTGGTCATTATCTCAGCCTGCGGTGTGATTCTGCTGACCGCTTCTCAGATCCTGGCCGGACCGTTAGTAAAAATCTTCGCAAACTACGATCAGGAGTTATTGGAAATGACCACCTGGGGATTTCGGATCTATGCCATTGCTTTCATGGTCCGCGGTATGAACGTGTGGGGTTCCTCCTTCTTCACAGCCCTGAACAACGGAGCCGTATCCGCAGCAATCTCTTTCCTGCGTACCTTCGTGTTCCAGATTGTCATCGTGCTGATCCTGCCGAAGCTGATCGGCATTACCGGTGTATGGCTGTCCATCGTACTGGCAGAGTTCCTAGCGCTGTTTGTGACAATAGGATTCCTGATCGCCAAGAGAAAAAAATATCATTATGCATAACTATTCAGAGCCATGCAAACTGCGTTCTGCGAATGCTTCGGATTGTTTCCTTGACAGAAAAATGACAAATACTTATACTGAAAGTACACTTTGTTCTCTATAAAAAGCGCAGAAATGAGGATATGAAAATGGGTGTTTTATCGAACTTAGAACCGAAGAAAGTATTTTACTATTTTGAAGAGATCACGAAGATCCCTCACGGCTCCGGCAATGTGGAGCAGATCAGCAATTTCCTGGTGGACTTTGCAAAAGCACATAAGCTTTTCTATATACAGGATGCTATGAAAAATATCATTATGGTCAAGGAGGCAACTCCCGGATACGAGAAGGAACCGGTGGTGATCCTGCAGGGACATATGGACATGGTTGCGGTGCAGACACCGGATTGCACCATGGATATGAAGACGGAAGGATTGAAAGTAGGGATCGACGGAGACAGCATCTATGCGGAGAATACCAGCCTCGGCGGCGATGACGGTATCGCTGTGGCTTATGCACTGGCATTATTGGATTCCGAGGACATCAGGCATCCCCGTCTGGAAGTCATCATTACAGTGGATGAGGAAGTCGGTATGGACGGAGCCAGAGAGATCGACCTGTCTATGTTACAGGGACATCGCATGATCAATCTGGATTCCGAGGACGAAGGCATTTTCCTGACCAGCTGTGCCGGTGGTGCCAGAGTGAACTGCCGTTTTCCGATGAAAAAGCAGGAGCTTATTGGCGTGCGCTATGAGTTGGAAGTCTCTGGTCTCTTAGGGGGACATTCCGGCGGAGAGATCCACAAGGAAAGAGGCAATTCCAATTGTATCCTGGGAAGACTTCTGTGGAAGCTGTCTGAGAAAATGCCCGTAGGACTGGTATCTGCGGACGGAGGTCTGGCAGACAATGCCATTCCCAGACAGACGAAAGCGGTTGTCGTAGTAGAGGAAAAAGATACAGAAAGCTTAGCGCAGCAGGTAGCAGCTTTGGCAGCAGAACTGGCTGACGAACTTGCCACCAAGGATCCGGACGTAAAGGTAACTGCGAAAAGGTTAACAGACGCTATAGAGACAATCACCTGTGCCGCACCGGAAGAGACAAAAAGAGTGGCAGCCTTTTTACAGGCAGCGCCCAACGGTGTACAGGCGATGAGCGCAGATATGCCGGGGCTGGTACAGACTTCTCTGAATCTGGGTATACTGAAAGCAGATGCGGAAGTTTTACGGGCAGAGTATTCTGTCAGAAGCAGCGTGGAAAGTGAGAAGGATAACCTGATCGCAAAGCTTTCTGCACTGGTGGAACTGACAGGCGGTGATTACGTGGTGACCGGAGATTATCCCGGTTGGAAGTACCGCGTCCATTCTCCACTGCGGGAAAAAATGGTGAAGCTGTATGCGGAAATGTACGGCAATGAGCCCAGGGTGGAGGCTATCCATGCAGGACTGGAGTGCGGACTGTTAGGCAGCAAAATCTCAGACCTTGACTGTGTATCCATGGGACCGGATATGAAGGACATTCATACGACAGAGGAGACCTTAAGCATTTCTTCCACGAAGAGAGTGTGGGAGTATCTGGTAAGGGTTCTGGAGACGAAGGACTGACTGAATTTGAGTAACAGAAAGTCCAGAGAATCAAATAAGATAGAAACAATCGAAAAATGTAAAGAGTTAGCAAATAGAAAAGGTTAAAATATAAATAACGTTGGAGGAAATACACTGTCACGGCGGTGTCAACAAAAAAATGAGCGATAAGATTTTATTCCAGTGTGACTATAATGAGGGAGCGCATCCGAAGGTGCTGGAGCGTCTGGTGCAGACCAATATGGAGCAGACACCGGGTTACAGCGAGGATAAATACTGCGAAGAGGCGCGCGAGAAGATCCGTAAGGCCTGTGGGGATGACAGTCTGGCAGTCCATTTCCTGGTAGGAGGAACCCAGACCAATGTCACAGTGATCAATGCGGCACTTCGCAAACACCAGGGCGTGCTTTGCGCTGTCACAGGACATATCAATGTCCATGAGACCGGTGCGGTGGAAGCTTGCGGACATAAGGTACTGGGACTGCCCAGTCCTGACGGTAAGATCACGGCAGCGCAGGTAGCAGAGGCTTACGAAGCCCATATTCACAACGACAGCTTTGAACACATGGTACAGCCGAAAATGGTATATATTTCGAATCCCACGGAGGTTGGAACTATTTACAGCAAAGCAGAACTGACCGCTCTGTCCGAGACCTGCCACAAATACGGACTGTATCTGTTCTTAGATGGCGCCAGACTGGGCTACGGACTGGCAGCACCGGACAACGATCTGACATTGCCGGATATCGCGGCGCTTTGCGATGTCTTTTACATTGGTGGAACCAAGGTCGGCGCATTGTTTGGAGAAGCAGTAGTGATCAAAAACCCGGAGCTTGCACAGGATTTCCGATATCTCATCAAGCAGAACGGCGGCATGCTTGCCAAGGGAAGACTGCTGGGTCTGCAGTTTGACGCTCTTTTCACTGATGGACTCTATCAGGTGATCTCTGCCCATGCCATTGCCATGGCGGAGAAGCTGCGGGAAGCATTTACGGCAAAGGGTTACACTTATCTGGCACCCAACCGGACGAACCAGATATTCGTCATTGTGCCGGATGCACACCTGGCAAAGATTTCAGAACAGTTCGAGTACAGCTATGACCAGCGGATCGATGCCACACACAGTTGCGTGCGATTCTGTACCGGCTGGGCCACGAGGGAAGAAAATGTGGATGCACTGATCCGGTGCGTGGAAAAATTATAATATGTTTGGAAGGTTCCGCAAGCCGGGAAAGGTTTGCGGAATTTTTTTGCAATTACCATTACTAAAAAAATGTGGTTGGTTACGCGCTTAACCTTTGTGAAAATTATATTTCTATTGTAATATTGAACTAGAATATAAAAATCCGTAATCAATGAGGTATAGAACAGAGGAGAAAACACATGAATAAAGAAATGACCGTAAATGGGAAAAGCTATACAATAATTAAATTGCTGGGAAAGGGGAAAGGTGGATATTCTTACTTGGCAGAGTCTGGAAATAACAGGTATGTTTTGAAGCAGATACATCATGAACCTTGTGATTATTATCAGTTCGGAAACAAGCTTGAGGCAGAAATCAGGGATTACAGGAAATTAAAAGAAATCGGAATAAAAATGCCAGTCATGCTTGAAACAGATGTGGAAAATGAACGCATTTTAAAGAAGTTTATTGACGGTGACACGATCTATCAGTTGGTTTTAGAAGACAAGATGAAAACTGACTATATCGAGCAATTGCATAGAATGTGTGCACTGTTATATGCTGCCAATACGAATATTGATTATTTTCCAACGAATTTTGTTGTACATAACGAAGAAATATATTATGTGGATTTCGAGTGCAATGCTTACATGGAAGAATGGAATTTTGAAAACTGGGGTGTAAAATACTGGTCAAAGACACCGGAATTTTTGCAGTATGTGAAAGAACATTCATGACATGTCTTTCCATGTAAAGGAGCTATGCCGGAAGCGTTACAAAAAGTGAATACCGGATTGCAACATGAAACGTAACACAAAAAAAGTCCTTGAAAATCAAGGACTTTACAATGAATCGGAGTGGCGGGATTCGAACTCGCGACCTCCGCCTCCCTAAGACGGCGCTCTAACCAAGCTGAGCCACACCCCGAAACGCAAGTAAGATGATACCATGGAATTTTACAAAAAGCAAGAGTTTTTTTATAAAAAGTTAATTTGCTCACTTTGAGTCTATTGTCGTACAATATAATGAGTATAAGGAAGTCAACATGTTTACATGATTGACGAACGGCAACATTAGCGAATAATATCCTGTGAAGCTAATACATAAAAACAGTGGAGGACAGGCTATGGCCAATATAACAAAACTGGCACTGGAAGCAGCTTTGAAAAAAGAACTTCTCACGAAGTCTCTGGATAAGATCACCATTAACGAACTTGCAGAGGACTGCGGTATCAGCCGCATGGCTTTCTATTATCATTTCAAAGATATTTATGATCTGGTAGAGTGGGTATGTGTGGAGGATGGCACGAAGGCACTGCAGGGAAAGAAGACCTACGAGAACTGGCAGGAAGGCTTCTGCCAGATTTTCGAGGCAGTGCAGGAGAATAAACCTTTTATTATGAATGTCTACCGCTGCGTGGATCGCCAGAAGATCGAAAGCTACTTAAACAAGCTGACCTACCAGCTCATTGCGGACGTGGTGGAAGAAAAATGCACCGGCATGCAGGTAGCGGAGGAACACAAGGAATTCATTGCCGGATTTTACAAATACGGTTTTGTGGGTGTGATGTTAGACTGGATCGATCGGGGAATGAAGGACGATTATCATAAGATCGTTGAAGAACTGGCAATCACTCTTTACGGAAACATCAGCCGCTCCATCGAGAATTTTGAGCACACGGAAAAGAAATTCTGAAACAGTACTGAAATAGTATAAGTACTTTACAAAAAGGGCAGGATGATAAAAACTTTATCATTTGTCCTCTTTTGTAAATTGGTTTTCTTATAAAAAAGAAGTAGGATACTATTTGTAAACAGAAAAACATTTGAGAGTCATCAAAGAAAGGTGGTAATCATTATGGCAAAAAAGAATAATATCGGACTGGGACTGGCAGCACTGGCAGTAGGTGCAGGCGCAGTGGCAGCAGTAACCAAAGGACATAAGGCAGAGGTGAAGAAAGAGGAGAGAAAGGCAGCCGTCAAGGCAGCCAAGAAAGATTATCGAAACACTGAGCTTGGAAGATACGACAAGAACAGCAAAGGCATCTATTATTCCAATGGTAACTACGAGGCTTTCGCAAGACCTAAGAAGCCTGCTGGAGTGGACGAGAAGAACGCTTACATCGTAGGCAGCGGACTGGCATCTTTAGCAGCAGCATGCTTCCTGGTACGTGACGGACAGATGCCCGGTTCCCACATCCATATCTTAGAGGCAATGGATATCGCAGGCGGTGCCTGTGACGGTATCTATGATCCTACCAGAGGCTACGTCATGCGTGGCGGACGTGAGATGGAGAACCATTTCGAATGTCTGTGGGATCTATTCCGCAGCATTCCCTCTCTGGAAGTACCCGGAGCCAGCGTGCTGGATGAGTATTACTGGCTGAACAAGGAAGATCCCAACTACTCCCTGTGTCGTGCAACAAAGGATTGCGGACAGGATGCCCATACCGATGGCAAGTTCAATCTAAGCCAGAAGGGCTGCATGGAGATCATGAAGCTGTTCATGACAAAAGACGAGGATCTGTATGACAAGACTATTGAAGATGTTTTCGATGATGAAGTATTTAACTCCACCTTCTGGTTATATTGGAGAACCATGTTCGCTTTCGAGAACTGGCACAGCGCACTGGAAATGAAGCTTTACTTCCAGAGATTTATCCATCATATTTCCGGACTGCCTGACTTCAGTGCACTGAAGTTCACCAAGTACAACCAGTACGAGTCTCTGATCCTTCCCATGAAGAAGTATCTGGAGGCAGCAGGCGTGGACTTCCAGTTCAACACCGAAGTTACAAATGTTATTTTTGATATCAATGACGGCAAAAAGGTGGCAAAGGCTATCGAGTGCAAGGTAAAAGGCGTAGAGAAGGGCATTGTCCTCACCGAGAACGACCTGGTATTCGTTACCAACGGAAGCTGTACCGAGGGCACCATCTACGGCGACCAGAACCATGCACCCAACGGTGACGCAGAGGTTCGTACCAGCGGTGTATGGAGCCTGTGGAAAAATATCGCAAAACAGGATCCTTCCTTCGGACATCCCGAGAAGTTCTGTTCTGATGTTTCCAAGACCAACTGGGAATCCGCTACCGTGACCACACTGGATGACAAGATCATTCCTTATATCACCAATATCTGTAAGCGTGATCCCAGAAGCGGTAAGGTCGTAACCGGCGGTATCGTAAGCTGTCAGGATTCCAAGTGGCTCATGAGCTGGACCATCAACCGTCAGGGACAGTTCAAGGAGCAGGACAAGAATCAGGTATGTGTATGGGTATATGGTCTGTTTACCGACGTACCCGGCGATTATATTAAGAAACCCATGAAGGATTGTACCGGTAAGGAGATCACCGAAGAGTGGCTGTATCACTTAGGTGTGCCCGTAGAAGATATTGAGGATCTGGCAGAGCACAGCGCAGTCTGCGTACCTACCATGATGCCTTATATTACCGCATTCTTCATGCCCAGAACCAAGGGTGACCGTCCCGATGTCATTCCCGACGGCTGCGTGAACTTCGCTTTCTTAGGTCAGTTCGCAGAGACCCCGAGAGACACCGTATTCACCACAGAGTATTCCGTGAGAACCGCTATGGAGGCTGTCTACGGACTGTTAGGTGTAGACAGAGGTGTGCCTGAGGTATGGGGCAGTGTCTATGACGTCAGAGAACTGCTGGACAGCAGCGTGAAGCTGATGGATGGTATGTCTCCTCTGGAGATCGAACTGCCCGGACCCTTAAATGCACTGAAGAAGCCGCTGCTTCGCGTAGTGAAAGGCACTGTAGTGGAAAAACTGCTGCGTGACCACAATGTGATCAAAGACGGCATGCTGGATTAGAATTGTATATGGAATAAAAGTGCGAAGACTCCCATCGGAAAAACCGGTGGGAGTTTTTTAAAAATCATACAAAGAAAGTTGAACAAATGTAAGCGTTTACATAATACTAAAGTACTATACAAAACAAACAAAAACGGTATGCCTGTTTTCAACATTGTGCACGAAAATCGGTACTCTGTCAAAAAATTATCAATTTCGTCTTGATATTCCTTTGGCAGATTGTTACAATATCAAAGTACTAAAAACCGAAGCCGAAATGCTCCGGTAGTGGTTTGGGTTACAAAGTTTTGTCAAAAATATTATAAAAAGGGAGACAAAGAAGTATGAAGAAATGGGTATATTTGTTTACCGAAGGTAATGCAAACATGCGCGAACTGCTTGGTGGTAAGGGTGCGAACCTGGCTGAGATGACCAACATTGGTCTGCCGGTTCCTCAGGGCTTCACCATTACAACAGAGGCATGTACACAGTATTATGAAGATGGACGCGAGATCAATGAAGAGATTCAGGGTCAGATCAACGAGTACATTACTAAGATGGAAGAGATCACCGGCAAAAAGTTCGGCGACCACGAGAATCCTCTGTTAGTATCCGTTCGTTCCGGCGCGAGAGCATCCATGCCCGGTATGATGGATACCATTCTGAACCTTGGTCTGAATGAGACCGTTGTTAACGTAATCGCTGAGAAGTCCGGCAACCCCCGTTGGGCTTGGGACTGCTATAGAAGATTTATCCAGATGTATTCCGACGTTGTTATGGAAGTAGGTAAGAAGTACTTCGAGCAGCTGATCGATGCAATGAAAGAGAAGAAGGGTGTTAAGCAGGACGTTGAGCTTACCGCTGACGATCTGAAGGAACTGGCTGGTCAGTTCAAGGCTGAGTACAAGGCTAAGATCGGTGTAGACTTCCCTGATGATCCCAAGGAACAGCTGATGGGCGCTATCAAGGCTGTATTCCGTTCTTGGGACAACCCTCGTGCAAACGTTTATCGTCGTGACAACGATATCCCTTATTCCTGGGGTACTGCTGTTAACGTTCAGTCTATGGCATTCGGTAACATGGGTGATGACTGTGGTACCGGTGTTGCATTTACCAGAGATCCGGCTACCGGCGCGAAGGGACTGTTCGGTGAGTTCCTGACCAACGCACAGGGCGAGGACGTAGTAGCAGGTGTTCGTACACCTATGAAGATCGCTGAGATGGCTGACAAATTCCCTGAGGCATTTGCTCAGTTCCAGGAAGTATGTAAGACTCTGGAAGATCACTACAGAGATATGCAGGATATGGAGTTCACCGTTGAGCATGGTAAGCTGTACATGTTACAGACCAGAAACGGTAAGAGAACCGCTCAGGCAGCTCTGAAGATCGCTTGTGATCTGGTAGATGAAGGCATGAGAACCGAGGAAGAGGCAGTTGCAATGATCGATCCTCGTAACCTGGATACTCTGTTACATCCTCAGTTCGATACCGCTGCTCTGAAGGCTGCAACTCCTATCGGCAAGGGCCTTGGTGCTTCTCCCGGAGCTGCGTGTGGTAAGATCGTATTCACCGCAGAAGATGCAGAAGAATGGCATGCAAGAGGAGAGAGAGTTGTTCTGGTTCGTCTGGAGACCTCTCCCGAAGATATCACCGGTATGAAGGCTTCCCAGGGTATCCTGACCGTTCGTGGTGGTATGACCTCTCACGCAGCAGTAGTTGCTCGTGGTATGGGTACCTGCTGTGTATCCGGTTGTGGCGACATCGCTATGGATGAGGAGAACAAGCAGTTCACTCTGGCTGGCAAGACCTTCCATGAAGGTGACTGGCTGTCCATCGATGGTACTACCGGTAACATCTATGATGGCGAGATCAAGACTGTTGATGCTACCATCGCAGGTGAGTTCGGCCGTGTAATGGCTTGGGCTGACAAATATCGTAAGTTAAAAGTTCGTACCAATGCAGATACTCCCGCAGATGCTAAGAAGGCTCGTGAGCTGGGCGCTGAAGGAATCGGTCTGTGCCGTACTGAGCATATGTTCTTCGAAGAGGACAGAATCGCAGCATTCCGTGAGATGATCTGTTCCGATACTGTAGAGGAGAGAGAAGCAGCACTGGAGAAGATCCTGCCTTATCAGCAGAACGACTTCAAACAGCTGTATGAGGCTCTGGAGGGCAACCCTGTTACCATCCGTTTCCTGGATCCGCCTCTGCATGAGTTCGTTCCTACCGAGGAAGCTGACATTGAGAAGCTGGCTAAGGCACAGGGCAAGAGCGTAGAGACCATCAAGACCATCATCGCTTCTCTGCATGAGTTCAACCCTATGATGGGTCACAGAGGATGCCGTCTGGCTGTTACTTATCCTGAAATTGCCAAGATGCAGACCAAGGCTGTTATCCGTGCGGCAATCGAGGTTAAGAAGGCACATCCCGACTGGAATGTAGAGCCCGAGATCATGATTCCTCTGGTATGTGAAGTGAAGGAGCTTAAGTTCGTTAAGAAGGTAGTTGTAGAGACCGCTGACGCTGAGATCGCAGCTGCCGGTATTGATATGAAGTACGAAGTAGGTACCATGATCGAGATCCCCAGAGCAGCTCTGACTGCTGATGAGATCGCTAAGGAGGCTGATTTCTTCTGCTTCGGTACCAACGACCTGACCCAGATGACCTTCGGCTTCTCCCGTGATGATGCAGGTAAGTTCCTGAACGCTTACTATGACACCAAGATCTTCGAGAACGATCCGTTCGCTAAGCTGGATCAGACCGGTGTCGGCAAGCTGATGGAGATGGCTATCAAGCTTGGTAAGCCTGTAAATCCTAAGCTGCACGTTGGTATCTGTGGTGAGCACGGCGGAGATCCCAGTTCCGTAGAGTTCTGCCACAAGATCGGCCTGGATTATGTATCCTGCTCACCTTTCCGTGTACCTATCGCAAGACTGGCTGCTGCACAGGCTGCTATCGCTGATAAGTAGGATCCGACTATATTGAAATATTAGAGAAGGTATTACAATATAAGAAAACCCCATGGTTCGTAAGAATCATGGGGTTTTTGGTGTAGGAAAATAATAAATGTAAAAAAGCGCGGAATATGTTATACTATAATTGACATGCGTTCATGCACAGGAATCATAAATGGTAGAGAAACAGGGTATTATGATGGAAAATTATCAGGAACAGTATAATCAGGAATTACATCAGCAGGAGATTAACTCGAATTTGCGGACATTAAAGGGATATTTTTGGATTGTTGTGACCATGCTGGTGCTTTGGCTGCTGACGCTTACGCGTATTTTTATCGTGGATGCCGGAATCTTTACCATGGCGGTGGGATTGTCCATGGTCATGGGTATTCCTGTTTTGTACATATACAAAAAAGTAGATCTGTCGAAGCATTGGGTAAAATATGTGTTTTTAACACTGATCTGCGTGATTTCTGCGATCTTTGCCGCCTTTTTGTCTTTTCATGCGGTGCTTATCTATGTATTGCCTTTACTTTTGGCAGTGCAGTATCGGAAGAAACAGACGCTTTGGATCACTTATGCAGTGAACGATGTGACCATGACCATCAGCATGGTGGCGGGATTCTACCATGGAATCTGTGATCTGAACCTGTTTTTGGGAAGTAATCACACCAGAGACTGGTATCTGGAACAGTGGGAGGCTGGAACACTGCAGTTTGGCGTTGAGCCGGATCCGTTGTTCGTGATCCTGTTCTACGGCGCGCTGCCCCGGGCAGTGATTCTTTTGATGTTCACTGTCATCCTGTGTTATATCAGTATCAGCAGCCATGAGGATGCACAAAGAATCGCGGATCTGACTTATCGCAAAGAGACTGACCTGGGAACGCATGTGTACAATAAGAACAAATATGAGGAAATGATCGAGACGTATTATCCGGAGGTACACAGACTGGCTGCTATTTTCTGGGATGCGAATAATTTAAAATATGTCAATGATAAATACGGTCACGCCGCCGGGGATGTTCTGATTCAGACATTATCCTCCGTACTGTATGAATTGTCTACGGACAGACGCAAGGTTTATCGTGTGGGCGGGGATGAGTTTGTTATGATTATCGAGAATCCGGTAGAAACCGAGATAGAGTCCATGATAGAGACTGTAAAAGCCGATCTCATGGAAAAAGATGGGCAGGGAGACATATCGATCTCCAGCGCAGTAGGCTGGGCGGAGGGCTGCGGCGTGGATATCCGCAAGATCGTCAATGAGGCAGATACGAAGATGTATGAGAATAAAAAACGCGGAAAGGAAGGCAGAGAATAGATGGCAAACTGGGTGAGTGCAGGCTGCGGTGTCATTGCCAATGAACTGGCACAGGCAATGGAAAAAAGAGGACAGAAGCTGTATGGTGTTGTGAACCGTACGCAGGAGAAAGCAGTCGCTTTTGCGGAGAAATACGGTGTGCAGAATGTATTTACAAGTTTTGAAGAGGTCTGTGCGGATCCGGCGGTGGATATCATCTATATCTCTACGCCTCATAATACGCATATTCAATTTTTGCGAAAAGCTCTGGCAGCAGGTAAGCATGTGTTGTGCGAGAAATCCATTACGTTAAACTCCGGAGAACTGGAAGAAGCTATGCAGCTGGCGAAGGAGCACGGCGTAGTTCTGGCGGAAGCTATGACAATCTATCATATGCCAATCTATAAGGAACTGTTAAAGCGAGTGGATGCGGGAGACCTCGGAGAACTTCGTGTGATACAGATGAACTTTGGAAGCTATAAGGAATACGACATGAAGAACCGGTTCTTCAACCGGAATCTGGCGGGCGGTGCATTATTGGATATCGGCGTATATGCGCTCTCTTTTGTAAGAATGTTCTTAAGCTCCTGTCCGGATCAGATCGCCTCTCAGGTGAAATTTGCACCTACGGGAGTGGACGAGCAGGCGGGTATCCTTTTAATGAATCCGAAGCAGGAGATGGCGACAGTGACATTATCTCTGCATGCCAAGCAGCCCAAGCGGGGCATGCTATCTTTTGACAAGGCTTATGTGGAGATGTATGAATATCCCAGAGGACAGAAGGCAGTGATCACCTACACGGAGGACGGTCATACTGAGGAACTCCGGGCAGGAGCCACAGCGGATGCCCTGGCCTATGAGGTAGAGGATATGGAGCGGGCAATTGCCGGACAACCGGAGGTCATGAAGTTGAATTATACGGAAGATGTCATGCACATGATGACAGAGATCCGAAAACAGTGGGGACTGATCTATCCAGAGGAAGAGTAGACCAGAAAAAAATCTGATAACAGTATTCCGGCGGTAAAAAGATCCGAAGAAAATATGACCAACCGTCGGTATGCAGGGAGAATACTGATGATACGAAACAAGAGTCTAGGGAAGAGACTTCTGGCGGCGGGGATTATGCTGATATTTAGTATGAGCGGCTGCGGAACAGACAATAAGATAGAGTTAACAGGGAATGGAATAGGAAGTGATGGAATAGAAGCTGCGGCAACGGTGGATTCTGCTGAGGTGGCCGCTGCCGGGGAAACGGCATCGGATGTCACGGGTGGAGATGCTGCATCCACAGGAACTGCGGAGGATACGAATAAAACGGCACCGACTCCTGCCCCGGCGCCTCGGCAGGAGCTTACTACTGCGGATCGCATGGTGGACCGGACGAAAGTGAAAGGCATTTATGTCACCGGTCCTAAGGCCGGCAGCGCCGGAATGGAGGAGCTGATCGGGCTGGTGGATGAGACGGAACTGAACGCTATGGTCATTGATGTGAAAAATGATGAAGGAAATGTGACGTTCCGGCTGATGAATGAGGAGATTACACAGAACATTCCCGTACTGGACCAGATATCCGAAATGCAGGCAGGAGTGTGCTACATCCGGGATATTCAGGCTTTGATGCAGGAACTGAAGGATCATAATATTTATACCATTGCGAGGATCGTATGTTTCAAGGATCCCATTCTGGCGGCGGCGAGACCGGAACTGGCATTGACCAAACCGGACGGCAAGCCGGTGACGGATGCCAACGGCCTGGCATGGGTGAATCCATACAGGCAGGAGGTCTGGGAATATCTGACAGAACTTGCCGAGATGGCAGCAGACCTTGGATTCGATGAGATCCAGTACGATTATGTGCGTTTTCCGGTGGGATCAGATGCCAATGTGGCGGACTACGGTGTGGATATGGATGCCTATCCGAAGAGGCAGGCAATACAGGATTTTCTTGCCTATGCAGGAGACAGACTGCATGAAAAGGGATGCGTGGTTACGGCGGATGTCTTCGGCACTATCATCGGAAGTGAGACCGACGTGCAGACGGTAGGGCAGGATTACATGGCGCTGGGACAGACCGTGGATGCCATCAGTCCCATGGTGTATCCCTCTCATTATGCGAACGGGGTATTCGGACTGAAGGTACCGGATGCGAATCCTTATGAGACGGTATTGGCGGCAATGCAGGGTTCTGTCGAAGAACTGCAGGAGATTCCGGAGGCAGAGCGGGCTGTGGTGAGACCCTGGCTGCAGGCATTTACTGCCACCTGGGTTCCGGGGCATATTTCCTATAACGGAACACAGATCAGGGAACAGATTCAGGCAGTTTATGATGCCGGTTATGAAGAATGGATCCTGTGGAATGCAACGAATCGCTACTCCGCGGAGGGACTGCTTGGTGCAGATGAGGTAGAAGATAATGAAAGTAATCAATAAGATCATGATAGGGATTGCAGTGATCTGTTTGCTGTTATGTGGTGGGATCCTGGTATTTGCACTGAATCCGGATATGACCGATGCTCTGGCACAGAGGCTGTATGGAAACGGAAATAATGCGGAGACTGTAACAGAGACAGCAGAGGCAATCGGAAATCCCAGCAATATAGGTACAGATGGAAGTGTTTCGGTAACGCTGCCGGATCAGCCTGAAAACAGTCTGAGCGATTACATCAATCCGAATCCCCAGGAACCCCTGCGATATCCCGGCGGTAATACCGGAAGCTCCGACAGCGGTACTGTAGCCACACCGGCTCCCAGAAGTGACGCTGTGACGGATTTAAACTCTTATTATGCAAACTGTATTACACAGTTAAGCATTCTGGGGAGCGGAGATCAGCATTTTGACAATGTGGTTCCCAAGAGTCTGTGGAGTTCCATTGAGCAGGCGTATAATACCGGAGCCTATGAGCAGGGATATGTGTCGGAGGTGCTGAAAAAGCTTGGCATGGACAACTTTGCGATTCAGCTGCAGCTGGTAGATCTCGGGGATGGGTATTACAGAGTATATCACAATGTGGTGACTTATTAGAGATTTGATGGTTCAGAGAAAATCAATCAAGAGGAACACTGTTATCAAAAAAGGATTTCAGTGTTCTTTTTTGTTTGCATTGTAAGAATATATAATATTAAGAATCATTACTAATATTATTGACTAATAATTATGAATACGATATAATCATGATAAAGAAATAAATAAAACAGATCAGGAGTGTCATACTACATAGAAATAGCGTAGGCAGTATGGTAGATAGAAAATAGAAAAAGGAGAGATCTTATGGATAAAAAAGCAATGTACAAATTAAGTTATGGATTATATGTGGTAACTACGAGAAATGCAGAGAAAGCAAACGGCTGTATCGTCAATACCGCTATCCAAGCGGCTTCCACTCCGAATCAGATCTGCGTCTGCATTAACAAGGCAAACTATACCCACGATATGCTGTTAAAAACCGGTATGTTTAATGTATCTGTACTCAGCAGGACGGCAGAGTTTCCACTGTATGAGCGGTTTGGCTTTCAGTCAGGCAGGGAAGTGGATAAATTTGCGGATTATACAGCATATAAAAATGCAGAGAACGGCGTGCCCTATATCACAGAAGGCACTAACGCATACATTGCAGTAAAAGTTACACAGACCGTGGATCTGGGATCTCATACTATGTTCATCGGAGAAGTGACGGAGATGGAAGTATTAAGTGAAGAGCCATCCGCAAACTATGAGTATTATCAGGAAAATGTAAAACCCAAGCCGGTAGATACAGGGAAGACTGTGGACGGTCAGACAGTATGGCGCTGCACCATCTGTGGCTATGAGTATGTGGGAGAGGAACTGCCCGAGGATTTTATCTGTCCGCTGTGTAAGCATCCGGCATCTGATTTTGAAAAAGTGATAAAGTAAATGACAGGAGGTCAGAATTATGAGTATTGACAGTAGAAAGGTAGTTGTAGTGGGCTGCGGATTTGTGGGATCTTCTTCCGCGTTTGCCCTGATGCAGAGTAAGCTTTTTTCGGAAATGGTATTGATCGATGCCGATCATGATCGTGCGGAAGGAGAAGCTATGGATATCAGTCATGGCATGGCATTTGCCAGCCCCATGAAGATCTATGCGGGTTCTTATGATGATATTACGGACGCCGCAGTCATTGTGATCACTGCCGGTGCCAACCAGAAGCCCGACGAGACGAGACTGGATCTGATCCGGAAAAACAGTGCCATTATGAAGTCCATTATCGGGGAGATCAAAAAGAGACCCTTTGAAGGAATCCTGCTCATTGTCTCCAATCCGGTAGACATTCTGACTTATATAGCCCTGAAGGAATCCGGCTACCCGGCCAACCGGGTCATCGGCTCCGGAACGGTATTGGATACCGGCAGATTCCGGTATGAACTGGGAGAACATCTGGGAGTGGACAGCAGAAGTATTCATGCCTTTATTATCGGCGAACATGGAGACAGCGAACTGGCAGCCTGGAGTGAGGCGAGAGTCGGTGGCATGCCTATCAACGATTTCTGTGAACTGCGGGGACATTATGACCATGAGGCATCCATGGAGAAAATATTTAACAGTGTGAAAAACAGTGCCTATGAGATCATTGCGAGAAAGCACGCAACCTATTACGGAATTGCCATGGCGGTATGCAGGATCTGCGCAGCAATTGTCCGTAATGAGCAGTCCATTCTGCCGGTATCCAGCCTGATGACGGGAGAGTACGGACTGGAGAATGTGGTGTTAAGCATTCCCGCTGTGGTGGATGAAAACGGTATTGAGACGGTGGTGCCCATTGAATTAAATGAGAAAGAACTGTCAGAACTGCAGCAATCGGCAACTGTATTGAAGAAGGTGATAGCGGAATTTTATCCGGATTAGTCTAAAGGTTTTAATAATGTGAAATGACTGCGCTGTGTCTGCAGGATCCCAAGCTTTGTAAGCTTGCCGAGTTCCGCGGACATGGCGCTTCTTTCTACTCCCAGATAATCCGCCAGTTCTTGACGGTTGAAGGAGATGGTGAAATCGTTGGAACCTTTCATTTTTGCCTGATCGGTCAGGTACGCCATTAGTTTTTCTCGGGTGGTCTTGCGGGAGATATATTTGATTTTCTGGTTCAGATACATGTTGTTTTGTGCCACGATCCCCAAGAGATTTCGGATCAGGGTATGATGAAACCTGCAGCCGTTGTCACAGGTATTTAACAGTTTTTTCCCATTTAAAAACATAATATTGCAATCCTCCGCAGCCACGATATCCACAGGAAGATGAGGAATCCCGGCACAGACAAAAGCCTCCCCGAACAGGGAGCCCTCGGAGATGGAGGCAGTAATATTACGGTTGCCGTAGTAATCGTCCTGTAATACATGGATCGAACCGGACTCGACAATACCGATGAAATCCGCCGGATCGCCGGCATGCCTGATATACTCCTCCTTTGGATAGGATTTTGTATAGGCGTGCAGTCGCTTCAGCATAACGGGGATATCTTCAGGTAAAATATTCTGAAAGAGAGGATTGTGCATAATAAAATCTCCTTTTGTTGGAAAACCAACATACTTGATGGGATGATTCTAGTATAATCCCCTCAGAAAGTCAAGGAGAGTTCAGGAAAGGAAGGATAACGATGTATAAAAATATTGAAAAACAGACGAAATTAAATCTGAAGGAGCTGGTGAAATACCAGGAGGGGCAGGTAGTCAGCAAGACTCTTGTACAGAACGACTATGTGAGTATGACGATTTTTTCCTTTGACAAGGGCGAGGAAATCTCCACCCATGCAGCAGGCGGTGATGCTATGGTAACCGTTTTGGAAGGTAAGGGCAGATTCACCGTAGGCGGCGAAGTATTCTTCGTGGAAGAGGGCGAGACTCTGATCATGCCCAAGGATATCCCTCACGCAGTATACGGTGAGGAGAGATTCAAGATGCAGCTGACAGTATCTTTCTGAGTTGTAGAAAAAATGCGGTTCTCTTTTGAGGTTTGTGCAAAATACCGTTTGTTTGGATTTCTTTGTTGGAAAAACAGCATAATGAAATTCTGGATTTTGCAATATTGATCTTGTGATGAAACATAGGACGAATAATTAAGGTCAGATGTTTAGAAAAGTAACGGATGATTTAGAGACAAGCTAAGAGCATAGAGAAATCGAGGAGGAAAATATGATCCGAAAAATCATTCATATTGATGAAGAAAAATGCAATGGCTGCGGTATTTGTGCGACTGCATGTCATGAGGGTGCTATAGATATTATTGATGGCAAGGCAAAGCTGGTCAGAGAGCATTTCTGCGATGGTTTTGGCGACTGTCTGCCCGGGTGCCCGACGGGAGCTATTACATTCGAGGAGCGGGAGGCACCTGCCTATGATGAGGCGGCGGTGAAACAGGCACAGCAGTTAAAACAACAGGAAAAAATGCAGCGGGAGGGTATGCAGATTCCGCATGGGGGATGCCCGGGAAGCCGTATGCGTCAGATGCACCGGAAGGAAGATGCAGCGGCAGTGACAGAAAACAGTTACGTTAATGACGCAATCAAATCTCAGCTGTGCAACTGGCCAGTCCAGATCAAACTGGCACCGTTGCAGGCACCCTACTTTGACGGAGCAAAGCTGCTTATTGCTGCAGACTGTACCGCCTATGCCTACGCGAATTTCCACAAAGAATTTATTCGCAGCAAAGTGACGCTGATTGGCTGTCCAAAGCTGGATGCGGTGAACTACAGTGAGAAGCTGACGGAGATTCTGCGGAACAATGATATTCAGTCCGTGACCATTGTGCGCATGGAAGTACCCTGTTGCGGCGGTCTGGAAATGGCGGCAAAAAAGGCTATACAGGACAGCGGAAAGTTTCTGCCCTGGCAGGTAGTGACCATCTCCATTGATGGAGAGATTCTGGAATAAAATGTTTTTGCTGAAAGCAAGTGTCTGAAAAAGGAGATTGTATGAAAATGCAGGGAGACAGCATCATCAGTGCCCTGATCGGACTGGTGGGGGCCGTATCTAATAATGGAAAAACAGAGCAGACCGACAGCGTGATCCGGGAAGCGTTTCTGTGTTTGAAGGACGCAGACAGTGAGGAAGAAATGGTACAGAAGATACATGCAGAGAAATTCATCATTGCGCCGGACTGTGCCACCTGCCTCAATCCCTGCGGCAATACTTCAGATTACGATATGGCGCAATTTTATGCAGCAGATGTGAAGGTCATCTCTGCGAAGCGGGATCTGATCGAAACTGTTTGTAAAAAGCTGGGTTCGTCGGAAAATGTCCCGGAGGATGTTTATCAGGGAATTGCCTATCTTGGGTATGATCTGGAACCGGAGGCTTATACGCAGATACAGCAGAAGATTATGTGCTAAGATTTGATTCAATAAATTGAGAGTTACGAAAGCATAGCCGAGCATAGGAAAAATAAGAACCGTGATTGGGAGCTTG
>ERZ780025.11-NODE-11-length-110841-cov-6.489493_pt1 | contig 110841 bp, 100 predicted proteins | sample MGYA00511862_ERZ780025 | MGnify/ENA primary metagenome ERZ780025 (study PRJEB29588, sample SAMEA2156186) | human gut metagenome | biome: human gut; feature: human-associated habitat; material: faeces | place: Denmark | collected 2008/2010 ...
GTCGGGTACAAAATTTGCAGGTCGCTTTCAAAATGTGAAACTCGTTTACAAAACGGGAATCTCGGATGACTATTGAACGGGATAACTATGGCAGGTAGCATTTTTTAGTGCATTTTTGTCAAAACAAGAGGACTTTTTTGTGGTCTTATGGAAAAAGCCACGTTATTATGGTATGGTTATCTATATTGGGCGGAGTCTGCAATCGGATTTCTGCGAGAGAGAGGAGAAACATGAGCCGTACTACTGACAGGGCAGGCCGTAATAAGGGACAATGGATCGTCATTGGGTTTATGGCTTTTGCTATCATAGTCATTTCGATATGCACAGTAATCTTTCGTTCCTATGTGCGGGGATTTCATAAAGTAACAGACAGAGAAATATATGACCGGTATTATGTGATGATCACAGAAGACCGCAAATCGGATTTCTGGCAGTCCGTATACCGCGGAGCTTTTGAACGCGGACAGGAAGAGAATGTATATGTGGATCTGCTGGGCGAGCATCTGTCCCAGGAGTATACGAGGGCAGAGCTTATGCGGATCGCCATGTCCTCCGGTGTAGACGGTATTTTTGTAGAATCGGATGAAAGCGACGAGATGTCACAGATGATCGACGAAGCAGTAGAACGGGGCATCCCTGTGGTGACACTGTATGGTGACAATACGCACAGTGCACGCTGCAGCTTTGTCGGTGTAGGAAGCTATAATCTGGGCAGGGAATACGGACGACAGGTATTGAAGCTGGCTTCTGTCAGTGAGAGTACCGCGCCCATGACGGTAGCGGTACTGGTGAATGCCCATGCACTGAACTCGGCACAAAATATTGTCTGCTCCGGGATTCAGGACGCACTGGAACAAGAGAAAATCTGGGGACCGGAAATAGAACTTTCCTTAATTACCGTGGACGATACGAATACTTTTTCCGTGGAGGAATCCATCCGGGATATTTTTATGAATGAAAAGCTGCCGGATATCATTATCTGCCTGAACGAATTGAGCACCACCTGTGTCTACCAGGCAGTGGTAGATTACAACTGCGTGGGCGAGGTCGCAATTTTAGGGTATTATGATACCGATACGATACTCAAAGCAATCGAGCGAAATGTAGTCAATGCAACGATCTCGATAGACACGGAGCAGATGGGAGCTTTCTGCGTGGATGCTTTGCAGGAGTACTATCGTTTTGGCTATACCAGTCAGTATTTTACGGCGGATGTCACAATTATTGATCAGAATAACGTGGGTGAATATTTACAAGCGCAGGAAGCGACAGAGTGAGGTACGCATGAGGAAAAAATTTCGACAGCTGTCTCTTCAGGCGAAGATGAGCAGCATTTTTGTATTGGCGAATCTGGTAGTATTTGCAGTGACGGTGATATTGCTTCTGGGAATCAACAGCATGTCTTCGGAGATCGATAAGGTCTATCAGGGGAATCTGCGGCTGAACGAAGTATCTGATGCACTGATGGCGGTGCAGGACAGTATGACGGATTATCTGAATTCCAAGACCAGTGATTCCCTGGAGGAATTTTACCGGAATGAACAGACATATTCCCAACTGGTGCAGGATATGAGCGATGGGGTGACGGGAGCCACCTTTCAGAGAATGGAACGCAGTATCCGGCATATGTCGGAAGAATACCTGGATCTCGTAAGTCAGACGATTGAGGCAAAGCGTGGGAGAAATGTAGAGAAATACCGCGTCCGGTACGAGAACGCGACACAGATGTATGAATATATCAATACCTATATTTACAGTCTGAACAACGAACAGTTCCGCAGCAACTCCGAGAACTACAGCCGTCTGTCGGCTGCTTTCCGTAATTTCGAAATGGTCAGTGTGATTGCATTATCCATCGTCATTGTGGTCAGCGTATCTATAGTAGTAAAGCTTACCGGGGAGATCATCAGTCCGTTAAAGGATCTGGCGGTAACCGCTGACGAAGTAGCGGGCGGAAACTTTGATACCGAACTGTTACAAGTACAGTCGGAGGATGAGATCGGCGTGGTAACGGGAGCATTTAACCAGATGCTTATCAGTATCAGACAGTATCTGGAAAGCCTGCGCGAGAGCATGGAAATCCGGCGTTCATTAATGGAAAAAGAGCTTTTGATGGAGGCACACTTAAAGGATGCACAGCTAAAGTATCTGCAGGCGCAGATCAATCCCCACTTCTTATTCAATACGTTAAATGCGGGAGCACAGCTGGCCATGATGGAAGGCGCCGACCGGACCTATGAATATGTACAGAATGTGGCGGAATTTTTCCGCTATAATGTAAAAAAGAGTAATGATATCGTGACGGTCAGAGAAGAGCTGGAACTGGTGGATCATTACATTTATATTCTGAATGTCCGCTTTTCCGGGGATATCCATTATGGAAAAGAAATTGAGGAGGATCTGCTGGACAGCTGCATGCCAAGCATGATCTTACAGCCGATCGTGGAAAATTCCGTAAATCACGGCATCAGAGAGATGAACGGAGAGGGAAAGATCCGGCTGAAGGTATACCATGTGGATGGAGATACGCTGGGGATCAGTATCCGGGATAACGGCATCGGAATGGATCCGGATACGATAGAAAAAGTACTTGGCGGCAATTATCACGAAGAGCAGTCAGGCGGCGGTTCCAATGGTATTGCGATGGGGAACGTTATCGCAAGATTAAAACTTTTCACGCAAAACGAAGATGTAATGACGATTTTAAGTGACGGGAAAGATCAAGGAACGGAAGTAATCCTGTATCTTCCGATAAAAGAGAGGGAAAAGACGGATGTATAAGATCATGCTGGCGGATGACGAAGGAATCGTGATCGATTCCCTGAAATTCATCATCGAAAAAGAATTCAAGGATACCTGTGAGGTGCAGTATGCCAAGACCGGCAGAAGTGTGATTGAACTGGCAGAGAGCTTCCGTCCGGACGTTGCGGTCATGGATATCCAGATGCCGGGAATCAACGGCATCGATGCTATGAAAGAGATCCGGAGAAGCAATAATCATACAGTGTTTATCGTAATGTCAGCTTATGACAAATTTGATTATGCGAAAGAAGCTATCAAACTGGGAGTCATGGAGTACATTACCAAGCCGATGGAGAAGACCCGGATCATTGCAGCATTGCAGAAGGCAATGGAGCGAATCGATGCAGAGCGCCTGAAACGCAAAAATGAGTTGTTGATCAAGGAAAAACTGGAGACGGTCGTACCGATTATTGAAAGCGGTCTGATCCACAATATCTTATTACAGGAGCATTTTCGCGAGGATATTGAGAATTACCGGTCAATTTTAGGGATCACGCTGCAATATGCCTACATGATCGCTGTGGTATGCGGGGATGAGCAGCAGGGAAACCACATGACGAATGCGGTGGGAAGCAGTGTCAGAATGCAGAGGCATTATCAGGAGGTCAGGGACTGTCTGAAAGAAAATTTTGACTGTATTGTGGGTACCGTCATGGCAAACAAACTGGCAGTGCTGGTACCTTATGAGAAAGATGTGATGGACTATAATGAGCGTATCGAACTCATTGAAAAAGCCAGAGAACTCACCAGATATCTGCGCAAGAGAACGGATATCAGCTTCCGCATCGGCATCGGAGAACCGAAAGATTTTCTGATGGCTTCGGAATCTTATACGGAGGCGCTGAATGCACTGGTGGCGACCACCGGCAGTGTGGCACATGTGGATGACCTGCCGATCAAATGCGAATATGGTGGAAATTATCCGGTGAAGTTGGAGAAAAAACTTTTTGCGGAAGTCGAGGATGGCGACATTGACAATGCTTCCGCATCGGCATCGGCATTTTTTGACTGGATGGTGGATAGTGGTTCCGATCTGATGAATATGAGGCTTAAGGTGCTGGAATTTGCCCTGTGGTCAGAGCACATTGCCTATGAAAAAGGTGGTATGATCTATCAGCTGAATTCCCGTGCGGAGTATCTGCCGCAGGTGATGGAAATAGCGGAACCGGCGGCCATGAAAACATGGTTCCTGGAAAAAGTGAAGGAAGCCTGCCGGAACGTTCTGAATAAAAGGGAAGAAAAGTCGGGCAGCATTATCGAGACGGCGAAAAATTATATTAAGAATAACTATCACAAAGACATTTCCCTGGATGATGTATCCAGAGAGGTAAATATCAGCCCGTATTATTTCAGTAAACTATTCAAAGAAACTACCGGGGAAAACTTTATCGAGTACCTGACCAATTTAAGGATGGACAAGGCAAAAGAACTGCTGCAGACGACAGAGTGCTCCATGAAAGAAATCTGTGCCAGAACCGGATATTCGGATCCGAATTATTTTAGCCGCAGTTTTAAGAAGAACGTGGGCGTGACACCGACAGAGTACAAGGAAAACCGTGGAAAGGGACAGGAACAGGGCAATGTATAAGAAAAAGAGATGGATATGTGTTGCGTGGCTTCTGGTGATGATGTTATTGCTGTGTGCCTGCGGAAATCTGGAGACCGGAAAAAATCAGGGAGAGGTCGCGGAAAATGATAAGATTCAGATCGGCATGAGTTTTGATTCTTTTGTCATTGAAAGATGGCAGAGGGATCGTGACATTTTCGTTTCAACGGCAAAGGAACTGGGAGCGGAAGTGAATGTCCAGAATGCGAACGGTGATCTGGAGCAGCAGAAAAAGCAGATCAATTACTTCATCGACAAAGGAATGGATGTGATCGTTGTGATATGCATTGACTCCAAAGGATTAACAGAGGAAGTGCAGAGGGCGAAAGATGCCGGCATTAAGATCATTGCTTATGACAGACTGCTGCAGAATACAGATATTGACCTGTATATCTCGTTTGACAACGAAAGAGTAGGCACCATGATGGGAGAGGCACTGTTGGAAAACGGTCTGGCCGGCGGAAATGTGCTGATGCTGGGAGGCTCTGCCGTGGACAGCAACGTTGCCATGGTGGAAAAGGGCTTTCGCAAGGTCATGGAGGATAATCAGGTGACGATCTTGGATTCTATGCATGCAGATGGCTGGAAAGCGGAACTTGCCGGGGCATATATCTATGAGCATATGGATGTTGTATCGGAGGCAGATGCCATTATGTGCGGCAATGATGATCTGGCAAGCAAAGTGGTACATGCTCTGAAAGAAAAGAGACTGGCAGGAGATATTATGGTAGTGGGGCAGGATGCCGACCTGGAAGCGTGCCAGCGCATCGTCGAGGGGACACAGGTCATGACAGTCTACAAACCGGTGGAAAAAATGTCGCAGAAGGCAGCGGAGTGTGCGGTGCTTCTGGCAAAGGGAGAGCCGTTGCCGGAAGGAGATACGGTAACCATAGAGAATGGAAAGTATGAAGTTCCGTACATTGGTCTGGAACCAATCAGTGTGGATAAAAACAATATGAATGATGTGATCATCGGAAGCGGATTTCACTTAAAAGAGGATGTTTATCTGAACATTCCCTCGGAAATGCCCAAATAATATTGGATTTACTTTGAAAATGGGGAAAAGAGATAGATTCTAAAAACACAATAGGAAAAATTTGGTGACAAAGCTGTGCCGGCAGACAAGATATTGCTAGCACAGCTTATTTTTGTCCTCTGAATAGGACGGAAAAGTACAGAAGGTCGTAAAATCATGCTATAGGATTTATGATATTCTCTATTTAGCAACAAAAACAAACCAAATAAGGGAGGTTACTTTTTATGAGGAAGAAATTATTAAGCTCACTTCTGGTAACGGCTATGGCTGTTACGATGCTTGCAGGATGTGGATCCAATGGGGGACAGCAGGCATCCACACCGGCAACAGAAAACAAAACAGAAACATCTGCAGAAGCGAAAACAGATGACACTGCCGGCACCGACACTGCCAGCACCACGACAACAGAAGGCGGTAAGATCGGTGTAGCAATGCCTACCAAGGATCTGCAGAGATGGAACCAGGATGGTACCAACATGGAAGCCCAGCTGAAGGAAGCAGGCTATGAAGTGGATCTGCAGTATGCATCCAACGACATTCCTACGCAGGTATCCCAGATCGAGAACATGATCAACTCCGGATGCCAGATGTTAGTTATCGCATCTATCGATGGTGATTCCCTGGGAACTGTTCTGGAGCAGGCAAAGGAAAAAGACATTCCTGTTATCGCTTATGACCGTCTGATCATGAACTCCGATGCAGTTACCTATTATGCAACCTTTGATAACTACATGGTAGGTACCAAGCAGGGCGAATACATCAGAGACCAGCTGGATCTGGACAATGCAGCAGGACCTTTCAATATTGAGCTGGTAACCGGTGACCCCGGCGACAACAATGCAAGATTCTTCTTCGGCGGTGCTATGGATGTTCTGCAGCCCTACATCGATGCAGGCAAGCTGGTAGTAAAATCCGGACAGACCGATTTCGAAACTGTTGCAACCGCTAACTGGTCTACCGAGACCGCACAGTCCAGAATGGATGCTATCATTTCCGCTAACTATGCAGACGGAACAAAGCTGGATGCTGTTCTGTGCTCCAACGACTCTACTGCACTGGGTGTTACCAATTCCCTGGAAGCAAACTACACCGGCGAATGGCCTATCATTACCGGTCAGGATTGTGATAAGCCCAACGTAAAGAACATGATCTCCGGTAAGCAGTCCATGTCCATCTTCAAGGATACCCGTACTCTGGCATCCAAGGTTGTAGAGATGGTAGACGCTGTCATGAAGGGCGGCGAGGCACCCGTAAACGATACCACAACTTATGATAATGGTACCGGTGTCATTCCTTCTTATCTGTGTGAGCCCGTATTCGCTGATGCAAGCAACTACAAAGAACTGCTCATCGATTCCGGTTACTATACAGAAGCAGATTTACAGTAATTTATAAAGATTTACCGGATCTGAAAAGATCCTCACGGCAGGCGGGCGTATCCCGCCTGCCGTATTCATGGAAATACCAAAAGCAATTGTTTGATTAGATAATGTGGAAATAAGACTTGGGAGGGATACCATTGGCAAAAATCTTATTGGAAATGAAAAATATAACCAAAACATTCCCCGGTGTAAAAGCACTTGACAATGTAAACCTGCAGGTAGAAGAGGGAGAGATCCATGCCCTTGTAGGTGAAAACGGCGCAGGAAAGTCCACATTGATGAATGTACTGAGCGGTATTTATCCGTACGGTTCTTATGAAGGAGATATCATCTATGACGGTGAGGTCTGTAAGTTTGATAAGATTAAGGACAGTGAGGAAAAAGGTATCGTCATCATTCATCAGGAGCTTGCACTGATCCCTTATATGACAATCGGGGAAAATATGTTCCTAGGCAATGAACGGGGACATAAGTACAAAATCAACTGGAATGAAACCAATGCTAGGGCGTCGGAACTGTTAAAGACCGTAGGTCTGAAGGAAGGCCCCCAGACATTGATAAAGGATATTGGTGTAGGTAAGCAGCAACTGGTGGAAATTGCAAAAGCACTGGCGAAAAATGCAAAGCTGTTGATCCTGGATGAGCCTACCGCTTCTCTGAATGAGACAGATTCCAAGGCACTACTGGATCTGATGTTGGAACTCAAGAAAAAAGGAATGACATCTATCATCATTTCTCATAAATTAAATGAAATTTCCTATGTGGCAGATAAGATCACAGTGATCCGTGACGGATCTACCATTGAAACTCTGGTGAAAGGAAAAGATGGTATTACCGAGAGCCGGATCATCAAAGGAATGGTAGGAAGAGAAATTGCCGACCGATTCCCAAAGAGAGAGCCGAAGATTGGAGATGTCCGGATGGAAGTGAAGCACTGGACCGTCCATCATCCCCTGTATTCGGAACGTAAGGTGGTAGATGATGTCAATATCATTGTGAAAAAGGGTGAAGTAGTTGGAATCTCCGGACTGATGGGTGCCGGACGAACCGAACTGGCAATGAGCTTATTCGGAAAAAGCTACGGATCCAATATCAGCGGTGAGCTGTATATTAACGGCAAGATAGTACATCTGAATACGGTACAGGAAGCAATCAAGAACCATCTGGCATATGTGACGGAGGACAGAAAAGGAAACGGACTGATCTTAAGCAATCCGATCAAGATCAACACGACTCTGGCAAATCTGGATGCTGTCAGCAGCCATACAGTCATTGATAAAGACAAAGAGTACAATGTAGCTGTGGATTACAAGAAAAAACTGAATACAAAATGTCCTACGGTAGAACAGAATGTGGGTAATCTAAGCGGTGGTAACCAGCAGAAAGTACTTTTGGCAAAATGGATGTTCGCGGATCCGGATATCCTGATCCTGGATGAGCCGACCAGAGGTATTGATGTCGGTGCAAAATATGAGATTTACTGCATCATCAATCAACTGGTGGCAGAAGGAAAATCTGTGATCATGATCTCCTCCGAACTGCCTGAGATACTGGGTATGTGCGACCGGATCTATGTCATGAACGAAGGAAAAATAGTAGGAGAACTGGCGGGCAGTGAGGCAACACAGGAGCTTATCATGTCCAAGATATTATCAGCCGGTAAGAAAGGAGCATTGGCATGAATAAAACAAAAGGCCTCGATTTCATTAAAAGATATACCATGATCCTCGTACTCATCGTGGTTACGGCATTTTTCGCATGGAGAACGGGAGGAGCGATCCTGCTTCCCATGAACGTCAGCAGCTTGATCTCCCAGAATGCATATGTATTCATTCTGGCAACCGGTATGTTATTGTGTATCCTGACCGGCGGTAACATTGATCTGTCCGTCGGATCGGTAGTATGTTTTGTCGGAGCCATCGGTGCAGTCCTCATGGTGAACATGAAGATGAACATGTGGCTGGCAATCCTGATCATGTTCGTGATCGGTACCCTGATCGGTGCTTTCCAGGGCTTCTGGATCGCTTATGTGAGAATCCCTCCGTTCATCGTAACACTGGCAGGTATGTTGGCATTCCGTGGCTTGAGTAACGTAGTCCTGCAGGGTATGACAGTATCCATTAAGGATTGTACCACTTTCGTAAATCTGTTCGGTGGCGGTGCGGATTGCTATATCCCCGATTTCTTTGGGAACGGCCCCATCAATCTGACCTGTGTATTTGCAGGTGTGCTGGCAGTAGTGATCTTTGCAGTACTTCAGCTGAAGAACAGAGCAGATAAGGTAAAAAAGGGTTATGAAGCTCCCGGTCTTGGAGCTACCATTGGTAAGATAGCTGTGATCGCTGTTGTGATCCTGGCATTCAGCTATCGCCTGGCACAGCACAAAGGTATCCCCAGCGTGCTGATCTGGGTACTGATCGTCATCATGGTATACGGTTACATTACTTCCAATACTACTGTAGGCCGTTACTTCTACGCAGTGGGCGGCAATGAAAAGGCAACCAAGTTATCCGGTATCAATACCAACAAGGTGTACTTCTTAGCTTATATGAACATGGGATTCCTGGCAGCTCTGGCAGGTATGGTAACCATTGCACGTATGACTTCCGCACAGCCGACTTACGGACAGAACTATGAAATGGATGCCATCGGCTCCTGCTTCATCGGCGGTGCTTCTGCATACGGCGGAACCGGAACGGTACCCGGAGTTATCGTCGGTGCGGTACTGATGGGTGTTATCAACCTGGGTATGTCCCTGATGGGTGTAGATCAGAATATGCAGAAGGTAGTCAAGGGTCTGGTACTTCTGGCAGCAGTTATCTTCGATGTTGTATCCAAACGTGGTGGAAAATTAATTGCCAAGAATTAATTTCTACATATTATCTAATCAAAAGGGGCCCGGCGCTTTTGTGCCGTAGGCCCTTTTGATGGTATTTATTCGTTGCGTACAGGAGAAGGGTATGGATAAGGGAAAAAGACAACGGAAAAAAGATAATACAGGAAAGCGAAAAAGAGGAGTCGGTATCGGCATTAAGATCATGGGGCTGTTGCTGCTTCTGGCAATTACGGCGATCAGCTGTGTCGGAGTGCTGGTATGGACGCTGCAGAGTGTGATCGGGATGAGTGATCAGATCGTATCCGAACAGGTTGCAGAGCAGGAAAAGATAAGCACACTTTCCAGACAGTTCACTTATATCAACAGTCAGGTGCTCACCCATGTCATGACTACCAACAGTGTGACCATGGATACTCTGTCTGAGAAAATTTTGCAGGATATTGCAGATATGGAACAGCAGATAGAGGAATTCGGCGCCCTGCTTTCCGAGGGAGATGAGCGTAAAGAAGCACTGGACAGTGCTTCTGCAGAACTGGCAAAATACAGAAAGACGGTGGAGAGTCTGCTGGTCACCAGTGCCGAGAACAAAACCCAGGCATATGTATCTGCCACATCCAACCTTCCGATGTTTAATGAACATATCGAGAATTACATGAACCGGATGCTGGAGATCACAGCGCAGGAAATGGAACAGGCCCAGGGACAAATGGAGCAGAGTGCTGCCAGAGTGCCGGGGATCATCTCCGTGGCAAGTATTGCATTACTTGTGGTAGTGATCGTGATCATGCTGGGACTGCGGCTGTGGGTCATCGGCCCGGTGAAAAAGGCAACGAAACAGGTAGATGAACTGGTAGAAGGGATTCGTTGCAACAAAGGAGATATTACCAAAAGAATTCATGTGGGATCGAGAGATGAAGTGGGAAGACTGGCCATTGCCATCAATGATCTGGTAGCCCAGATGCAGATCATCATCAGAGCCATCACCGAGGGCTGTGGACAGATGGAAGAAAAGCAGGCTGACATTATCTCCAATGTGGAAAAAGTAAATGCCACTGCGGATCATACCATGCGGAATCTGGGTGTAATGTCCAGGGGAATGCAGCTGGTGACAGGGGCAATCGAAGGTGTACAGCAGGATACCGGTGTATTGGATCACACGGTGGAAAATATGCTGGAAGTAGCCCAAAACGGAAGAAACTACGCAGCGGATATCAAGGAAAAAGCCGGTAAAATGAAAGTGACAGCGGTGGAGAGCAAGCAGGAGGCAACCCTTGTCATGAAGGAGATTGACACGGCTATGACAGAATCCATAGCCAACAGCAGGCAGATCCACAAGATCACAGAACTGACGGAAGAGATTCTGGGAATTGCCGGAACCACAAATCTGTTAGCACTGAATGCGTCCATTGAGGCAGCAAGGGCAGGAGAAGCTGGCCGTGGATTTGCTGTCGTGGCAGAGGAAATCCGCAAACTGGCCGACAGCTCCAGAGAATCTGCCAACAATATCCAGGAAATCAGCAATCGTGTAGTGGAGAGCGTGGAGGAACTATCCGAGAACGCCACCAGACTGCTGGAATTTATGAATACCAGAGTCATGAAAGATTATGATGCACTGGAGGATACCGGCAGCAACTATCATGAAGCGGCAGATCATGTGGATGAAATGATGAACGAATTCGGACAGAAGATCGACGAACTGCTGTCGGTACTGCAGAATGTCAATACTGCCAATACACAGATGGAAGCAACTGTGGGAGACAGTACGGAAAAGCTGTCAGTGGTAGAGAAAAACAATCAGGGATTGCAGCAGGAGATGAAAGATATCTCTTATGCAGTGGAGAAACTGGCAGCCTCGGCAGGGCAGTTAAAGGAAAGCATTCGTTGTTTTACGGTGGTATAGACAGAAAAACAAAATGCACGGGATTCCCAATGGAAATTACCGTGCATTTTAACGTGCGCTTTGCGGCGTACGTCGTTGTATTTACATTTTAGGAATTTTCCGGTGCGTGATGCAGCTCCAGCGCCAGATAGGAATTGTGGTATTCCTTACAGTAAGTCACATCTTTGTCAAACCATGCGGGAGGGACAAATGCCTCTGCTGCTTCTTTACTTCCGAACTCCACTTCTGCCATGATCAGAGGGGCGAAGGGGGCGTCAAAAACATCCAGCTCGATGGTCAGGGAATAATCTGCGGGAGGAGTGGGAAAGCCTTCTTTGAATCCGGGATGCTGTAGAGGAATCAGATAGCGTCTCTTGGAGATCACGCTGCCGTCAGCTTTTTCCCGTAAATGATAATAAGATACTTCGTTCAGCGGAAGATTGCTCTCGTCTCTGGCCATCATGCCGCTGCCTTTGTAGGTAAGATAATACTCATCATCCTGTTTTCTGGCTCTGACCACAGGATTATAATTCAGATATACCTGCTCGATATGATGAGAAGGATAGCTTTCCAGATTATCAGGTAAGGATTTCAGGGTAAACTTTCGCTCGATTTCCATAGTATTAATGCCTCGCTTCTGTAATTAAGACTTAAAAATACTTCTTTAGTATAACATGATTTCCCTTGAAAATACAGTGAAATCTACAAATATCTGCCCATGGGAATTGAATTACGCCTCCAAATTGTGTATACTAATCATAACTGTGCAAAGTCAGAGTGTATGACTTGCAGATGAGACAGGAAACAAAACGGAAAGCGAGGGAAAACCATGAGTAAGATAGCAATTTTTCTGGCAAATGGGTTTGAAGAAATAGAAGGTCTGACGGTAGTGGATATCTGCCGCAGATGCGGCCTGACCATTGATATGGTGTCCATTACGGAAGAAAAACAAGTGATGGGATCACATAAGATCCCGGTGACAGCGGATATGACACTGTCGCAGGTGGATTTTGAGGACTATGATTGTCTGGTGCTTCCCGGTGGCGGACAGGGTACGAAGAATCTGGAGGCATGTGAAGTACTGATGCAGCAGGTCGATGCTTTTTACGCAGCAGGAAAATACATCGCGGCAATCTGTGCGGCACCGAGCATATTCGGGCACAGAGGCATCTTACAGGGAAAAAGAGCCTGCTCCTATCCCTGCTTTGAAGACCATCTGGAAGGCGCGGCAGTGACTGCGGGACCGGTAGAGATTGACGGGAATGTGATCACTTCCAGAGGTATGGGAACCTCCATTCCTTTCGGACTGGCGATCGCAGGCGTGTTCTGCGGACAGAATAAGGCAGATGCCTGCGCACACGGCATTGTATATCAGCCGTAAACAGGCGTGAGAAAGACGAGGACAGAGAATGAAAAAAGCGTTAATTACGGGAATTACCGGACAGGACGGCTCCTATCTGGCAGAGTTCCTTTTGGAAAAAGGCTATGAGGTGCACGGACTGATCCGCAGATCCTCCATCAGCAACACAGGACGTATCGATCATCTGATCCGGGAGAATAAAATTGTTCTTCACGGGGGGGATCTGTCGGATTCCTCCAGTTTGGTGCGGATCATCGGAGAAGTGCGTCCGGATGAGATCTATAATCTGGGAGCACAGAGCCATGTGCAGGTGAGCTTCGAAGCACCGGAATATGCGGGTGATGTGGATGCGCTGGGCGTGCTGCGTATCTTAGAGGCGGTACGTATCGTAGGACTGACCGAGACCTGCCGCATCTATCAGGCATCTACTTCCGAACTGTACGGAAGAGTGGAAGAAGTGCCGCAGAACGAGAATACACCGTTCCATCCCTACAGCCCCTATGCGGTGGCAAAACAGTACGGCTTCTGGATCGTGAAGGAATACCGGGATGCATACAATATGTTCGCAGTGAATGGTATCCTGTTTAACCATGAATCTGAGCGCCGCGGAGAGAACTTTGTGACCCGTAAGATCACACTGGCAGCCGGAAGGATCGCCTGTGGTATTCAGGACAAGCTCTACCTGGGTAATCTGGATTCTAAGAGGGACTGGGGCTATGCGAAGGATTATGTGGAGTGCATGTGGCTGATGCTGCAGCATGACAAGCCGGAGGATTTTGTCATTGCCACCGGGGTACAGCATACCGTGAGGGAATTTACCACGCTGGCATTCCATTATGCCGGGATCGAACTGGAATGGCAGGGAAGCGGCATTCATGAAAAAGGGATCAACAAAGCCAATGGCAAGGTGGTCGTGGAGGTCAGTGAAGCCTTTTACCGTCCTACCGATGTGGTAGATCTGTGGGGAGATCCGCAGAAGGCACGTACGGTGCTGGGATGGAATCCCCAGAAGACAAGCTATGAGGAACTGTGCCGTCTGATGGCAGAACACGATCTGAAGCTGGCTAAGGCGGAAGCGATCATGCTGCAGGAGACTGAGAAATAATAGGATAGATCAGAGAGGAAGCAGAGTAACATCATGGAAAAAGACGCAAAAATATACGTAGCAGGACACAGAGGAATGGTGGGAAGTGCCATCTGCAGAGCATTGGAGAGAAACGGATATACGAACATCATCACCCGCACCCATAAGGAGCTGGATCTGTGCAGACAGGATGCAGTAGAGGAATTTTTCGCAAAGGAAAAGCCGGATTATGTATTTCTGGCAGCAGCGAAGGTAGGCGGCATCATGGCGAACAGCGAAGCACTGGCGGATTTCATGTATGAAAACATGATCCTGGAGATGAATGTGATCCATGCCGCATGGCAGAGCGGTTGCAAGAAGCTGATGTTTCTGGGCAGCAGCTGCATCTATCCCCGTATGGCACCGCAGCCTATGAAGGAGAGCTGCCTGCTGACTTCTGAACTGGAGAAGACCAACGAGGCTTATGCACTGGCGAAGATCTCCGGTCTGAAGTACTGTGAGTTCCTGAACAGACAGTACGGAACCGACTATATCAGTGTTATGCCTACGAACCTGTACGGACCCAACGACAACTATCATCCGACTCACAGCCATGTGCTCCCGGCATTGATCCGCCGTTTCCATGAGGCGAAGGTGTCCGGCGCGAAGGAAGTGGTCTGCTGGGGTACCGGAACTCCCCTGCGCGAGTTCCTCTATGTGGATGATCTGGCGGATGCCTGCGTTTATCTGATGAATACTTACAGCGGCAATGAGACTGTGAATCTGGGAACCGGCAAGGAACTGACCATCCGGGAGCTGACAGAGCTGGTGGCAAAGGTCGTAGGCTATACCGGAGAGATCAAATGGGATCCCAGCAAGCCGGACGGAACCCCCAGAAAGCTTTTAGATGTCAGCAAGCTGGAGAGTCTCGGCTATCATTATACGACGGAGCTGGAAGACGGTATCCGTCTGACCTATGAGGATTTCCTCAATAATCCCATGCGCGCGGAACGCTAGGGAAAGGTGTCTGCCGGTAGTGGGCAGCGGAAGGACTGGACGATTAACATGAATGATTTTCAGAAGACAGCGAAAGAAATGCTGGATTTTATAGAGAAAAGCCCCACCTGTTTTCATGCGGTTGTGAATATCGGAGCAATGCTGGAAGAGGCAGGATATGTCAGACTGCGGGAAAACGAGGAATGGAAGCTTGTGAAGGGTGGAAAATATTACACGGAGCGCAATGATTCTTCCGTGATCGCTTTTGCTGTTCCTACGGGAACTGTGAAAGGGTTTCATATGGCAGCGGCACATAGCGATTCCCCATGCTTTAAGGTGAAGGAAAAACCGGAACTTACGGTAGAAGATCACTATATGCGCCTGAACACCGAGAAATACGGCGGCATGATCCTTTCCACCTGGATGGACAGACCGCTCTCCGTAGCAGGCAGACTGGCGGTGCGCGGAACGGATGGCATCCAGAGCAGACTGGTCAATATTGACCGGGATCTCTGCGTGATCCCAAATGTGGCGATCCATATGAACCGGGAGATGAACAAAGGTGTGGAGTACAATCCGCAGGTAGATATGCTCCCACTGTTTGCGGATGTGGCATTTGATACCGATGCCGCAGGAACAGCTGAGACCGCAGACGGACCGCAGGAGAAGCCTGCGCTGCTTGGACTGGCAGCAGAGGCAGCAGGCGTGGATGCGGAAGCGATTCTCGGGGAAGACCTGTTCCTGTATACCAGGCAGGAAGGAAGATTCTTAGGAGCAGAGGGTGAATTTGTCCTGGCTCCGAGACTGGATGATCTGCAGAGCGCCTTTGCGCTGACCAAAGCTTTTACGGAGAGTACACCTGCGGAATATATCAATATCTGCGCGGTATTTGATAATGAAGAGGTGGGAAGCGGTACCAGACAGGGTGCAGATTCCACGTTCCTTGCGGATGTGTTAGACAGAATTACGGAGGGGCTTTTGGCAGATCACAGCACGTATCTGCGCTGGATCGCGGATAGCTTCCTGATCTCTGCGGACAATGCCCATGCGGTACATCCCAACCATCCGGAGAAGGCGGATCCTACGAACAGACCTTACTTAAACGGTGGAATCGTCATCAAATTCCACGGAAGCCAGAAATATACTACAGATGGTATCTCAGCTGCAAAAATGAAGGATTACTGTGAACGGGCAAAGGTGCCTTACCAGACCTATGCCAACCGTTCGGATATCGCAGGAGGATCCACCCTCGGTAATATTTCCACGGCACATGTATCGGTGTCCAGCGTGGACATCGGACTGCCCCAGCTGGCCATGCATTCCGCGGTGGAGACTGCGGGTATGATGGATACAGAATATGCAGTGCGGGCGCTGAAGGAATTCTGGGGCGAATGATGAATTATCCCGGAAAATCATTAAAAAAGTATAAAAAGCATTGAAAGCTTTGGCCGAAAAGTGCATAGTTAGAATGAAAAAAAGATTCAAAGAAAGAATCAAGAAATGATCCAAAAAGGATCCGAAAAAAATACGAAAGAAGGTTGAAGTTATGTTTGAAATGAAACCGGAATACTATATTGGAATTGATATGATCGATCAGGAGCATAAGCAGCTGTTTGACTATGCCAATGAGGCTTACGAGCTGCTGCAGGAGGAGTTTACACCGGATAAGTATGACAAGATCGATGCAATTCTGGAAAAACTGCGTGATTATACCGTAAAACATTTTACAGATGAAGAAGCGTATATGGAATCCATTCAGTACAAAAAGATTTTTACCCAGAAGATCCAGCATCAGGAATTTATCAAGAAACTGGATGAGTTTATAGATCAGCATGAGAAGGATGAAGGAGATCAGGAGGAACAGGATGAACAGATCATGGATATTCTGAATTACCTGACGGACTGGCTGATCAACCATATCCTGCATGTGGACGGACAGATCCCGAAGGAATCGTAGAAGAGTGGAAGATTACCCAGGACTTTCGTGAATAGTTTTGTATCGCCTGCATACGATGTAGGAAATACAGGACCAAGGACGGAAATTCAGATGGACCAGAAGCTGGAAAACATCCTGAACCTTGCATTAGAGACCCCGGAGGAAGAACGAGAACAGACAGAGAGTCTGAATGTCGGTTACAGCGCGGAGATCCGCAGCTGGGAGCTGATCGTAAAATATCACGGCAGTCTGGACAGACTGCGGGAACAGAATATTGTGGTGGAGGAACTGATCGCCGGATATGCGATCCTTACGGTGCCGGAGGCACTGGTGGATACGGTATCGGATACCCCGGAGATCGAGTATGTGGAAAAACCCAAGCGGTTTTATTATGGACAGACGTTTCCTGCGGGGACATCCTGTTTTCCACCGGTCACTATGAGAACGCCTTTTCTGAATGGAAGGGGCGTTCTTTTGGCTGTACTGGATTCCGGGATCACCTGGGATCTGGAGGTGTTCCGGAAGGCAGATGGCAGTACGAGGATACGTTATCTATGGGACCAGACAGTCCTCAGGGATCGGACGCGGCCACAGGATCAGACAGTGCCGGAGAAAACAGGTAATGTGGGATATGGAAAAATGCCGGATGGATTTGCCTTTGGGACGGAATATACCGCGGAGGAAATAAATGCGGCATTACAGATGCCTGCATTGGATCGTTACCGTCTGATCCCCAGCAGAGACCTGTCCGGACATGGAACCGCGGTGGCAGGGATCGCCGCCGGGAAAAGTGCAGGTGGTCTCTATACCGGGGCGGCCCCCGAGGCGGAACTGATCGTGGTGAAGCTGGGATTGCCGGGAAATAGCGGGGGCGCAGAAGAAGGATTCCCCCGGACAACCGAAATCCTGCGTGGAGTGACCTATGCACTGCGGAAAGCCGGACAGTTGAATATGCCACTTGTCATCAATCTAAGCTTTGGTAACAGCTATGGTTCCCATGACGGAAGCTCTCTGCTGGAGCGCTTTCTGGACAATGCCTCCGAGATCGGCAAAACCGTGATCTGTGTGGGCAGTGGTAATGAAGGGGCGGCAAGAGGACATTTCGCCGGGAATATAACGAGAGACAGCCGTGCAGAACTGGCTGTTGGAAATTATGAAAAAAGCCTGAATATCCAGCTGTGGAAAAATTACAGCGATGTGTTTCGGATAAGGCTGCAATCTCCGGGAGGTGAGGAGGCAGAGCTGACCACGAATATTCAGGGCGGGAAATATACGCTTAGGTTGGAGCAGACAAGGATTCTGGTCTATCTGGGAGAACCGCTGCCCTATGCGGTGGCACAGGAGATCTATCTGGAGATGATCCCAGTGACGGGCAGTTATATCAATGCAGGGATCTGGACGATCCGGCTGGAGCCGATAATGACCGTAACAGGACAATATTATCTGTATCTCCCTGCAGGGAACGGAAGGGGAGACAGCACAGGTTTTTACCGTTCCACTCCACAGGTAACGCTGACGGTTCCCTCCACAGCAGCGAAGGTGATCACAGTGGGGGCTTACGATCCGGTCTATGATACCTATGCGGATTTCTCCGGCAGGGGTTATGCCGACAGCACCCGTACCATCGGTGTGACGGCAGCAGGACTGACCAAGCCGGATCTTGTGGCTCCCGGTGTAAATATTCAGGCTCCGGATGTTTATGGCAGTTTTCTCCCTGTTACGGGAACTTCTTTCGCCACACCGATTGTCAGCGGTGCCGCGGCGCTTCTGATGGAATGGGGGATCGTGCAGGGAAATGACCCCTTCCTCTACGGCGAAAAAATCAAGGCATATCTCAGAAAAGGTGCCAGACCCTTAAGGGGAGAGAGGGAATATCCCAACGACCGGGTGGGGTATGGCAGGCTGTGCGTGACAGACAGCCTGCCACAGACGGGAACAATGGAATAAACGATATTGGTTGCGCATTGGAAACAGTTCCGGAACCGGAAGGAAGGAAAACAGATGAAATAACATCAAGAATCCCCCTGTTTTGTTACTATTGTATAGAAATGGATGGCCAATTTGTGTAAAAAGGCGCATTGAAAGCATAGTAGTAAAATGCTACTATGATCATGAACAATCGTTTGCGCATGAAAAACAGACTCTGGAAGACATAAAACAGACGGATTGCGCAGAGAATGGGGTGAATGAGATGAACAACAATTCCGGCAACGACAAGACGATGACGATCCATGATGTGGCAAGAGAACTGGGGGTGTCTGCCAGCACCGTATCCAGGGCGATCTCAGGGAAAGGGCGCATCGGCGCGGCTACGAGGGACCGGATCCTTGCTTATATCGAAGAACACGGCTTTTATCCAAATGCGGCGGCACAGAGCCTGGCACAGTCCCGGACCAATAATATCGCGATCATCCTTCCGGAAGTGAATACTCTGGTGGATATGCCTTTCTTCCACACTTGTATGTATGGAGTGGAAGAGGTGGCACAGGCTAATGATTATGACATTATTGTGGTAACCACGAACGGAAACGATACCAAACCACTGGAGAGATTGATCAAAAACCGTAAAGTGGACGGAATGATCCTTACCAGGACTTATGAGAACGACAAATATGTGAAATTTCTGAAACAAAAGCAGATTCCCTTTGTGGCAGTTGGAAAATTCCCGGATGATGATGTGGTACAGGTAGACCATGATAATGTGGGAGCCTGTAAGGAACTGGTGACGGTTCTGTTTGCTAAGGGGATCCAGAACATTGCCTATCTAGGAAGCAATATGGACCAGATGGTAAACCGCTGCAGGTATCAGGGATATGAGGAAGCCTACCGCAAGGGAAAACGGAAGCTGAACCAGGACCTGGTCTACACGGATCTAAGCAGCAGGGCTATGGTGGAAAAAGCGGTGGAAGAGCTGAAAAACAGCGGTGTGGAGTGCATTCTGTGCCAGGATGACTACATCTGTGATGAAGTGGTCAGAAAGCATGCCCGCATGGGCGTGAGAATCCCGGATCAGATGAAGGTGGCGTCCTGCCATTACAGCCGTATTCTGGAGAATTATCCGATTACCATAACCTCACTGAAGTTCAATATCACAGAACTGGGCAGAAGATCCTGCCAGGTGCTGTTGGATATGATCCATGGCAAGACAGTACCGGACAAAACACTTTTGGACTATGAGATCATCCTGAAGGAGTCTACAAAAGGCTGAAAGGGAGTGCGAAAATCACAATCTGGAAAAACGTTTTCCTCAATTTAACTCAAAAAAATTATAAAAAAAGCATTTTTTTCAAAAAACAGGATGTGCTGCAAACCCAGTAAAATCAAGGGTTCCAAAAGACGGTTGTGCAAAATGCACAATTTTTGACTGCAATATCAGTCATTATTATAAATTGACAACATAAGGAAATGTTGCTAAACTATTATCGTAGACAAGCGGTTGCGCAATACGCACAAACTTGCAAAACAAAACAGGAGGATAACAAAATGAAAAAGTTAGTCGCTTTAGCAATGTCACTGACTATGGCATTCTCTCTGGTAGCTTGTGGAAACTCTGATGCTTCCAACACCAACACCAGCACTGATGCCGCTGCTACCACCGTAGCTTCTACCGAGGCTACACAGACCGCTCCCGCTGAGAAGCAGGACGTTTCCCTGAGAATCTGGGGTGCTGAGGAAGATCAGACCATGTTACAGGGCATGATCGATTCCTTCAAGGAGCATTATGCAGATTATGCAAACTTCGATATCCAGCTTGGTACCGAGTCCGAGTCCACAGCTAAGGATACTGTTTTAGCCGACATCGAGGCTGCTGCTGATGTGTATTCTTTCGCATCTGATCAGCTGATCGACCTGGTAAATGCAGGTGCCCTGCAGTCTGTTGATGAGATGGATGCAGCTCTGGAAGCTTACGCAGGCAAGAGCGTAGCTGATGTTAAGAGTGCAAATGCTTCCGGTTCTGTAGAAGCAGCAACCAAGGACGGCACACTGTATGCATTCCCTATGAGTGCTGATAACGGTTACTTCTTATATTACAATTCCACTTTAGTAACTCCCGAAGATGCACAGACCTGGGATACCTTACTTGCAGCAGCTGAGAAGGCTGGCAAGAAGGTTGGTATGACTCTTGCTTCCGGTTGGTATAATGCTTCCTTCTTCTATGGTGCAGGCTTTACTACTGCACTGAATGATGACGGCAGCACTGCTATGGACTGGAACGGCACCAGCGCTGATGGCGTTACCGGTGTACAGGTAGTACAGTCTATGCTGGGTATTGCCGGCAACAGCGCATTCCTTCCGATCGCTGATGGTGATATTTCCAACCAGATTGCTTCCGGTGACCTGTGTGCAGTAATTTCCGGTACCTGGGATGCAGCTGCAGCTCAGACCGCTTTCGGTGATGGTTACGCAGCTACCAAGCTTCCTACCTACACCTGTGGTGACAAGCAGATCCAGCAGGGTTCCGTAGCAGGCTTCAAGCTGGTAGGTGTTAACAAGTATTCTGCAAATGCAGGCTGGGCAACTCTGCTGGCTGACTGGATCACCAACGAAGACAACCAGGCAGTACGTTTCGCAGAGAGAGAGATCGGACCTTCCAATATCAACGTTGCTGGTTCCGAGGAGGTTTCTTCCAATACCGCTATTGCAGCTCTGTCTGAGCAGTCCGCTTATGGTGTAGTTCAGATCGTTGGCGGCAAGTACTGGGATCCTGCCAAGACTTTTGGTGAGAAGGTAGCTCAGGGTCAGCTGAAGGCTGATGATGAAGCAGGTATCCAGGCAGCCCTGGATGAGCTGGTAGAAGGTGTTTCCGTACCCGCTGAATAAGTTTGGAAAGATGATCTGTTCCGGTTCTGTTACAAATGAATGATGAAAACGTTCTGGTGCAGAACGAATACAGAGAATAGAAAGGCGTCCTGAAGCTATGAACAATAACACGTAGTGGAGGGATGCCTTTTTTACAGGAAACGTTTCCGGTAAGCGGGTTCGACTCCTGCCTGCCGGGTTAGGTAACTGGTCGGGTGAACGCGGGAAGGTGTTCGGAACAGTTACTAAAATTTATATTAATATGAAGAAAGGAGAGGGCAGAGAATGAAGAAGAAAAAGAGCGGAATCGGCGGATTCTTCAAGGAGTTCGGTGAAGCAGTCGTAAAAGGAGATCTGTTCGTAAAATTATCCCTGGTCTGGATGGGAGCAGGATATATCCGCAGAAAACAAATTATCAAAGGTATTTTAATGACTCTGCTCGAAGTGGCAGTCATTGTATTCACCTTTGGCTTTGCCACAGAGTATGTACGTGATTTTGGAACTTTGGGAACGGTTCAGCAGGAGACGGTTTTCAATATTGTAACCATGCAGAATGAGTTCAATGATTATGACAACTCATTTATGATCCTATTGTTCTCCGTAATCTCATTTGTGGTCTGGTTCACATTCCTGGTGATCTGGCTTAAGAATGAAGTGACTGTTTACCGGCTTCAGAAAAAAGCACAGGCAGGAGAACATATCAATACGTTTGTAGAAGACTTGCAGCAGTTCAAGAATGACAAATTCTATATCACACTGCTGGCACTTCCTGTCATGGGTGTTGTTATTTTCACGATCGTTCCTCTGCTGATCCTGATCGCTGTTGCGTTTACGAACTATGATCAGGGACATATGCCTCCCTCCGCATTGTTTACATGGGTGGGATTTACCAACTTCAAGAATCTGTTCTCCAACGGTGGAATGACCATTACTTTCGGTTATGCCTTCCGTAGGATCTTGATCTGGACACTGGTATGGGCATTGTTTGCAACCGCTACCACTTACATCGGCGGTATTCTGTTGTCCCTGCTGATCAATAATAAGAGAACCAAACTGCCCAAGCTGTGGAGAACGCTGTTCATTGTAACGATCGCAGTTCCCCAGTTCGTCTCCTTACTTCTGGTACGTAACTTTTTCGCTAACAATGGCATCATGAACACGATCTGTGCCAATGCGGGAATTACCCAGTGGCTGAGAGATATCGGCGCGATCAGTACCAGTTATATTCCGTTTTTGTCCGCTCCCGGATGGGCACATGTCATGATCATCCTAATCAATATCTGGATCGGTGTTCCTTACCAGATGCTGATCGCTACCGGTGTGCTGATGAATATTCCTTCTGACCAGCTGGAGAGTGCGAAGATCGACGGCGCTACTCCGATGCAGAGCCTTATTCATATCACTATGCCGTATATGCTGTTCGTCACGGGTCCTTCTCTGGTAACGGATTTTGTCAAGAATATTAATAACTTCAACGTAATCTATCTGTTGACCCAGGGTGTATATACCACCACAAATCAGGCAATGGCGAACTCCCAGGCGAAGGAAGTGGATCTGCTGATCACCTGGCTGTTCAATCTGACACAGGGCTATTACAACTACAAGATGGCATCCACCATCGGTATTATCGTGTTTATCCTTTGTGCGGTATTTACCCTCATTGCCTTCAGCAGATTCCTGAAGGGTGACAGAGAGGAGGCGTTCCGTTAATGAAGAGATTTGTTAAAACATTATTGCATAACCTGTTACTGGCATTTTTGGCATTTGTCTGGCTGGTGCCTATCGTTTGGCTGGTGGTCACTTCCTTCAGCGCATATACCGGCATGAATACCAGCACCTTTTTCCCGAAGGAATGGAGTCTGGCGCAGTATAAGAATCTGCTTTTTTCAGCAGACAGTGTGGCACAGTTCCCGAACTGGTTCAAGAACACCTTCATCATTGCATGTGCGGTATGCGTGGTCTCCACCGCTTTTGTACTGATGGTGGCATATGCGACCTCCTGCATGCGTTTCCCGGCACGTAAGCCGCTGATGAACGCCGCAGTTATTGTGAATCTGTTCCCCGGTGTATTGTCCATGATCGCAGTATATTTCATTCTGAAGACTCTGAACCTGACCAATACGCACCTCGGACTGATCCTGGTATATTCTGCCGGTTCCGGTCTGGGTTACCTGATCGCAAAGGGCTTCTTCGATACGATCCCGAATTCCCTGCGCGAGGCCGCTTATCTGGATGGAGCCAGTGAGGCTACGATCTTCTGGAGGGTTGTTATCCCTATGAGCCGTCCCATTATTGTATATACAGTTATCAGCTCCTTCCTGTCCCCCTGGATGGATTTCGTATATGCAAAGCTGATGTTAAATGCCGGCATATCTTCTCAGTGGACTGTTGCCATCGGTCTGTACAATATGCTGGATAAGAGTCTGATCAATACTTACTTTGGTCAGTTCTGCGCAGGTGGTGTACTGGTGTCCATTCCCATCTCTGTATTGTTTGTCATCATGCAGAAGTTCTATGTGGAAGGTATTACCGGTGGTGCAGTGAAAGGTTAAACTGCTTCGGCAGTTTAACCTGGGAGAATCCATCGAATGGATTCTCCGGATAAATGTATGACATGGAGACAAAGAGTTAATTTATGGATAAATTTATCAAAGGTATGGATGTATCGAGTCTGCCAGAGGAGGCAGCTCTCGGTGCAAGGTTTTATGACGAAGGCAAGGAGGGCGATGCACTGGAGATCCTGAAAAAATACGGTGCCAACTCTCTGCGCATCCGTCTTTGGAATGATCCTTACAGTGAGGACGGCAAGCCTTACAGTGCCGGTACCAGCGATTTCACCAAGCTGGTGGCACTGGCTTCGGCCGGTAAAAAGCTGGGCTACAGCTATCTGCTGGATCTGCATTACAGTGATTTTTGGGCAGATCCCGGCAAACAGTTCCCTCCCAAGGAGTGGGCGTATGCCGGTGCGGATGCACTGGAGAAGCATGTGTATGATTACACAAAGGATGTGCTTTTGAAATTAAAGCGTCTCGACCTGCTTCCGGAGATGGTACAGGTGGGAAATGAGATCACCAATGGCCTGATGTGGCCCCATGGAAAATGGGACAACGTTGACAATATTGCAAGATTCATCAGCGCGGGCATCCGTGCGGTGCGAGAGGTATCCCCGGATAGCAGAGTGATGCTTCATCTGGACTGTGGCGGTAACAATGCCCGCTGCAGAGAATGGTTTGATGCCTATGTACAGAGAGGAGAGGACTTCGATGTCATCGGACTGTCCTATTATCCCTTCTGGCACGGAACCATTGATGATCTGACCAATAATATGAATGATCTCTCACAGAGATATCAGAAGGATGTCATCGTAGCGGAGGTTTCTATGGGATTTACCATGGAAGACTATGCGGACAGAGAGAAGCTCGCACCAAAAGAGCGTAAGGGCATGGCGACCAAGCCCAACCTTGCGGAGGCGGTAGAGTATCCTATGACACCGGAAGGACAGGCTGCATTCATGCAGAAGGTCATGGAACGCATTGCGCAGGTTCCGGATGGCAGAGGAAAAGGCTTCTATTACTGGGAGCCGGCATGGATCCCGGTGCCCGGCTGTGGCTGGGCCAACGAGGAGTCCCTGAAGTATATTCAGGATCCCGGTCCCGGGGGAAACGAATGGGCCAATCAGGCACTGTTCGATTATGATGGAAATGCACTACCCGCATTGAAAGTGATCAGAGACTTTCAGAAGTAATATAAGTTGCCTAACGGCGAGATGGAGGAAAAGATGGATAAGTTTATTGTGAATATCATTCACCGTCCGGAGATGGTTCCCGAGTATGCGGAAAAAGTAACCGGACACGGCAAAGAAGAGGATCTGGGCAGAAAAGCACTGTTGACAGAGTCTCTGGATATTTTCAAGTTTCAGCAGGAAACTGCACACAAGAATGGTTTGAAGACCACCATTCAGATGACCTATGCTTCCCTGTTCAATGATGAAGCGGTAGCACTGGCTAAGGCAGATCACGAGAAGTACGGCGATGAGATCGCACTGTCTCTGTTGGGACTGCCCTGCACAGAGTTCCGTGAAAAGTACAAGACCAAGGATTTCTGTATCTGGATGTTCTCCATGGAAGACAAAAAGTCTATCGTGGATGATGTGTTCGGAAAGTTCCATGAGAAGTTCGGATTCTATCCTGAATCCACCGGTTCTTACTACATGGATGCAGATCTGACCAATTATATTAAAGCAACCTATCCTACCGTAAAATGTGCGGTAGCAACCTGTTGGGAAGAAGGCCCCAAGGCATACCATACCTGCAACAACTCCTGGTATACCTTCATGGATGGTGGCCCCTGGGCACCCTGGATCCCTTCCAAGCAGAACACCCATGCACCAGCAGCCAATGAGGCAGAGGACAGCGGTATCGTAGCGATCCCCCATCTGTCCAGAGACCTGCTGGCATGCTATGACGGTAACGGCTCCAATTTCGGAACCCATCCCCAGAACGTACTGCGTGGTATGATCTATGACACCAAGACATGGGAGTACCCTTACCTGTACAACCTGATCGACCAGTATCGTTCCCTGGAGAAATACAACAACGGATACGCATACAACATGATGTTCGTAGGACCCGGCTGGCTGAACAAAATGGGTCGTTGGGAGCAACCTTACGAACTGCTGAAGAAGAGCTATGAAGACGGTATGAAGTACTATGGCGACCTGAAAAAGGAAGGCAAGCTTACCGATATGACCATGGCTGAGTTCGCTGATTATTATCGTCAGAAGAAGACCTACACCGAGCCCGAGTGTGCTCTGTGGAGAGATATCCTGTATGGCTCCGATAAGCAGTTGTTCTGGTATTGCGATCCTTTCATGCGTGCCTGCGTAAATATGGATCAGGGCGGTGCTATCGTTGACCTGCGTCCTTACGCTGCTAAGCTGGAGTGGCCGGTAGGTATCGGTACCAAGCATGTGACCGATGCATCCTATCCTTTCCTGATCCAGGAGAAGTACCGTGCAGGTTACTTCACCCACTATGCAGGAGAAGGTACCGTAAGAAGTGCCAAGTTAAAACACAACGGTGAAGAAGTGGATCTGTGCCTGTGCCGTACCAAGGCTCATTTTTCGCAGGAAGGCAACACCAGAATCCTGACACTGGATCCCGTAGACATCGAGTTCTATGATCTGACTGTAAAATTACAGACCATCGTTTCCTTCGAGGAAGGCAGCTCTGCGATCAAGATTGAGCGTAAGATCCTGGAGATGAGCGATCCGAACGCTGAAGTAGAACTGAACGAGTATATCGTAGCCTGCTACGGTACCACAGAGTATTCCGAGGATATGCTGGGTATCACCTTAAGCACCAAGAAGGGTGACGCGGTAGAGACTCTGGATTACGAGTACAAGTGCCGTGAGATGGAGAAGGCAGACGCAGACGAAGTAAGAGCGGTGATCCCTCAGATTGAGACCGCAGTATCCATGAGCACCAACGCAGAAGGCACTGTCGGATATGTGAAGGAAGGATACGCATTCTCCCCGATGTTTACACTGGGTTACAATTCCAAGATCAAGGATAAGGAGGTCGTTGCAACATGGCTCAAGCTGGAAAAGGCAAATTAAACTACAGATGTCCCTCTTGCTTCATGAGAGATATCGATATGGATATGTTCTACGATAAGGATAAGAAGGAATATTACTGTCTGCGTTGTCAGTACAGAGGTTCCGAAGAAGATGTCCTTCAGAAGAATGAAATGGCAAGATTCCGTTATGGCGCTATGTATGAGCGTTACACCAAATTCGATTTTGATTGAAAAAACGGATAAAGCGATTGGATAAGAAGATTGAAAAAAGGGGCTGTATTACAGCTCCTTTTTCATATATTCATATATGAAAAGAAATGAAAAACTCCTTTTGTAAAATCAATCTGTACAATGGGAGAATGTGTCACATGCCTTATGATAAAGCACAGTAAGAACAGAATTCCAATCGCAAAAGCCCCATGATCGATCCATTTGTCCGATAAGTGAAGAAGCCGGAATTTCCAAAGAGGGAAAATAATAATAATCCCCAACACGATAGGCCACAGAGGATGAAAATAAAAGGACTTTGCAAGGTCACCCTCTAAGACACATAAAAACGCCCGGGTCATTCCGCAAAAAGGACAGGGGATGCCCAAAAAGAAACGCAGTGGACATTGATAGCCTGCCAGCAACAGGAATAACAGGAGCAGTAGGATAAATAAAATAAAAAATAATATATGTTTTGTATTTTTCTTCATAATATATTTTTTATATCACATTTATCGTTTGCTATGATCAAACGAAAAAAGCTTCTGCCTGAAAAGACAAAAGCTTTTTTGATCATGTGATTATGCAGTATATTTTCCGTCTACAAATACAACCTCTTCGGAATTGGCATAAGCAGCACCATATGCTTTGGTAAGAGCAATGATCCAGTCAATCAGGCTCCATACTCCGCAGCCACCGGCAGTGAGAAGCTTCAAAATTCCGAGACCAACCTGACCTCTGACGAATCTATCAACACCCAACTCACCAAGTAAAAAGCAGAAAACCCAGGCAAATACATGCTTATTAATTCGTTTCTCCATATAAAAGTCCCCTCCTTTGTTTTTATAATAAATCATTATGCGCTATAAAGGAAAAAATGTCAATTAATATACAAAAATTAATAAAATGTATTTTTATAAATATGTATTAGAGGAGCGTTTTAAAATAAAGCGGACATTATATCCGGACTCGTCACAGATCCCACGTACGATCTCTTCAGCTGTGTCCCGGACATTATCGTTGATACAGATAATACAGGAATCCTTTTTCCTGTTAAAAAAAGAGGACTTCGGCCAACGGATATAATAGGAAATCCGATTTTTTAAAAGAGCCCGCTCAATAAGCTGCTTACAATCAGGATCAGAAACTTCACATAATTCAATTTCGTTATTGACTTTCAAAGTAGTGTATAGCGGCTGCATTCTGTCACCTCCATTGGATTTACAAAGCGATTATAGCACAAGTGTTCCGTGCGGCGCAATGTATTACCGTTGCTTTTTCTTATGCGTTTGTAAAAAGTTTACGACCAGAAGAAGCATTAAAGTGATCAAAAGGATCAGAAGTCCCGGGACGATGCCGGGTGACAGATAATACATTTCTAAATGATGTTCTCCCTCAGGAGCCTGTATCGTGAGAAAAGTATCTGCATAGGTTCCGATATCAGAGGCATGTACTTTATGACCATCCAGACGAATATGCCAGCCGACATCATAAGGAATGGAGGTAACAATGGTATCACCTTTATGTACCGAAATATTACCGGAAAGTCTTCCTGAGCTGTGGGAGGTAAGAGTAATTTCACCGGTCTGTAGCGAGGTCAAAGCATCCTGCAACGCTAAAGTATCCAAAGACTCAATATAAGTATCACCGGGCGCTGTCGCTGAGGCTGAGACAACGGTTACCGTAACGGCTTCCCCGGCGTGGAAACATCCAAGACAGAGATTATAAATACTTTTACCGTACTCAAAAGATCCTGCCAAAGCATCATTGACATAAATATCTGCAGAGACAAATGGAGTCAGGGGCATATACATATATACCGGATCCGTATTTTCGGCGATGAAAGAATAGCTCCAGGAGGAAACAGGGTCATATTCCAGATCAGCAGGCAGACTGCCAGCAGGATTGGCGAGCTCTATATCGTATTTCTGATAGAATAAAGTACTCGATCCGCATAAGCTATTCAGATAACGGCTCTGATTTTCAAAAGGATCAGAAGTAAATGAGATATCCGCCGAAGCCAAAGGTGCACTGTAGATAAATTCCATAGCAGAAGGATTCTCGTAAACGGACACCGAATTATCCGTCGTTTTCAAGGAGTAATATCCGGAAGGCTCTGCAGTGTCTGACAAAAGATATTTCACACCCCACAGACTGTCTGTCACAGGGGTGGTACCATAGCCGGTATTCCATAACCATGCCTGACCGATTCCGAGCTTAGATGTCAGAGCGTTGACACTTTGGGTATAAGTGGAAGAATAATGAAACATTCCCTTAAAGCCCAAAAGCATTGGATCATTGGAAGTAAGCTGGTAATTCTGACAGATACGGTACATTCCGGAGTCCGAGGCTTTAATGTCATCAATCAGTGGTTTGTTGTCATTCAGATAAGATACGTATTCATCCATACGCATATAAGGAGTTGCGTAATCAATATTGCGGAAAATGGCTCTGCCATTGATACCGAGATCGGCTGAGGTAATTAGCAAAAGCAGTCCAACCACAAGCTCCAATGCCGGGAAACGATGCGTCTTCTCTAAAAAACATGGTAATTGATACGAAAGAACACATAGAAAGCGGCAACTCATATACAACAGGCAGAAGCTGAATAAAAAGGAATATCTGTAGTTGAAGGAATTAGGTGTTATAAAGCCGTGCCAAAAGATATTCAACGGCCAAAGATAAAAACTAAGAAGCAGGAAGCTTGTCAGTAAAAAGGCGCCAATCCTTTCCCGGAGAGAGATCCGTTTGCAAAACAGGAAAAGAATGGACAAAAGAATAGCGAGATACCCGCAATAAATATTGGGAAGTCCGGTGACGCCAAGGTAGTTGACGGTGCCATTGCGAAGTTGTCCCAATATATCGGATAGCGGCTGGTTGATCAATCGAGGATCATAAACAACACTGGTCAGAGGATCCGACAGTTTTCCGATAAACATATCGGAAAAAGTCGGGATCAGCAAAGGAGCTGCCAGTCCCAAGGATATTAATGTAGAAAGAGCGAAATTTTTCAGAATTCTCCACAAGTCGTGCCGGGAGTGAGAGTAAGTGGTAAGAAGTCTGAAAAGAAGATAAAGGGCACAAAAGATTCCTGCCATATAAGAGATATAATAGTTGAAATAGAAAATTGCTGTTAATGGCAGAATGAACCAAAGATTACGTTGCTTGTCCAGCAGCTTTTCCACTCCAAGCAGGAGTAAAGGCAACAAAATGACACCATCCAACCACATGATGGATAGTGCAAATTGCAGATTATATGACATCAGCGCGTATGCAACGGGCAGTGGAAGCAACGTTAAATGAGCGAGTAATCTTCGATAAGAAGAGGTCTGTGCGGGTAATGAATTATATTTATTCCACAGGAAATTAACATAAACCGAAAACGTTAATCCGGAGAGCGAGATTTTGCTGACGGTCATGAGAAAAATAGCAAGAGGCAGTTTTTCAATGGAAAACAGTGTTGTCAGCCAGGAAAAAGGGCTTGCAAGATAGTAGGCATACAGACCAATATAATTGCCGCCGAGGGATTTAGACCAATGAAAGAAAATGGAATCATCTCCACCGATCAGATAATGCAAAGAGGAGAAAAACGGCAGATACTGTTCTTTCATATCAAAGGTAAAAAGAGTTACTTCCTTAAAAGGATAAAAGCCGTTGGATTTCAGAATCAACAGAATCCCAAATGTTGAGATTAAAGTTGAAACAATGCAGAATAGAAGATTTTCTTTTTTGGTTGATCTGGACATGAAAATGAACACTCCTTTGTAGCGTAAGATAAAAATAATATATTTCTATCTTACTATAAACATAAACTGAACACAAGGGTCTGCTATTGACGTGGAAAGCGTGCAAGAGTAAAATAATAGTATCGGAAAGGAGATCATACCATGGATATTATAGAGAAGATTGGCGATACCATTACAGAAAAAGGAAAAGTGGCGGCAGATAAGGCAAAAGAACTGGCGGCTATTGCAAATCTGAAGAGCCAGATTTCTACCTGCGAAGAAGTGATGAAGAAAAATTATCTGGAGATCGGCAAGATTTATTTTGAGCAGTACAGTGATATGCCTGAGCCTCCTTTTGAGAAGCAGTGTGAAGCCATTAAGAATAGTCAGCGTGCCATTGCAGATCTGCAGGAGAAAATCGATCAGTTGAAAACAAAATAAAACAGAAGATAGAAATACGAATAAAAACAGGGTTGACAGCAATCCTGTTTTTATTTATAATTCAGACATAACAATGTTATGTGAACAAGTGAACAGATGTAAACACAATAGGGAGGGAAATGACATAAAAAAAGAAACAGCAAAGGAGAATAAAGAGACCAGAAAGCATCTTTTGGAATGTGCGGGGAGAGAGTTCCTGGAAAAGGGATATATGAAGGCTTCCCTGCGGAACATCTGCAAAGAAGCCGGGGTGACCACGGGAGCATTGTATTTTTTCTTCAAAGATAAGGAAGATCTTTTTGCTGCATTGGTGGAAAAACCGCTGAAACAACTCTATCTGACAATGGAGGAACATTATGCTGCGGAGATGCGAAGTGAAACGCAGGTGGTCAGACTGGAACAGAACGATGATGACCTGGAGACCTCGAGAGAAATCATAAGGCAAATGTATGCGAATCGGGATGCCTTTCTATTGTTGTTGACAAAGTCTCAGGGATCCCGCTTCGAAAATTGTCTGGACGAGATCGTGGATATTTCGGAACAGCAGTACCGCAGATTATGCGATATGGTGACCGGCGCTACCGGGAGACCGCGGATCGATGATTATATGACACATTGGATGGCGCACATTATGGTAGATACTTTCATGCATCTGTTTCTGCATGAATCGGAGGAAAGTATGGCACTGAAGCATGTGGATGCCCTGACCAGGTATTTGGCCCGGGGCTGGATGGGCATGATGACGGAAAGCTAAGATATATGCACCCCGAAAAAGTTCGGACTTTGCAGGGGTGCTGTTTCAGGATATTAACATAACAGTGTTATGTTAATGAAAATCATTATCAATAAGCACGAGGAGGAAGGATATGTATCTGGAAGTAAAAGACCTGAAGAAAAGTTACGGCGAGGGCGGCGGTTATGTGCAGGTATTGAAAGGGATCACTGCAGGAGTGGAAAAAGGTGAAATGTGTGTCATTCAGGGTACCAGTGGTTCCGGTAAATCGACATTGCTCAATTGTATCGGAGGCTTAGACACCGTAGATTCCGGATCCATTGTCGTAGACGGAATGGAAGTGGCAGGACTTGGAAGCAAGGCATTGTCCGATTACCGGAGAAATAAGCTGGGGTTCATTTTTCAGTTCTATAATCTGGTGCCCAATCTGACGGTGAAAGAAAACATTCAGGTCTGTCAGTATCTGACGAAAAATCCCTTGGATCTGGAGGAATTATTGCAGGTACTTGGTCTCACGGAACATCAGAACAAGTTCCCTGCACAACTGTCCGGTGGACAACAGCAGCGTTGTGCCATTGCCAGAGCACTGATCAAAAATCCCAGCCTTCTGTTGTGCGATGAACCCACGGGAGCGCTGGATTCAAAAACCTCCAGAGATATTCTGATGCTGCTGGAGGATATCAACAGACAGTACGGAACCACCATGCTGATCGTCACGCATAATAATTCCATTAAAAATATGGTGCATCAGGTCATCATGATCAAGGATGGACAGATCAGCAAGAATTACCGGAATGAGAAGCGGGTTCCGGCGGCAGAACTGGAGGATTTGTAGGATGCAGAGGATATTGAGCAAACGCGTACTTCGGGATATCCGGGAAAACCTGCTGCGCTATCTGGCATTGTTTTTCCTGGTGGCAATGGTCATGTATATGGTGGTAGCTATCGTGGGGGCGTCTGAGACGATCATGCAGGGAACAGAGGAGAGTGCCGCTGTTCATCACAGAGAGGATGGACAGTTTGGAGTATTTGTCCCCCTGACAGACAGTGAGGTCACACAGATCACAGATAAAGGTGTGACGGTACAACAGGATTTTTCACTGGATTTTCATCAGGGCCAGGCTACATTGCGTATCTATCAGGCGAGAGAGAAGATTGATCTGTTTGCTCCTGAACAGGGGGCAGAGCTGCCCATGCAGGGCGAGATCCTGCTGGAACAGCACTATGCGGAAAAACATGAACTGGGGTTAGGGGATACCCTTACCGTAGGAGGCAGAGATTTCATCGTTGCGGGAATCGGAAGTACACCGGATTACGATGCAACATATGAGAAAACATCAGATACCACTGTGGACAGCAATCTGTTTGGAGTCGGATTCGTCACGGCAGAGGATTACGAAGCACTGAAAGCGGGCGGACAGAATTTCCGGACGGAGGATTACACCTACACCTATCTGCTGAACGGAGCAATGACGGATCAGGAACTGAAGGAACTGCTACAGTCCTTCGAACTGGATCGCAGCAAGGTGACAGATACCTATTTTCTGGAAATGCTGGCAGATGCAGAAGAAACAAAAAATGATATTCAGGACGGTATCCGGGAACTGCTGGATGGCGTGAATGAGCTGGCGGACGGCGTAGATGAACTGGCAGAACATAATACGGATCTTACGGATGCGGCAGATACCCTGTTTGATGCCATGCTGGAGCAGGTAAATGACAGCCTGGAGGATGCCGGTGTGGAGGTGACGCTGACTTCGTCAAATTACGAACAGCAGCTGAACACCATGATTGCTGATCCGCATGCTTATACCGCATCCATGCAGCAGGATCTGCAGGATATTAAAAAATCGCTGGACGAATTGCAGGAGTTCCGGGACGGCGTGAAATCCTACACGGATGGTGTCAATGCGGCTTCCGCCGGAGGCGGCGCGCTGGTGGGCGGTATGAGCAAGATTACGGAGAACAGTGCTGCACTGAACCAGGGAGCCGATGGAATTTTCAATGCCATTCTGGGTATGGTCAATGAACAGTTAAAGGCTCAGCTGGAGCCATATGCGGCTTATGGGATCACCTTTTCCGGACTGACATTGGACGGTTACGGAGAACAGCTGGATCAAATGGCAGCTGTGTTTACGCAGAAGGGAGCATCCCAGACAGCGGCGCAATTGGCAGCGGTGAAGGGACAGCTGGATACAGTGGCACAGTTCCGCGATGGTGTCAAAGCTTATACGGCAGGTGTGGGAGAGGCAGCAGGCGGATCCCAGCAGTTGTTTGGTGGATTGAGTGTCCTGTATACTGCCAGTGAACCATTGGTAAGCGGAACGGATGCTGTAGTGGATGCTCTGATGGACATGGTGGAGGCACAGCTGAAAGAAAATAATATTACTGTGGATCTGACCGCGGATAATTATAAGGAAGAATTGGATCGGTTGGCTGCAGAGGGCAGCAGCATGGATATAAAATTACGGGATTCCCTGCAGGAAGCAAAAGACACCCTGGCGGATCTGGAGGATTTCCGGGAAGGAATCATCGAGTATACGGATGCAGTGAGCGAGATCGCAGACGGAAGTAAGGAATTGCGGGATGGCGTGCGGGAACTGCAGGAGGAAGCCGATGATATGATCGAGGAATATTTCACCTTCGATATTGATAATCTGACCCAATTTCTGATAGCGGAGGACAATCCGCGTATCGATGCCGCTGCGGGCGATGTGGTCATCAATAGGTTTGCCGGTATCCTGGCCGGAATTATTCTCATGGTCCTGTTTACTTATGTGATTTCCGTATTTGTGATACATAATATTGAAAAGGAAAGCAGCGTCATTGGCGCATTATATGCCCTGGGTGTGACCAGGGAGCAATTGCTGTTCCACTATCTGTTAAATCCCATGCTGATCTCTTTCCTGGGCGGTGCTGTCGGATGCATCCTGGGATTTTCCAAATACGGAACAGGCTGGCAGATGGGCGATAGTATTGCATATTATTCTCTGCCGCCTATGCAGATCGTGACACCCGGTTATCTGCTTTTTTACAGTCTGATCATGCCACCTGTGACGGCAGCAGTGGTAAATTATCTGGTGATCAATAAAAAGTTAAAACGCACGGCCTTGTCACTGCTTCGTAACGAGCAGACGGCAGGAAAAGCCGGCAGGGTACAGAACATGAATCTGGGAAATATGAAATTTCTGCTCAGATTCCAGATCAGACAGATGCTGCGGGAAATACGTTCTGCATTTGCTGTTGTGATAGGTATGTTCATCTGCCTGCTGATACTGATGCTGTCCATAGACTGTGCGGTACTGTGTATCAATTTTGGAAACGCCTGTCTGGAAGAAACAAAATATGCTTATATGTATACTTATAAATATCCTACGGAGGATGTTCCGGAGGGTGGAACACCGGCGTATGTCGAGAATCTGAAAAAGGAATCCTATGGGTATAATCTGGATGTGACAGTGCTGGGGATTGATGATGACAATCCGTATTTTCCCATAGCAACAGCAGACAAGAAAAATGAGATTGTGATCTCCAGTGCTGCGGCACAGAAATTCGGTGTGAAGGTAGGCGACAAGCTGGTGCTTTCCGATGAGGTGAATGAGAGAGATTATGCATTTACTGTGAAAAATATTGTGCATTTTACATCCGGTGTCTATGTTTTTCTGGATAGGGATGTCATGCAGGAATTGTTTGATCAGGAGGACGATTATTATAATGTAGTGTTTGCAGATCATGCACTGGATATTGATAATGGCAGATTATATGCCACAGTATCCAAAGATAATGTGGCGGAAAGCTCACAGATTTTTACAGATATGATGGGACCGATGGTAGTAATGCTCGTGGCAATATCTGCACTGATTTTTATGATCGTCATGTATCTGATGATGAAAGTGATGATCGATCGTTCCGCCTTTTCCATTTCACTGATGAAAGTATTCGGTTACCGTAGAAGGGAGATACGAAGACTCTATCTGGATGGGAATTTCTATGTGATTCTGCTGGGAGCGGTGATCTGCGTTCCACTGGCAAAATGGAGCATGGATCTGGTGTATCCGTATTGCATTGCAAATGTTGCTATCGGCATGGACCTGAAGTTCACACCGCAGATATATATTATGATTTATGGTGGAATTCTTCTATGCTATATGGTGATCAATTTCCTGCTGGTAGGCAGATTGAATAAGCTGGTACCTGCAGAGGTATTAAAGAACAGAGAGTAGCCTTAATAAGGCTGCTCAGACTGCAGGCAAAACGCTTCTGGAGTGCTGACTAAAAGCGTTTTGTCTACAGTCTGAGGCAGTCAGCTGACTGCCTTTTTTCTTTGCAAGGAAATTCATTGAATGTTAAAAAAAAATATGGTATGATAAAGGGCAGAACAAAAGATATGAAAATTACGGAGGTTTTGCATAGAATGGAACAGTACAAGCAGGAATTTATTGAGTTCATGGTGGATTGTAAGGCATTGAAATTCGGAGAGTTTACCTTAAAGAGCGGTAGAAAGTCTCCTTTCTTTATGAATGCTGGTGCGTATGTCACCGGTTCTCAGCTGATGAAGCTGGGGGAGAGCTATGCCAAAGCAATTCATGATACGTATGGTGATGATTTCGATGTATTGTTCGGACCGGCATATAAGGGTATTCCCATCAGTGTGGTAACCGCAGTGGCTTACAGCAAATTATACGGCAAAGAGGTTCGTTACTGTTCTGACCGTAAGGAAGAGAAGGATCACGGCGCAGATAAGGGAAGCTTCCTGGGAAGTTCCTTAAAAGACGGCGACAGAGTTATCATGATCGAGGACGTTACCACTTCCGGTAAGTCTATGGAAGAGACGGTTCCCAAGGTAAGAGGAGCTGCCAACGTAGAGATCGTTGGTCTGATGGTATCCCTGAACCGTATGGAGAAGGGACTGGGCGGTAAAGTCAGTGCACTGGAAGAGATCAAGGAAAAGTACGGCTTCGATGCACATGCCATCGTGACCATGCAGGATGTTATCGATCATCTGTACAACAGACCTTACAAGGGAGAAGTATACATCGACGACACCCTGAAGAAGGCAATTGATGAATATTACGCCGTATATGGTGCTTAAGCAGGCGGCTTCGAAAAGTTTTGGATAGAAGACAGGAGGATTCCATGGAAGAGAAAATCTATAAGATCATGCGCGGAGCGGGTGCTCTGAATATTGTATTGGGAGTGATCTCCCTGGTAGTCGGAATTGCGGCAGGAGTACTGCTGATCATCAGCGGCGGCAAGCTTATCTCCGGCAAATCCCGTATCCTGTTCTGAGGACAAAAGAGAAGAAAGGCGCCGCTTGGGCGCGCAGATTGGGCATTTCCACATAGGAAGTGCCCTTTTCGGGTTCCATAGGAGATATATTATGCGGAAAAAGAACTACATTTTTACGAATAAAAAACATTCGGATAAAGCGATCATGTCTACGATTCTGGGTGTCATCAGCCTGGTGTCTCTTGGCATTGTGACGTATTTGTCCTACAGTCAGGGAGGTGTGATGCACGGAGGATACGGAGTCACCGGTGTGCTGGCAACGGTCTATTCTCTGATCGGACTGATCCTTGGCGTTCTGACACTGCGGGACAAGGATATTTACCGGTTCTTTCCTGTGCTGGGGACGATATTGAATGTAATTTCCCTCGGTGGCATCAGCTTTTTACTGTATCTGGGGAGCCGGCTGTAAGATATGACATCCGGAGGCAGGAGCATGGGAACACACGACAGTCATTTGGAAATAAGGAGTTAACAGATATTATGGAAGAAAGAGAAATTTTACGGGAACGTCTGGAACTGGCGCTTCTCCGGATCCGGGAGATTCCCGGTGAAGATTTCCAGGGAGCTGAGTTACTACCCTGGAAAGAATATTTTACAACAGTAGCGAAGTTTTTACTGCTGATCGAGGATACCAGACAGTTCCTGGAGCAGGGGAAACAGGCCACAGCCACACTGGAAGAACTACAGCAGCGCAACCGTGCTCTGTATGAAGATATTTTGCCGGAAAATTATGAGAACAGTTTTGCCAATCCGGCTTATGCTGTGAAGATGCTGGGAGAAGAATTCGGTGCGCTTGCGTCCTTTTTATACACAGAAATGCGGAGCCTGATCGGTTTTACCTACGAAGGACGTTTGGATGAGCTGGTGATCCGGATGGAGCTGTTTTCTGAGGTATATGCGGCATTTGTATATGAACAGCAGGAAAACCATAAGCTTCCCACGTATGCAGCTATTCGTGAGATCCTCTACTGGTTCGTCAGTGATTATGCGGATGTGGCGGCAGAAGAGCGGGTACGTGAAATGGTATGTCCGGAGAATAATTTTGCAGCGGCAATTCTTCGAACTGCAGACTTTACGGATCTGCGTTATCTGTATGCTTACGGTGAGTATGTAGGCGAAAATGAATTGAAAATGGCGGAATTTATGAATTCTCTGCCGGAAGAGATTATAAATACCATGGCAGATACTTACACCGAAGGGTATCGTATCGGCTTTGAGGTAACCGGCAAGGATCTGTCGAAGAAAGCGGTCGTGGATGTCCGTTATCAGCTGGGCTTTGAGCGCATGATGAGAAGAGCCCTGGAGAATTTTGAGAAAATGGGACTGCTGCCGGTGATCTACCGTGCGGCCACCAGTATTTTATACAATCCGTCCATCTATAAAAATGGCTTCTACAGCGTCAGCCCCAACAGACAATACGAGTTCGACCATAAGGATGATAAGGCACTGTTCTTAGACAAAATGTATTGCAGCCGGAAACTGGAAGTGATGCATACCGCGTTTGAAAAATACAAAAAAGAGGCACGCGGTTATGCGGGCCCGGCGGTAGTGGAGACCTTCGGAGAGAAGGAATTCGAGCCGGTGAACAAGCCGGAAAGCCTGAAAATGACGGATGAGCAGAGTGCTTTACTGGTAGAGAACCGTACCCAGATGGGCCAGCTGCAGAGACAGTACATTATAGAAGAAGAGCGCAGCTTCACGATCATTGCGTTCCCGATCCCGGAGGTGGGTGACTGCTTCGAGGAACTGTTCCGGGAGACGATACAGATCAATACGCTGGATTATAAAAAATATCAGCGGATCCAGCAGACCATCATTGATGCCCTGGATCAGGCAGATCATTGTGAAATTAAGGGTTGTAACGGCAATCATACCGATTTGAAAGTAAACTTATGGAAACTGAAGAACCCTGCGAAAGAGACTATTTTTGAAAACTGCGTGGCAGATGTGAACATCCCCGTGGGTGAGGTATTTACCTCTCCGGTACTGGAAGGTACGAACGGCGTGCTGCATGTAACCCGGGTATTCTTAAACGGTCTGGAATATAAGGATCTGGAGATCACTTTTGAAAACGGTAAGATCCAAAATTATAATTGCGCCAATTTTGCCACAGAGGAAGAAAATAGGGCATTTATTAAGGAGAATATCCTGTTCCGCCACAAGACACTGCCCTTAGGAGAATTTGCCATCGGCACGAATACCACAGCCTATGTGGCAGCAAAAAAACTGGGTGTGGAGTCCAAAATGCCCATTCTGATCGCAGAGAAGATGGGACCGCATTTTGCAGTGGGAGATACCTGTTATTCCCATGCGGAAGAAGTAAAAGTATACAATCCCGACGGCAAGGAGATCGTGGCAAGAGACAACGAGGTGGCGGCGCTCCGCAGTGTGAATCCGTCCAAGGCATATTTTAACTGTCATACGGACATTACCATTCCTTATGATGAACTGGCAGAGCTGACCGCGGTGAAAAAGGACGGAGACCGGATCACTATCATTCAAAACGGCAGATTCGTCCTGCCGGGAACGGAAGAACTGAACGAACCGTTGCAGGAACTTTCATAAAACCATTGCATCATCGACAAGATTTTAGTACACTTATAGATATATGGAAAAATCGGTGAAAACCGACACATGAGGAGGACATTATGGCAAATACAGAGAATTGCCCTAAGGTTGGCATTGTAATGGGTAGTGATTCCGATATGCCTGTGATGGCGAAGGCAGCAGACATTTTGGAAGAATTGGGCATCCCTTATGAGATGACCGTGATCAGCGCTCACAGAGAGCCGGATGTATTTTTTGAATATGCAAAAAGTGCGGAGGAAAAAGGCTTCAAGGTGATCATTGCCGGTGCCGGTATGGCAGCACATCTGCCCGGTATGTGCGCCGCTATTTTCCCGATGCCTGTCATTGGTATTCCCATGCACACTACTTCCCTGGGAGGCAGAGATTCTCTGTATTCCATCGTACAGATGCCCTCAGGCATTCCTGTTGCCACAGTAGCCATTAACGGCGGCGCCAATGCAGGACTTCTGGCTGCCAAGATTCTGGCAACCTCCGACGCAGAACTTCTCGGAAAACTGAAAGCATACAGCACAAAATTAAAAGAACAGGTAGAAGCCAAAGATGCAAAACTGCAGGAGATCGGCTATAAAGCATACCTGGAAGGCATGAAAAAATAAGAAGATAAGACAGAGAATCAGGGACCTCTTAAGAGGCTGCCCCACTAATAAAACGAAAGAGCCCCTGCGGCGGAAATGAGGAGAAAATGGATTACAAGAAAGCTGGAGTAGACATCGAAGCAGGCTACAAGTCTGTAGAACTGATGAAGAAGTACGTGAAGGAGACCATGCGTCCCGAAGTAATGGGCGGCATCGGTGGTTTCTCCGGAGCATTTTCCTTAAGTGCCATCAAAGATATGGAGGATCCCGTGCTCCTGTCCGGCACCGATGGTGTAGGTACCAAGCTGAAGCTGGCATTTTTAATGGACAAGCATGATACCATCGGTATCGACTGTGTGGCCATGTGTGTAAACGATGTGGCATGTGCAGGCGGCGAACCTTTATTTTTCCTGGATTATATCGCATGCGGACGCAATATTCCCGAGAAGATCGCTACTATCGTAAAGGGCGTGGCAGAGGGCTGTAAGCAGTCTGACGCAGCATTGGTAGGCGGTGAGACCGCAGAACATCCCGGACTGATGCCCGAGGATGAGTATGATCTGGCAGGATTTGCCGTAGGCGTGGTAGAACGTAAAGATCTGATCACCGGTGAGAATATCAAGCCCGGTGATGTACTGGTGGGCATCGCTTCCTCCGGTGTACATTCCAATGGTTTTTCTCTGGTGAGAAAAGTATTCGATATGACAAAAGAGAGCCTGGATACCTATTATGACGAGCTGGGCAAGACTCTTGGTGAGGCACTGCTTGCTCCTACCAGAATCTACGTGAAGGCTATGAAGTCTGTGAAGAACGCAGGCGTTAAGGTAAAGGGCTGCAGCCATATCACCGGTGGTGGTTTCTATGAGAACATTCCCAGAATGCTTCCCGACGGCATCCGTGCAGTCGTGAAGAAAGACAGCTATGAAGTGCCTGCTATTTTCCGCCTGATGCAGAAGAAAGGCAATATCACAGACGAGATGATGTATAATACTTACAACATGGGTCTGGGCATGGTACTGGCACTGGATCCCGCAGATGTGGATAAGACTATGGAAGCTCTGAAGGCAGCAGGCGAGACTGCTTATGTGGTAGGTACCTGTGAGGCCGGTGAAAAGGGTGTGACCATATGTTAAGAGTAGTCGTACTGGTATCCGGCGGCGGCACGAATTTACAGGCCATCATTGATGCTATTGCAGCAGGTAAGGTTAAAAATGCACAGATCGTGGGTGTCATCAGCAATAACAAGACGGTAAAGAGCTTAGAGAGAGCACAGAATGCCGGGATTCCCGCAGTCTGTGTGTCTCCGAAGGATTATGAGAGCAGAGAAGTATTTAATGAGGCACTGCTTGCAAAGGTGAAGGAGTTTGCTCCGGACTTAATCGTACTGGCAGGATTCCTGGTGAAGATTCCGGAGGCAATGGTACATGAATACAGCAACCGGATCATCAATATCCACCCGTCCCTGATCCCTTCTTTCTGCGGTGTGGGATACTACGGACTACATGTGCATGAAAAAGCACTGGAGCGCGGTGTGAAAGTGACAGGAGCTACGGTACATTTTGTGAATGAAGGCATGGACGAGGGTCCTATCATTGCACAGAAGGCAGTGGCAGTGGAGGACGACGACACTCCGGAGACGTTGCAGAGACGTGTGATGGAACAGGCAGAGTGGCTGCTTCTTCCGAAGGCAGTGGATGACATTGCCAACGGACGGATCTGTGTCGTGAACGGAAAAGTAAAGCATACAAACAGCGAAAATTAAGGAAGGCAGAAGATATGGGTATGAAAGTATTGATCGTAGGCGGTGGTGGCAGAGAGCACGCCATTGCAACCTGTGTGGCAAAAAGTCCTAAAGTAGATAAGATCTATTGTGCTCCGGGCAATGCCGGGATCGGTCAGATCGCAGAATGTGTTCCCATCGGAGCCATGGAATTTGATAAGATCGTGGCATTTGCGAAGGAACAGGCCATTGACCTGACCATCGTAGGCATGGATGATCCCCTGGTCGGCGGACTGGTGGATGCACTGGAGGCAGAGGGCCTGCGGGCTTTTGGACCCCGTAAAAATGCAGCGATCCTGGAAGGTAGCAAGGCCTTTTCCAAGGATCTCATGAAGAAATACAACATTCCCACCGCAGCTTATGAGAATTTTGATAACGCGGAGGAGGCTATTAAGTACTTGAAGGAGCAGGCAAGCTTCCCCATCGTGCTGAAGGCGGACGGTCTTGCACTGGGCAAGGGCGTATTGATCTGCAATACTTTAGAAGAAGCGCTGGCAGGCGTGGATGAGATCATGCTGGATAAAAAGTTCGGTGCAGCCGGCAACCGCATGGTCATCGAAGAGTTTATGACAGGCAGAGAAGTCAGTGTACTTTCTTTTGTGGACGGCAAGACCATCCGCATCATGACTTCTGCGCAGGACCATAAGAGAGCAAAGGACGGCGATCAGGGGCTGAACACCGGTGGTATGGGAACCTTTTCTCCCAGCCCCTTCTATACAGAGGAAGTGGATGCATTCAGTAAGAAATACATCTACCAGGCTACCGTGGATGCCATGGCAGCGGAAGGCAGACCTTTCAAGGGAGTTATTTTCTTCGGACTGATGCTGACTCCAAACGGCCCCAAGGTATTAGAATACAATGCCAGATTCGGTGATCCGGAGGCGCAGGTGGTACTGCCGCGTATGAAAAATGATATTATCGAAGTGATGGAAGCCTGTGTGGACGGCACACTGGATCAGATCGACCTGCAATTTGAGGACAATGCTGCGGTATGTGTGGTCCTGGCAAGCGACGGCTATCCCGTATCCTATGAGAAGGGATTTGTAATAAGCGGTCTGGAGAACTTCGACGGAAAAGACGGTTATTATTGCTTCCATGCCGGAACGAAGCTTACGGACAAGGGAATCGTTACAAACGGTGGTCGTGTCCTGGGGGTGACGGCGAAGGGAGCAGATCTGAAAGAAGCCCGTGCCAACGCTTATGCGGCAACGGAATGGATCTCTTTCGAGAATAAATACATGCGTCATGACATTGGCAAAGCAATCGATGAAGCGTAAGACAAGGTCAGGATACAAAAGGAGTTGCAGATGAAAAAGACAGTACAGAGAATAAGTAAATGTAAGGTTTTCTGGGGAATGCTGGCACTGGTATTTGTGTTGGGAGCAGGACTTTTTAGTGAGAATCTGGCAATTGTCAGCCATGCGGAAAGTGCAGCCAAGGTAACAGCATCCAGTGCTAAGATCCGTAAAACTGCGGATTCTTCCAGTGAAGTGATCGGCAGCGCAGCCAAGGATAAGGCAATCTCCATCAAAAGTCAGACCAAGGGAGCAGACGGTTATACCTGGTATGAAGTATATGTGGATGCGAATACGCTGGGATATATTCGTTCCGATCTGGTAAGCATTACCGACGGATCTACCCCGCCGTCTTCTTCAGGTACAACAACTACAACAACTACTACAACGACTACGACCACAGCAACACCGGCGCCTGTTGTGAATGAGACTCCTGTGGAGGTTACTGCAGTGGAACCCCTGAGTGCGACCGTGACCGGAGGTCAGTCTGTTCGTGTGCGCAGCAATGCGTCTACCACCAGCCAGATCGTGACTACTGCGGAGAATGGAATGGCACTGACTGTGACCGGACAGGCAACAGGAACCGATGGAAAGACATGGTATCAGATAAGCTTTATTTCCAACAGTGTCGAGGTGACAGGCTTCATTCGTTCGGATTATGTTGCATTATCCGGAGAGCTGCAGGCACCGGTAGAAGAACAGCCGGTAGAGGAACAACCCACAGACGAGCAGCCTGCGGAAGATACACAGACCACATCCAAAGACTGGGATACTCAGATGCAGGGAGATGCATGGTATCTGCTGGACATGGCAGGGCAGAAGCAATATAAGATTGAAGATCTGTTCAATTCCCTGAACCAGATCACAGAGATCAATGCACAGTATGAGACCAATCAGAAAAAGATCAGCAGCCAGAAAGCAGTCATCATTATTTTGGTGATTCTGCTTGTAGCGGCGGTAGCAGCGGTGACACTGTTGATCTTCAAAATCAAAGATATGAATGACGCATCCTATTTCTCCGGCGTGGAAGAGGAAACGGCCCGCAGAAGAAGAGTGGACAGACCCCAGGGAGGCAGACCCCAAAACGGAAGACCCGCACCTCAGGGAGGCAGACCGCAGGGCGGCAGGCCGCAAGGCAGCCAGAAAGTAATGCATGAAGTGGGAGCCGAGAGAAGACCGGCATCCAGACCGACAGGCCAGGGAACACGTCCAGATGGCAGACCCGCACCTCAGGGCGAGAGACCCATTGGACAGACCGTAAGACCTGCGGCACCGCAGGAGAGAAGACCTGCACCTCAGGGAGGCAGACCGGTGACACCCGGACAGGGAAGACCTGCACCTCAGGGAGGCAGACCCACGGCACCGCAGAGCGAAAGACCCGCGCCGCAGGCCGGCAGACCGGTGGCAAGACCCACAAAGCCTGTACCGCAGAGTGAAGGCAATCAGAATCCCGGCTGGAAGTCCAAAAACTTCATGTCAGATGATGATGAATTTGAATTTGAATTCCTGAACTGGGACGGAGACGAAGATCAATAAAATGCAAACGGCATCTTGCACAAGTGAGATGCCGTTTTTGATTAAAAAACGATAAACTTTCCCAGGTTACAGTTGACAGTACTGCGTTCACTGTTATAATAGGAATATAACAATCAGTGACATGGGAAGGGAGCGAGTTTGATGATAATAGAGATAGATTTCAACAGTGATGAAGCACTCTATATGCAATTACGCAATCAGATCATCATGGGAATTGCCACGTCACAATTTCATGAAGGAGATTCTCTGCCCAGCGTGCGCCAGCTGGCGGATACGATCGGGATCAATATGCATACAGTAAATAAGGCATATACGGTTCTGAAGCAGGAAGGTTATGTTAAGGTAGACCGGCGAAAAGGCGCGGTAATTGCACTCGATGTGGATCGCATGCATGCGGTAGATGAATTGCGGAAGGAATTGCAGGTAATACTGGCTAAGAGCAGCTGCAAGAATATTTCCAGGCAGGAAGTTCATGAGCTGATTGATGAAATATATGAAGAGTATGGAGGACTGAATTGATGCAGTCACAGTTTACGGATAAGGCGCAAAATGCGCTGGCGCAGGCTTCCAGATGTGCAAGGAGCCTGAAGCAGGGTTACATCGGAACGGAACACATTCTGGTAGGATTATTAAAGGAAGACACCGGTGTGGCGGCCAAGGTATTGGCTGATAACGGTGTGGAGACCGGGCAGGTTATGGATATGATCCGGGATCTGATCGCGTTTGAGAACGGTGTCGCAGTGAAGGACAGAGAGGGATATTCTCCCAGAGCCGCACGGATCCTGGAAGAAGCACACAGTCAGGCCGCACGTTTCGGACAGAAGCAGACCGGAACGGAGCATTTGCTGCTGGCCCTGATCAAAGAGGGGGAAAACGTAGCGGTACGCCTGTTGAACACATTGGGAGCCAATGTACAGAAAATTTATGTGGATACCTTGATCGCTATCGGACAGGACGGCAATCTGTACAAAGAAGACCTTGGAAAAAAGGGAGACCGTAAGGCGAAACAGTCTACGTTGGAGCAGTACAGCCGGGATCTGACGGCGCTGGCCAGGGAAGGAAAGCTGGATCCGGTAGTCGGAAGAGATGAAGAAATCCGCAGAGTGATCCAGATCCTGAGCCGACGGACGAAGAACAATCCCTGCCTGGTCGGGGAACCCGGTGTTGGCAAGACCGCCGTGGTGGAAGGACTGGCAGCCCGGATCGTGGCGGGAGATGTACCTTTTACGGTGCAGAACAAGAGATTGTTGACGCTTGATCTGTCGGGGATGGTAGCTGGCAGTAAGTATCGTGGCGAATTCGAGGAACGGATCAAAAAGGTAATAAAAGAAGTCACGGATGATGGAAATATCATCCTGTTTTTGGATGAACTGCATACGATCATCGGTGCCGGAGGTGCCGAGGGGGCTATTGATGCGTCCAATATCATGAAACCGTCTCTGGCCCGCGGAGAGATCCAACTGATCGGTGCGACCACGATCGCGGAGTATCGCAAGTATATTGAGAAGGATGCTGCACTGGAGCGGAGATTCCAGCCGGTTACGGTGGAAGAACCCACAGAGGAAGAGGCTGTCCGCATCCTGGAGGGTATCAAGGGGAAGTACGAAGCACATCACCATGTGACCATTACACCGGAAGCGGTGGAGGCGGCAGTGAGACTGTCCAGTCGTTATATCAATGATAGGAATCTGCCCGACAAGGCGATTGACCTGATCGATGAGGCAGCGGCCAGTGCCAGACTGCATGCAATGGATGCACCGGATAAGGCAAAGGAGATCTCGGATAAGATCCGGGAGCTGGACTGGGAGATGGAGAAGGCTATCCGCGTGGAAGCTTTTGCCCAGATGGCAGAGATCAAGAAGAAACAGGATGCTCTGGTAAAGAAGCAGGAGCGTTTGCTGAAAAAGCGTGAAAAAAGGGAAGAGGAAAATACTTTAAGCATCGGTGAAAATGAGATCGCCGAGGTGGTGGCCCAGTGGACCAAAATCCCGGTGCAGAAGCTGGCAGAGAAGGAAAGCGAGAGACTTCTGAAGCTGGAGAAGACATTGCATAAGCGTGTGATTGGTCAGGAAGAGGCAGTTACCGCCGTGGCCAAAGCCATCCGCAGAGGCCGTGTGGGACTGAAGGATCCGAACCGTCCCATCGGTTCTTTCCTGTTCTTAGGACCTACCGGCGTCGGCAAGACGGAATTATCCAAGGCGCTTGCAGAGGCTATGTTCGGCTCGGAAGATGCCATGATCCGTGTGGATATGTCGGAGTATATGGAAGGTCATTCGGTATCCAAGATGATCGGTTCCCCGCCCGGATATGTGGGATTTGAAGAAGGTGGCCAGTTGAGCGAGAAGGTCCGCAGGAATCCTTATTCTGTCGTTCTGTTTGATGAGATCGAAAAGGCTCATCCGGATGTGTTCAACGTACTTTTGCAGGTGCTGGATGACGGTCATATTACGGATTCCAAGGGCAGAAAGGTCAGCTTCAAGAATACGGTGCTGATCATGACATCCAACGCCGGAGCACAGCGGATTGTAGATCCCAAGAATCTCGGCTTCGCAACGGAGAAGAGCGAGACGAAGGATTATGAGAAAATGAAATCCAATGTCATGGAAGAGGTAAAGCGCAGCTTCAAGCCGGAATTCATCAACCGTATCGATGACATTATCGTGTTCCACCAGCTGAACAATGAGAATATGAAAGAGATCGTAAATCTGCTGGCATCCAATCTGTATAAGAGATGCGAGGACCAGCTGGGCATCCATCTGACGATCACTGCAGCACTGAAGGAGCATTTGGTGAAAAAATATGCTGACAATAAGATGGGAGCGAGACCCTTAAAGCGTGCGATCCAGTCAGTGGTAGAGGATGCTCTGGCAGAAGAGATACTGCTGAAAAAGGTGGTGCCGGGAGATAAGGTTTCTGCAGGATTTAAGAATGGTAAAGTCGTATTTACGGTTAAGAATTAAGCATTTGTAACTATTCAGTCACTCAATTCGCAAAATCGCTCTTGCAGAGCTTTCCTTTTGCTCATTGAGGTTACTTCGTCTTATAAATATCATGAAATATTCTTACGAATGCAAGCATTCGACGAATATTCAATGATATTTAAATGACTCTGAATAGTTACAAAATTTAAAAATTTTTTTGTAGAAAAACAGGGTGAGATATATTATACTGTAACTATTCAAACCCCATTCGCAAAGGACGAAAGATAAAGAAGTGTTGCGGATGCAGTTACTTTCAGGAGGACAGACAGATGGCAGTAGTGGAAGAAATACTTCGCAGTGAAGCAGACGGATCTATCAGCTTTGGTAATCATAAGTTGGCCAAGAAGGCAAAGGTAGAAGATTATGAGCATGCAGGGGATCTGCTGAAGGTTAAGACCTACAATGAGATGACAAAGCTGGAGAAGAACGGTATGTTTTTATATGAATCTGTTCCCGGAACCAGTGTGTTGGAGTTCAAAGAGTCCGATAACAGTGTAGAATTCATCGTAGAAGGTGATGAAGATTCTCAGATCACAGTAGGATTAAAGGACGACACCGAGTACGAAGTATTTATTGACGGTAAGAACGTAGGAACCATGAAGACCGGACTTGGCGGCAAGCTGAGCCTGAGTGTAGAACTGGAAGCAGCAGGGGAAGTACCTGTGAAGATCGTAGAGGCGTAAAGGCGCACTGCAAAGGAGTCCAGACACGGAGGATATTGTAGTACTTCGTGTCTGGGCTCTTTTTTATAACGATTGAGGAGAGAGCATGGCAAAAGGTAAGACAGCCACCGTTTTTTTCTGTCAGAACTGTGGCTATGAATCCACGAAATGGCTGGGACAATGCCCCGGCTGCAGAGAGTGGAACACTTTCGTGGAAGAGACGATAGATAAAACGGTATTGAAAAACACCGGCACCGGGAGCAGAAGAGAGCGCAGAGAGGCTTCCGAACCCTGTGTATTATCTGAAATCGCGATCCGTGAGGAGAACAAGACACTCACCGGGATAAAAGAACTGGACCGGGTGCTCGGTGGCGGAATCGTACAGGGTTCCCTGACTCTGGTAGGAGGCGATCCGGGGATCGGTAAATCTACCCTGCTGCTTCAGGTGTGTCACAATCTGTCAGAGGCCGGACATAAGGTATTGTATATCTCCGGAGAGGAATCCAAGGTACAGATCAAGATGCGGGCGGACAGGCTTGGCACATTTTCGGAACATATGCTCCTGCTGTGTGAGACGAATCTGGACATCATCGGCGAAGTGATCCGCAGGAGCAAGCCGGAGGTCGTGATCATAGATTCTATTCAGACCATGTATAATGAAAATGTATCTGCAGCACCGGGAAGCGTATCACAGGTGCGGGAATCCACAGGCATCCTGTTGCAACTGGCAAAAGGATTGGGGATTTCTATTTTTATTGTGGGACATGTAACAAAAGAAGGAACCGTAGCGGGACCCAGAGTGTTGGAACATATGGTGGACACGGTACTTTATTTTGAAGGGGACAGACATGCTTCCTACCGTATCCTGCGTGGGGTGAAGAACCGTTTCGGGTCCACGAACGAGATCGGTGTTTTCGAGATGCGGGAGACGGGACTCGCGGAGGTGAAGAACCCTTCGGAATATATGTTGAACGGACGGCCGGAGAATGCCAGTGGCTCTGTGGTGGCATGTACTATGGAGGGCACCAGGCCGCTTCTGATCGAACTGCAGGCGCTGGTGTGCCACAGCAATTTCGGAATTCCCAGAAGACAGACCACCGGTACGGATTTCAACCGTGTAAATCTCCTGATGGCAGTGCTGGAGAAACGTTCCGGAGTGCAATTATCTTCCTGTGATGCCTACGTGAATATCACCGGAGGTATCAAGATCCAGGAACCGGCGATCGATCTGGGAATCGTGCTGGCGATTCTGTCCAGCTTCCGGAATAAGGCACTGAATCCGAAACTGGTCGCTTTCGGTGAAGTGGGATTAAGCGGCGAGGTCCGGGCAGTCAGCATGGCAAAACAACGCGTGGCAGAGGCAGAGAAGCTGGGCTTCGAAGAATGTGTGGTGCCGCTTGTCTCGTTGGAAGAGTGTAAAAAAGGAAGTAAGATCCGGGTCATTGGCGTCAGTTCTGTACAGGATGCTGTGGATAAAGTGTTTGGCTGACGGTCTCGAACTGTGGAAATGTATCTGGAAATGAGACGATGAACAGTTAAGTGATATGAGGAGGTTGAAAACATGCCTGTCAAAATAGGAATCGATATCGGTAGCAGTACGACAAAAATCGTAGCTTTTGAAGGAGAACATATGCTTCCGCCCATGGCGGTCAAGGCAGATAGCCAGGTGGCATCTCTCTATGGTGCATTCGGAAGATATCTGTATGAGAATAATCTGGAACTGGCTGATGTGGAAGGAGTCTATATCACCGGTGTGGGAAGCAAATATGTGGAGAAAGCGGTATATGATCGTCCTACCTATAAAGTGGATGAATTCGTCGCTACAGGTACCGGAGGATATTATCTTACGGATAAAAAGGAAGTCATTGTCATCAGTATGGGTACCGGAAGCTTCTTCGTCAAAGTGACGGAGAAGGAGATGAAGCACCTGGGTGGTGTCGGCTTAGGAGGCGGAACGATCTGTGGACTGTCCTCGATCATGCTGAATACCGGCGACATTCATGAAATTGTGCCGTTGTCCCGTAAGGGTGATGTGGCGAAGATAGACCTGCGGATCGCAGATCTGGCCAAAGAAAAGTTGCCGGGCCTGAATCTGGATGTGACGGCTTCTAATTTTGGTAAGGCAGATGCCCAGTCCAAACCGGAGGATATCGCGGCAGGTATTGTACATATGGTGATCGAGAATATCTGCCAGGCAGGAATCCTGGCATCTATGAGCACCGGCATCAAAGAGTATATCCTGATCGGCGGACTGACTAAATTCTTCGAGTGCCGCCAGATCATCGAGGATTTCAAGAGCCTGTGGGATGTGAAGATCAGCATTCCGGAGTACTCTGATTACGCGACCGCCATCGGATCTGTGATCGCACCGGATTCGGAGAAAGAGGAGATATAACAATATAGCTGTAAAGACAACACCCCGGCATGGCGCAGATCTATGAATCGCGTCGTGCCGGGGTGAAATTGTATCTAAAACAGAAATAAAAAAAGCCGATAAAATCGACTTTTCTTAGCAGGGGAAGAGGGGATCGAACCCCCGTTAACGGTTTTGGAGACCGCCGCACTACCGCTGTACTATTCCCCTATGAAATTGTATCAGCTGAACCACTGACGAAAGCTATTATAGCATAGATACTTATCACTTAGCAAGTGAAAATTTTAAATTTTTGCAAAAACTTTTGCAATTTTAAAGCAAAGCTTAAAAACTATCTTATAACACAACTAAAGCAGCCGCAGGCGGGAAACCTGCAGCCACTTTAATTGTGTAAAAGGGGAATTCTTCCGGAAATCTACTTATATAAGCGGTTCGGCTCTCACCGAACAAGTTTAGTATAGTACACATTATGTCTTTTGTCTAGCATTTTTTTGCAAAAAAAGGCAAAAAAATTACAAAAAAAGACTCTTTGTCGACAAAATCAGACGCTGCTCAATAGTCATCCGAGTTTCCCGTTTTGTAAACGAGATTCCACTTTGAAAACAGAAATGTATATAATCAGATACATGAAGTGAATATCTTGCTTACTATCATGAAAGTAGTGTAATATAAGGAATAAATGAGTTAAGAGAGTACAGCAGATGAGAGCTGTGCAGAAATGAGGGTTATATGGAACAGCATTTTAATACGCCGTCAGAAGTCATTGATACCAACATGAAAGCCGGAGAAGGTAAAGCCCATCTTCCTTTAGGCAAGATGATCCTGTTAGGTATTATGGCGGGTGCATTTATCGCGCTGGGCGGAGCCACCAGCAGCACCGCGGCACATGCCATTGACAATGTAGGGCTGGCACGATTTGTGGCAGGTATTATCTTCCCCGTGGGACTGATGATCATTGTATTTGTAGGTGGAGAGCTTTTCACCGGTAACTGCCTGATCGTCATGGATGTGGTTGGCAAAAAGGTAACGTGGTTCGAATGTATCCGCAACCTGATCGTGGTGTACTTCAGCAATCTGATCGGCGCCCTGATCATTGATACCCTGATCTACTTTTCCGGTAATCTGGATTACACCGGAGGGCTGCTGGGTGCCTATGCCATCAAGGTGGCAGTCGGCAAAGTGGGCATTTCTCCCCTGAAGGGAATCACCTCAGGCATTCTGTGTAATATTTTGGTATGTATTGCTATTCTGATGGCAGTGGCAGCTACGGATATCGTAGGTAAGGTCTGGGCGATCTTCTTCCCGATCATGGCGTTTGTGGTCGGCGGCTTCGAACACTGCGTTGCAAATATGTTCTACATTCCTGTTGGCATGATGGCTGCGCAGAATCCTGTTTACGTGGCGAAAGCACAGGAAGCATACGGATTGACGGCAGAGCAGATTCAGGGACTGACGATACTTCACAGTCTGAACAACTTTATTCCCGTTACCATCGGTAATATTTTAGGTGGAATGGTATTCGTAGGAATTCCCTGCTACTTTATTTATAAGAAGAAGTGGCAGAAATACCATGACGATGCCAAAACAGCATAAAGTAAATCAATTTTATAGGTAAGTATGGGAAACAGTCCGGTGATAGCACCGGGCTGTTTTTTTAATTCATAGGAAATAAGCGAGATTCTTTTTTATAATTATAAACGAAATATTAAATCGTATTTTCACTTATGCTATATAAAAACGAAAGATAAAATGAGAAAATGAGAGAAAAAAGGAGAATAGAGATTTTAAACAGTTGTGAATACGTTTGAAAAACTGGGCATATAAAACTAATATAAGCTATAGCAATTAGCACTCGATAAAAATGAGTGCTAACAAATGAAAACGAGTAATAATATTTTTAAATAGCTATTAAGGAGGCAGTTATCATGAATTTGAAACCGTTAGGTGACAGAGTCGTATTAAAACAGTTAGTTGCAGAGGAGACTACCAAGTCCGGTATCGTACTCCCCGGTCAGAATAAGGAAAAACCCCAGCAGGCAGAAGTCGTAGCAGTAGGCCCCGGCGGTGTTGTAGACGGCAAGGAAGTCAAGATGGAAGTTAAGGTTGGCGATCAGGTCATCTATTCCAAATATTCCGGAACCGAAGTAAAGCTGGATGACGAAGAGTATATTATCGTAAAGCAGAGCGACATCCTTGCAATTATTCAGTAAAAGCAAAACCTAAAAAGAAATTAAGACTAAGAGCAAATAAATTGGAGGCTGATTATTATGGCAAAAGAGATTAAATACGGCGCAGAAGCCCGTGCAGCATTAGAGGCTGGTGTCAACCAGCTGGCAGATACCGTAAGAGTAACTTTAGGACCCAAAGGAAGAAACGTAGTACTGGATAAGTCCTTCGGTGCACCCCTGATCACCAACGATGGTGTTACCATTGCAAAAGAGATCGAGCTGGAAGATGCATTCGAGAACATGGGTGCACAGCTGGTAAAGGAAGTAGCTACCAAGACCAACGATGTAGCCGGTGATGGTACTACCACAGCAACCGTTCTGGCACAGGCTATGGTAAATGCAGGTATGAAGAACCTGGCAGCAGGTGCTAACCCCATCATCCTGAGAAAAGGTATGAAGAAAGCAACTGCATGTGCAGTAGAAACCATCGGTAAGATGAGCCAGAAGGTAAACGGTAAGGAGCACATCGCAAGAGTAGCAGCAATCTCCGCAGGAGATGAAGCAGTAGGACAGCTGGTTGCAGATGCTATGGAGAAGGTAAGCAACAACGGTGTTATCACCATTGAAGAGTCCAAGACCATGCAGACCGAACTGGATCTGGTAGAAGGTATGCAGTTTGACAGAGGTTATATCTCCGCTTACATGGCAACCGATATGGATAAGATGGAAGCAGTTCTGGATAATCCTTATATTCTGATCACTGATAAGAAGATCTCCAACATTCAGGAGATCCTGCCTTTACTGGAGCAGATCGTTCAGTCCGGCGCAAAGCTGCTGATCATCGCTGAGGATGTAGAGGGCGAGGCACTGACCACCCTGATCGTCAACAAGCTGCGTGGTACTTTCAATGTAGTAGCTGTTAAGGCTCCCGGCTATGGTGACAGAAGAAAAGCTATGCTGGAGGATATCGCAATTCTGACCGGCGGTACCGTGATCAGTTCCGAACTTGGTTATGAGCTGAAGGATACCACAATGGATATGCTGGGTCGTGCAAAATCCGTTAAGGTTCAGAAAGAGAACACCGTGATCGTAGACGGTGAGGGCGACAAGGAAGCATTACAGTCCAGAATCGCACAGATCAAGAAGCAGATCGAAGAGACCACTTCTGATTTCGACAGAGAGAAATTACAGGAGAGACTGGCTAAGCTGTCCGGAGGCGTGGCAGTCATCCGTGTAGGTGCTGCTACCGAGACCGAGATGAAGGAAGCTAAGCTTCGTCTGGAAGATGCGCTGGCAGCTACCAGAGCAGCCGTAGAGGAAGGTATCATCTGTGGTGGTGGTTCCGCATACATTCATGCATCCAAGGAAGTTGCTAAACTGGCAGCTACTCTGGAAGGTGATGAGAAGACCGGTGCAGGCATTGTCCTGAAAGCATTGGAAGCTCCTCTGTATCACATCGCAGCAAACGCAGGACTGGAAGGCAGCGTTATCATCAATAAGGTACGTGAGTCTGAGGTCGGTGTCGGCTTCGATGCTCTGAAAGAGGAATATGTAGATATGGTAAGTGCCGGCATCCTGGATCCTGCAAAGGTTACCAGAAGTGCCCTGCAGAACGCTACCAGCGTAGCAAGCACACTGCTTACTACCGAAAGCGTTGTAGCTAACATCAAGGAAGAGACTCCTGCAATGCCCGCCGGTGGAGCCGGTATGGGCGGAATGATGTAAACACCCCATAGAAAAAACAAGCGCCACACCTTCGGGTGTGGCATTTGTTTTTTATGGGTGTTTATCGAGAAAATCATAAGTGCGAAGCACGTGCTCTGCGAAGCAGAGCGATTTTCGAAGATATAAACGTGGATGTGCAAAATACCCGATCTCCAAGCTTGCTTGAGAGGTCGGGTACTTTTTATGTCACGGATATGACGAAGTCCAGCGGATATCGCATGAATTGCGAAGCAATTTATGCGATAAGACACTGCTGCGTCGAAGCATAAGTGCGAAGCAGAGCGATTTTCGAAGATAAGGCGTATTCCCTTGACTCTCCCACAAAAACCTCTTAAACTTATCTCAAGCACATCAAAGAAAGAGGTATCCCTATGAATCGTTTTGAATATATCGTAGAAAGCATTGACGGCGATTACGCCCATCTTCGCAGAACGGACATCGAATCCGATGAATTAAAGCTGGTAGCGCGTGCGTTGCTCCCGCCCGAGATCATGGAGGGCACGAAGTTGTTGTACGAGTGGATGCAGTACTCCATCATGGAATAATTCCGGAGGATCAATCTGTATTTAATGCAATATTTGTCATAAAATAAAAAGAAAACTGGCACGACAGAAATCCGGGAAGAAGCTACACTTACAGTATAATTATGAGTGATAAAAGGAGACCCATATGAGCGAACAGAGAACTTATCACAATCCTGTACAGCGAGGCTTTTTCCCGGATCCTTCCGTGATCCGTGTCGGTGACGATTATTACATGGTGAATTCGAGCTTCCAGTATTTTCCGGCGATCCCCATTTCCCATTCCCGGGATATGGTTCACTGGCATATCATCGGCCATGCCATCACGAATCCGGAGTGGCTGGACATTAGTGACATCCGGGATTCCCACGGCATCTGGGCACCGGATATCGAATATGTGGACGGAAAATACTATGTTTATGTAACTTTGCGTCTGAATGCGGACGGCAAGCGTGATAACAACGTAATGCGCAGACAGCTGGTGATGGTGTCTGATAAGCCGGAGGGTCCTTATAGTAAGCCGGTATGCCTGGAAGTGGACGATATTGACCCATCCCTGTTCGTGGATGATGACGGCAGCAGATATATGATCATTGCCAAGGCAGCACAGGCAGTTCCCCTGACGGCGGACGGACTGGCGGTGGCGGGTCCTGCGAAGACTGCATGGGAAGGCACCGGCGAGCGTTGCTCCGAAGGTCCCCATATCATGAAAAAGGACGGCTATTATTACGCCATTGTGGCTGAGGGCGGCACCGGTTACGGTCATGGCATCAACGTGGGAAGAAGTAAGAATTTCTACGGCCCTTACGAGTGCTCCCCCTATAATCCAGTTATGCGTCAGAAGGATCCCGCTGCACCCATCCAGAGAGCCGGTCACGGCAAGCTGGTACAGGATCAGAACGGTCAGTGGTGGTGCTATTATCTCTGCGGAAGACCCAATGAGGGGAATTACACGACCGTAGGCAGAGAGTCGGCACTGGATCCCGTACAGTGGACGGAGGATGGATGGTTTACTGTCAACGAGGGAAAAGGTCCCAGCCTGACACAGATTGCACCGGATCTGCCGGAGTGCATTTATGAGAGAAATCTGTTTGACGATTTTAACGATACCAGGCTGAATCTGGAATGGGAGTTCGTGCGCAACCCGGATAACGGTTCCTGGTCATTGACGGAACGTCCCGGATATTTCCGGATCTGGACCAGAGACGGACAACTGAATGAGATCCGTGCGAAAAATACGTTGTTACGCAGAGAACAGGAGCTGTCCTATGTGGCGGAGACGAAGCTGGAGTTCTACCCGGATAAGGACGGAGAACAGGCCGGACTGACCTGCTACTACAGCACAGCCACCTATGCCAGATGCGCTCTGTGCTATGAGGGCGGACGGAAGATTCAGCTGGTCATCAACCGCAATCACGGCGAGGAACTGGTGGCGGAAGTGGACAAGGTGAAGGAAGGCCCTGTGTATCTGAAAGTAGTGGTGGAGAAGCTGACCAGAACTTTCTATTACAGCTATGACGGAGAGAACTGGGAGCAGGTCGGAGTTCTGGAGAACTGCATTTACCTCTGTGACGAGGGTGTTCCCGATGATCCCAAGCGCCATACCGGTACGCTGGTAGGCATCTATGCCAACAACGGAGGCTGTGGAAGCCGCAAAGCAGCGGATTTTGACTACTTCAAATATGAGGATTAGACAAAAAAGAAGGCGTGATTTTGGCTAAAAGTGCGAAAAAGTCGCAACTGATGGAAATTTGTTTGCCAAATAGTCGAAATAATGGTAAAATAATCATGGTTCGAAATGTAAGAGCTTACATTTCGAATCGACAGGAACAAATGCAACGCATAGTTTCATACATCTCTTTTCAAAGGATCCCGGGTGAGCAGCCCGGGATCCTTTGTGTAGCCGAAGCTGTTGGGAATATTTTCCTGATTTGCCGGTGAAACTTTTTGTGGGAATACAGCGTCAAAATAATAGAAAGCTTAAGAAGAATATGTGATAAAATGAATATCAGAGAAAATGATTGCATGCAGTTTTCATAAAAGTGAGGAATGGACATATGTCAGACAGAAAAAAAGAACAGGCGGTGGAGCGTGCCCTGACGGAGGGGTATGAGAAGTATTACCGTCTTGCTTATAGTTATGTACATAATGAAGCGGACGCGCTGGATATTGTACAGGAAGCAGCCTATAAAGCCATTTTAAAAAGTGACAGCCTGAAGGAGCCGCAATACGTGGAGACCTGGGTATACCGGATCGTGGTCAACGAGGCATGCAGCTTCCTGCGCAACCGGAAGGAGAGCGCGGATGTGGAGGAGATCCAGGCGGCAAGTGAAGATATCTATGAAAATATTGATTTAAAACGTGCTATAGAAAATCTTGACCCGAAGGATCGTGCCATTGTGGTTCTGAGATTTTTTGAGGACAGGCAGCTGGAGGAGATCGCGAAGATACTGGATGAGAACCTGAACACGGTAAAGAGCAGACTGTACCGGGTGATGAAAAAGCTGCGGCTAAACCTCGAGGGCAGCACAGGCTGAGCAATCCGTAGGCAGCAAAGTCGGGAGATTTTGACCCCGACATCATATATATGCAGGACATAAGACAGATACAGGCAAAGAGATATAGGAAGATATAAGAAGAGATAACATGAACGGTCCGAATAGACCGGACAGATGGAGAATAGATATGAATGAACAGGAACAATTAAAACAATTAAAAGAGGAGTATGAGAATATGACAATACCCGAAGCGGGACGGGAACGGCTGCAGGCAGGTATCGACAGAGCCCGGATGGAGAAAAAAAGAGCGGAGCGTGTCCGAAGACGTTCCGCATGGACTGCGGCAGCGGCAGCTGTGATCGTGTTGATCGCACTGCCAAATACCAATATGCAGATCGCCCATGCCATGGAAAATATTCCGGTGCTGGGAGGCTTTTTTAGACTGGTGACGGTGCGGCAGTACAATTACAGCGATGATAACCATGATGCCGAAGTAGAACTTGCACAGATCTCTTATGGAGAAGATGCGGGAGAAGGTGTTCCCGCAGGAGAGGTGGCAGTCGGTGCTGCCACTTTGGAGGGCACAGCTGCAGAAAGTGTGGAAGGAGTCGGTGTCGGACAGGAGGCTGCGGAGGCGAAGCTGTCGGAAGACGGTGTGGAAGCGGTCAATCAGGATATGGAGGCTACGGTAGAGGAACTGATCCGTCAGTTCGAGGATACCTTATCCGAGGAAGGGTATCATGGACTGCATGTAACACAGGAGGTCGTTACAGATAATGCACTGTATTATACAGTGAAGCTGAGTGCCCTGGAGACGGAGGCCAGCGGCTATGAACATAATCAATTTTATACGATTGCTAAACAGACGGGAAATGTGGTGACACTGGAAGATCTGTTTGCAGAAGGGAGCGACTATATTTCCGCGATCAGCGAGAACATTAAGACCCAGATGAAGGAACAGATGGCGGCGGACGAAGGCGTGATCTATTTCCTGGATAATGACGATATGCCGGAATTCAATTTTCAGGGGATCACGGAGCAGACGAACTTCTATTTTAATGAAAAAAACGAACTAGTCATTGCCTTTGATGAATACGAAGTGGCGCCCGGTTCTATGGGAGCACCGGAATTTGTAATCCCTCAGGAAGTGACGGCAGCACTTTTAAAATAAATATCTAAATGGGGAAACTCCCGCATATCATGAAACAAAAGGATATGCGGGAGTTTTTTTATGCCATTGATCGTATTGGATGCGGGGCACGGTGGTGCAAACCCCGGGGCCACGTATAAGGGAAGAAAAGAAAGTGAGGATGCGCTGGCGCTGACACTGGCGGTGGGAAGCATCTTAGAAGAAAACGGAGTGGATGTGTATTACACCAGGACCACAGATATCTACGAGTCTCCTTATCAGAAGGCGCAGGAGGGAAATGAGGTGGGAGGAGATTATTTTGTCTCGATCCATCGCAATTCCAGTCCTTATCCGAACCAGTACAGCGGAGTGGAGAGTCTGGTCTACAACCGCTATGGGGCGGCAGCCAGGATGGCGTACAACATCAATGCCGGACTGGAGCAGGTGGGATTCGTGAATCTGGGGGTGAACGAAAGACCGAATCTGGTGGTGCTGAACAGCACAAATATGCCGGCGGTACTGGTAGAAGTGGGATTTATCAATACGGACGCGGACAATGAACTCTTTGACAGCCGGTTTGATGAGATTGCCCGGGCAATTGCTGACGGCATTCTGGAGAGCATCTGATTTACGTTCAGCCCACGCTGCATTCATAAAAGCGTCTGCTACGCATCCGTCGCCATTTTCACGGCTCACCTTTTTACCTAAATCTTACAAATAAATTACCGGACTGTGATATTATGTGAATTTCCTTCATGTTAGTATGATTGCGTAATCAAGAGAAAGAAAAACAAACACATGGAGGACATTATTATGAGAGTAAGACACAGCAAATTATTAGCTCTGATCGGAGCAGGAATATTAGCAGTAACTACATTGGTTGCATGCGGTAACGGTGATGCAACTGCAAACACAGCATCATCCGCAGAGGCAAGCAGCGCAGCAGAAAGCACTGTAGCAGCAAGCAGTGAAGTAGCTTCTACTGAAACCACCGCAGGTCTGTCCGGCAGCATTTCCATGGTAGGAAGTACTTCTATGGAGAAGTTAGCCAATGCATTGAGCGAAGCTTTCATGGAAGAATATCCTGATGTAACCGTAACTGCTGAATTCGTAGGATCCGGTGCAGGTATCGAAGCTGTTACCAACGGAACTGCCGATATCGGCAACTCTTCCAGAAGCTTAAAGGATGAGGAAAAGGCAGCAGGCGTTGCAGAGAACATAGTAGCAATTGACGGTATTGCTGTATGTGTAGATCCTGCTAACGAAGTAGCAGATCTGACCAAAGAGCAGCTGACGAACATCTACAATGGCACAGTTACCAACTGGAAAGAAGTCGGCGGCGCAGATGAGCCTATCATCGTGATCGGCCGTGAGGCAGGTTCCGGTACCAGAGGTGCTTTTGAAGAGCTGGTTGACCTGAAGGATGCCTGCAAATATGCAAACGAACTGGACAGCACCGGTGCTGTGATCGCTAAAGTAGCATCCACTCCCGGAGCTATCGGATACGCTTCCCTGGATGCACTGGATGATAGTGTTAAGGCACTTTCCCTGGAAGGCGTAGAGGCTACCGCAGAGAACATCAAGGCTGGTAACTACTTCTTAAGCAGACCCTTCGTAATGGCTACCAAAGGTGAGATCTCCGAGCAGAACGATCTGGTACAGGCATGGTTCGATTTTGTACTGGGTGACGAAGGACAGCAGATCGCTTCCGAAGTTGGTCTGATCACTGTAAAGTAAGTTTCGGAATCGAGAAAAGGAAAAAGCGATGAATAGTCAAACACACGCTTCCGTAATGGGAAACAGAAAAAATAAAGCGGTAGTGGAAACTGTGGCACAAATAGTCTTTACGATTTGTGCCTTCTTCGCTGTACTGGCGGTAGTTTCCATTACCTTATATATGATCATCAGTGGCACTCCGGCAATTTTAAAAGTGGGATTAAAAGAGATTCTGTTCAGTACAGAATGGATGCCGACGGCGGCAGAGCCGAAATTCGGTATTCTGTGGGTTATCCTGACTTCTATCGTTGGTACAACACTGGCAATTTTACTGGGTGTACCCATCGGCGTACTGACAGCGGTATTTCTGGCAGAGGTGGCACCTAAGCCCTTAGCTGCCATTGTAAAGCCTGCGGTAGAGCTGTTAGCCGGAATCCCTTCCGTTATCTACGGATTGTTGGGAATCTACTTATTGAATCCTCTCATGTATCAATTAGAAAGACTGATCTTCCGGGGATCCACGACACACCAGTTCACCGGAGGTGCAAACCTGTTGTCTGCCGTGATCGTACTGGCGATCATGATCCTGCCCACGGTGATCAATATCAGCGAGACTTCCATACGCGCCGTTCCCGCCGGAATAAAATCGTCCTCCCTGGCACTGGGTGCTTCCCATGTGCAGACCATTTTCCGGTCCATCCTTCCGGCAGCCAAATCCGGAATTGTGACCGCTATCGTTCTGGGAGTGGGACGAGCTATCGGAGAGGCTATGGCTATCACACTGGTATCCGGCAGCAGCGTGAATGTGCCCCTGCCCTTTAACTCCGTGCGATTCCTGACCACAGCCATTGTCAGCGAGATGGGATATTCTTCCGGACTGCACAGACAGGTGTTGTTTACCATCGGACTGGTGTTGTTTGTATTCATTATGATCATTAATGTAGTGCTGAATAAAATACTGAAAAAGGGGGCGGACGACAATGGATAAAGACACCTTATATGTAAAAAGAAAACGCCCCACTGACATGCTGCTATTGGCAGCTATTTACATCTCCGCCACACTGGCGGTGGCACTTTTGCTGGGAATTATCCTGTATGTCTTTGTGAAAGGCATTCACACCGTGAACTGGGCATTTTTAACGACTGTGACCAGTGCCAGAAAACAGACCACGGGTATTGCCGGCAACCTGTTAAATACTCTGTACATCATCGTGATCACTCTGCTGATCGCAACCCCCATTGGTGTGGGAAGCGCTATTTACCTGAACGAATATGCCAAACCCGGCAAGCTGGTCTCCCTCATTGAATTTACCACCGAGATCCTGTCCGGTATTCCATCTATCATTTTCGGTCTGTTCGGTATGATCTTCTTCGGAGAGACTTTGGGATTCGGTTATTCGCTGCTCACCGGTTCTTTTACCCTGACCCTGATGGTGCTGCCGCTGATCACCAGAAATACGCAGGAAGCTCTGCGAACCGTACCGGACAGCTATCGTACCGGTGCTCTGGGAATGGGATCCACAAAATGGCATATGATCCGTACCATCCTTCTGCCGTCCTCCATGCCGGGTATCGTGACCGGTATCATCCTGGCACTGGGACGAATTGTAGGAGAATCCGCAGCACTTCTATTTACTGCAGGAAGCGACTATAAGCTGCCAAAGTTCACCGGAGCTTTCGGGGACAATCTGGCGAAGCTGGCCCACAAGGCAGTGGAGTCCGGCGGAACCCTGACGATCGAACTGTATCTGCAGATGCAGAAGGGACAATATGACAACGCATTTGGAATCGGATGTGTTCTCATTGTTATTGTATTGATCCTGAATCTGCTGACCAAGATGGCAGCAAATAAATTGAGACGAGAGTAAGAGAAATCACAAAAAGGAGAGACCTTTATGGCTAACAGTAAAATAACCGTGGAAAGCTTAAATCTCCATTACGGAGAGAACCACGCACTGAAAAATGTAAATATGGAGATCGCAGATCATGCCATCACCGCATTTATCGGTCCCAGTGGCTGCGGCAAATCCACTTTTCTGCGCTGCCTGAACCGGATGAATGATCTGGTGGATGGCTGCAGAGTCGAAGGAAAAGTGATCCTGGACGGAGAGGACATTTACGATAAGCGGGTGGATACCACATTGCTTCGTAAAAAGGTGGGTATGGTATTCCAACAGCCAAATCCTTTTCCCATGTCTATCTATGACAATATTGCCTATGGTCCAAGACTGCATGGCATCAAGAATAAAAAGGAACTGGATGAGATCGTGGAGCGTTCCCTGCAGGGTGCCGCTATCTTCGAAGAAGTAAAGGACCGTCTGCATAAATCTGCACTGGGTCTGTCCGGCGGGCAGCAGCAGAGACTGTGTATTGCCAGGGCACTGGCAGTATCCCCGGAGGTGCTTCTGATGGATGAACCTACTTCCGCCCTGGACCCGATCTCTACATTAAAGATCGAGGAATTGATGGAGACCCTGAAGAAAAAGTACACTGTGGTCATCGTAACCCACAATATGCAGCAGGCAGCCCGAGTGTCAGATGATACCGCTTTTTTCCTGGTAGGAGAAGTGGTCGAGAAGAATGCAACCTCTGAGATCTTTGCAAGACCCCGGGATAAACGGACAGAAGACTACATCACCGGACGGTTTGGTTGATTTTGAATGAATAGATAGGAGGAATGGGAGATGTCACCCAGAGTATTATTTGAGCAGGATCTTGAGACTTTGAAAAACAAAGTATCGGAGATGGGAGAACATGCGGAGATCAGCTATGACCATATGCTATATGGAATGCGGGAGAACAAAGAGGATATTTTAAAAACTCTGCTGGATACGGATCACAAGATGGTGGATATGCAGAGAAGCATTGAAGCTATGTGCTTAAGTCTGTTGACCAGACAACAGCCGGTGGCGAGAGATATGCGGCTGGTGAGTGCAGCACTGAAGGTTGTAACAGACATTGAGCGGATCGGTGATCATGTGGCAGATATGGTGGAGCTGTATCTGCGGATGGGGAATATGAATTCTGAGGGAAAACAGGAAAAGCTGCTTCTGAAAATGATGGAAGAGGCAAAGGATATGATCCATAATTCTGTGGAGGCTTTCGTGGAGGGAGATGAAGCGAATGCCCAAAAAGTTGTGGAGCATGACGATGTGGTGGACGACCTCTTTAACGATATGAAGAAAGAGATGATGCAGGCTATCCGGGAACAGAATCTGGATGCTGATCGTGTGGTGGATTATCTGATGATGGCAAAGTACCTGGAAAAGGTAGGCGACCATGCAGTAAATATTGCCCAGTGGGCGATCTTCCGTATGACCGGAGATATGGAAGGGGTAAAATTATACTAGAATTCGATGACCCCGGCAACGATGCTAAGCCCCAATTCGCAAAATCCCGTCAACGATGCAGAGCCCAATTCGCAAAATCGCCTCTGCGAGGATTTGCTTTTGCTCATTGAGGCTTGCTCGCCAAAGAACCTTTGCCATATACTCTTACGAATGCCAGCATTCGACGAGTATCCGGCAAGGTTCATGGCTCTGCATCGTTGCAATTTTACATAAATTTTACATTCGAAGATATTGCATTTTACATAAGCAAGATAAAGTGAAGATAGAAACCGAAAATGTAAAGTATGTTATGTAAAATGAGAGGATTAGAGTATGGACTTTTTTGATTTGTTGAAGATGGTAGGAGGACTTGCACTGTTTTTATACGGAATGAATCTGTTGGGTGATGGATTGTCCCAGGCATCCGGCGGACGTCTGGAGCGTATCCTGGAGAAACTGACCAACAACCCGATCAAGGCAGTCTTGATGGGTGCGGTGGTCACCGGCGTGATCCAGTCCTCCTCCGCTACCACTGTAATGGTAGTCGGATTTGTCAATTCCGGCATTATGAGCCTGAAACAGGCAGTGGGTATCATCATGGGTGCCAATATCGGTACCACGGTGACCTCCTGGATCTTAAGCCTTGCAGGCATTGAGAGCGATGCCTTCTGGATCCGTATGCTCAAACCCAGTTCTTTTTCGCCGATTCTGGCAATCGTGGGTGTGGGTATTTTACTGTTTTCCCATAAAGATAAATTAAAAAATGCGGCAACCATCCTGGTGGGCTTTGCAATTCTGATGTTTGGCATGGATTCCATGAGCGCAGCAGTTTCACCTCTGGCAGAGGTACCGGAGTTTACCAATCTGCTGATCAAGTTCCAAAATCCCGTATTTGGTGTGCTGGCAGGACTCATTCTCACAGCGGTGATCCAGTCCTCTTCCGCATCTGTAGGTATTTTGCAGGCACTGTGCATGACCGGAGCGGTAAGCTTCGGCGCAGCAGTTCCCATTATCATGGGACAGAATATCGGTACCTGTGTTACCGCTATGATCTCCGGTATCGGTGCTTCCCGCAACGCAAAGCGTGCGGCACTGATCCACTTGTATTTCAATATTATCGGAACGATATTGTTCCTTGGAATCTTTTATACTGCAAATGCCATTCATCCCTTTGCTTTTTTAGGAGAAGTGGCAACCCCCTTCGGCATTGCAGTGGTCCACAGCTGCTTTAATGTTGCTGCCACGCTGGTATTGCTGCCATTTTCCAATGGACTGGTAAAGCTTGCCTGCCTGACACTGCCTACGCATGAAGATGTGAAGGAAATGTCTGAGACAGACAAGACACTGAGCCTTTTGGATCCCCGATTCCTGGATACACCTGCCTATGCGGTAGAACAGAGCAGACAGGTAGCGTCTGTTATGGCAGACAAATCCCGCAAGGCAATGGACCTCGCCATGGAATTACTGCAGGGGTATGACGAGGCAAAAGCAGAGCAGGTAGCACAGATGGAGACAGATGTGGATCGCTTTGAGGATGAGCTTGGCACTTATCTGGTGAAGCTCAGTTCCAGACAGCTGTCCGGTAAAGACAGCGAGACACTGAACACTATTTTACATTGCATCGGTGATTTTGAGAGGATTTCCGACCATGCCCGCAATGTGAAAGAGGCTGCGCAGGAAATGTATGACAAAAAGCTGGATTTTTCCGATAAAGCACAGGAAGAACTGAAGGTATTCGAAAGAGCGGTACATGACATTCTGGATATTACCATGAACAGCTTTATAAAGGGAGACCTGAACCTGGCAAGACAGGTAGAACCCATGGAAGAGGTTATTGACGGATTGAGCCTGGATGTGAAACAGCGTCATGTGCGCAGACTCCGTAAGGGAAAATGCACTATTGAACTGGGATTCATTTTATCCGATGTGATCACGAACTTTGAACGTGTCAGTGATCACTGCTCCAACATTGCGGTCTGCCTGGTACAGGTGAATGAAGATGAATTCGATACGCATGCTTATCTGGATGAACTGCGCCAGGAGGATAATCTGGATTTTCAGGGTAAAGTGATGGCATGCCGTGAAAAATACCAGTTACCTCCCACAAAGCAGGATCGTGTTATGGAAAAGAATGCAAAATTACTTGCGGAGTAAGGATTTACAGAGGTATAGTTAAGAAGAGAAAGCACAGTCAGAGAGGAGTGCTGTGAGATGGCATTGATCTATGTAGTAGAAGATGATAAAAACATTCAGGAGATTGAGACCTTTGCGTTGGCCAATGTAGGGTACGAGGTAAAAGGATTTGACTCCGCCACAGATTTCTATGCGGCATTGAACGAGACAGCACCGGATCTGATCCTGTTAGACATTATGCTGCCGGATGAGGATGGACTGAGTATCGTGAAAAAGCTACGTACCAGACAGGATACAGTACTGGTGCCGGTGATCATGGTGACGGCCAAGACCACGGAGATCGATAAAGTGAAAGGTCTGGATCTGGGAGCGGATGATTATATTACGAAACCTTTCGGTGTCATGGAACTGATCTCCAGGGTCAAAGCAATGCTTCGGAGAAGTCAGAAGACTCAGGACAAAGATAAGATTTTGAAGATTGGCAATATTGTGCTGGATAGAGAGAAACATTCCGTGATGGTAGGTAAGGAGCCGGTAGAACTGACTTACAAGGAATATGAACTGTTAAAGCTTCTGATGACGAATGCCGGTATCGTGACTACCAGGGAACTGATCTTAGACCGGGTGTGGGGGATTGATTTCGAGGGAGAGTCCAGAACGCTGGATATGCATATCAAGACTCTGCGCCAGAAGCTGAAGGAAGAAGGCAGCCTGATCAAGACGGTACGTAATGTGGGATACATTATGAATGGTGAGAAAGCGTAACAGAAGATGAAGAAAAAGATTAACAAAATGATGATCCTCATTGCCACGGTGACGATTCTGCTGACGATGGTATTGATCACAGTGGTCTATTATGATCTGTTTCGCAGACAGGTACTGGAGGATCTGAAAAGCTACGGATTGTTGCTGAGCAACTGCTCTTCCGTAGAGGAAATTGAGCAAAGCGGTGTGCCGGTGGAATCGGATCTTCGACTGACCATCATTGGCAGTGACGGCCGGGTATTGTATGATAATGAAGCGGATTCCGTGGCCATGGGAAACCACTCTTCCAGACCCGAGATCCGGGAAGCCATGCAGGACGGAGAGGGCGAGGCGGTCCGTAATTCCGAGACGTTATCCCGGTCCACTTTTTATTATGCCATCCGGCTTGCAGATGGCAGTATCTTACGTCTGTCCAAAGATGCCAGGAGTATTTACAGCATTTTCAGCCAGGCACTGCCTATGATGGCTGGTATTTTCATAGTGCTGCTGATCTTGTGCATGGTGGCGGCCAAAGTGCTGACCGCGAAGCTGATCGCCCCTATTGAAAAACTGGCAGAGAACATAGGTGAGTGTACGGAAATGCAGACCTATGAGGAGCTGACACCGTTCATGGTCATGATCCGCAAACAGCATGAGGACATTATGAAAAATGCCAGAATGCGTCAGGAATTCAGTGCAAATGTATCTCACGAACTGAAGACTCCACTGACATCTATTTCAGGATATGCGGAGCTGATTGAGACCGGAATGGCTTCCGAACAGGATACGGTGCGTTTTGCTCACGGGATTCATAACAGCGCGAATCGTCTGCTTACACTGATCAATGATATTATCCGCCTGTCAGAGCTGGATGGCACGGAAGGGGAAGCGGATACGGAGCTTTTGAATCTTCATGAGATGGCACAGAATTGTGTGGAAATGCTCTCCATGAGTGCCGAGAAACATGATGTGACTATTGCCCTCTCCGGTACGGAGTGCTACGTAACGGCGAACCGGCAGATGATGGAGGAATTGCTATACAATCTGTGCGATAATGCGATCCGGTATAATAACCCGGGAGGAAGCGTGGATGTACAGACCTACTCCAGAGAAGGCCATACCAATCTCGTGGTAAAAGACACCGGAATCGGCATCTCCAAGGAACATCAGGAGAGGATCTTCGAGCGTTTTTACCGCGTGGACAAGAGCCGCTCCAAGTCCACCGGAGGCACCGGACTGGGGCTTGCAATTGTGAAGCATATCATCGCTAAAAGCCATGCAAATCTGGAGCTGGAGAGTGAACCGGGAAAAGGAACGACGATAAAAGTAGTTTTTTAAATTGAGAGTTAGTGAAATACCACCCGGATGACTTTGTTGTCTTCCTGGGTGGTATTTTGGTTTTGCTGTTCCGATCTTTACCGCCTGAAATCTATTTTGTGCTGTAGAAGCAGTAAATTTGAAGTAATTTTCTTTTGCAGTGACTGATAATTACTGCCGGAATGGAAGCATCCTATGCCGAAGCGGTAATTGTCAGAACGTTTTCATGAATTCTTCCATAAAAATACTGCTTGGATTTCTAAAAGCACTTTCAGGGCAGTAATATGCTTGCCCTACTAAGCAGGGAGTTAGCGAAACAGCCCCGTAGCCCTCTTTCTATTGCTTTGGTGAAAATCGCATCAAAATAGCAAAATCCGTACAAAAAAACTTCTAAATCAGGAATTTTTGTACGGAATTTCTTCATTTTGCACGCTCAGCGAAAATAACAGCTTTTTACATGGCAAAATCTCATGTTTTTGTATTTTTTTAGCAGAAAATGGTGTTTTTAATACAAACAGATCTCCCCGGGTGGCAGATGGCATCTGCAATGAGCCACGCTATTCATAAGATTGCCAGCAAAAGACGCTTCCAATCTTATTTCATATCGCGGCGTTCGCCGCATCACGGCAAAAATAAAAACCGTGATTGGGAGCTTGCTCACAAATCACGGTTTTTATTTTGCCTATGCGCGGCTATGCTTTCGTAAACTTTCAATCTACCTAATCATTTAAAGCCATCTGTTTTAATTTCGAGAACAGATTCTGCACCGGTTTCACGGACAGGATCAGTAATGTTACTGCCGCTTCAGCGAAGATATAGATCGCATTGTAGGCGAGGGAATAGGGCAGGGGATCCCAGCCTTCCCAGGCATACGCGCCGAAGAAGATCCATCCGGAGATCACGGCGAACACATATCTACCCAGCACAGCGGTGATATATCCCTTCAGCAGTCCGAATTTCGCATTGGAGAAGAGTCCGGACAATCCCAAAGCACCGAAAGCCAAAATGTAATCAACGATCAACTGCATGGGATACAATACATAGGGATCAATGAGAAGCTGTAACACACCGTAAGCTACTCCAGTGGCGATACCTGCACCCAGACCGAACCAGTAACCGGGCAGGCAGATCACCAGCATGGACAGAAGCGTAATGGAACCGCCGGTAGGAAAATGGAACAGCTTGATATTAGACAGCACGGTTCCAAGAGCGATTGCCATGGCGCAGAATGCCAACTGCTTTACGGTCAGCTTACTGTGAGCCATTTTCTGATCAACGTCGTCAGCGCCGGTCTTATTTCTCTGCTTACGGGCAAATACAACAGCCACGGCCAGCAGAGCGATCAGGACAACCACTAACAGGACATTGCCCAGAGCAGTGGGGACATAAGTAGTCTCGCCCCAGTCATTCACAACAACATTGTACAACATAAAAAAATCCTCCTTCGTATGCGCGAGGAGGGACAACATCGTATCCATGCAAAAATTACAGCCTTGAACGGCATTCTTATAATGTACGGCTCTCATACACTGTTATCAGCAGTGTATATGTAGACAATAACTGCATGAAATCTATGCTTCCTTACGCCGGTATTATCCGGTTCAAGTAGTGAGGGTTAGAAGTGATGGCATAGTCTTGCAACACTTCAGTCTCAGCGATGTGCTCCCCTAGCGGAATATAATATTTACCTGTTTACTATAGTGCTTTATTGTGACAGTGTCAAGCTTACAGAAAAGTTTTTAATACCTGCAGCACGCCGTTTTCCCAATAAGGCGCACAGGTTCTCTTTGCGGCAGCGATTACTTCCTCTCTTGCGTTGGATACGGCATAGCTGGTTCCGGCGCTCTCAAGCATTTCTATATCATTCAGATTGTCTCCGAAAGTGCAGGTTTCATCCGGGGCAATGCCAAGATATTCTTGTAAAAACCGAATAGCGGTTCCTTTGTTCACACCTAACGGGTTACAGTCCATCCATTCTTTGCCGGAGGAAGCGATTTTAGCCTTGGTCTGCCAGGTGGGAGTGAAAAGCGGGGCACACATTTCTTCACATGCCGAAGGATGATACACTGTGAATTTGATCACGTTGTCCACAGGTGCTTTTAACAGGTCCGGTACTTCACGGATATCATATCCGTAAGAATCCGTAAGCCATCGGAACATGCGGCTTCCGGCATCTTCTGCCAGACAATAATCCGGAGTGGCAATAAAATAATCACAGTCCGGTAATTCATTGCGAACCGTTTCACACATTCCATGCCAGACATCTTCGGGCAGAGTGTGGACTTTTAAAATTTTGTGAGGGGTACGGACTACTGTGCCGCCGTCCGTGATATAGAGAAGCTTATCGCAAACGGGAGCGAAAAGCTTTCGTTCACTGATGAATTGCCGGCCGGAGCAGGCAACGAAGATGATTCCTTTTGAAGTCAGTTTTTCAATTACGGTCATATATTCCGGATCGATCATCAGAGTACCGTCTTTTAGAAGCGTACCGTCGATGTCGGTTGCAATTAATTTAATCATAACTCCTCCTGTTAATGGAAAGATGGAAAGTATGCTATGATTATAGCCTATCTATAAGCGGATTTGCAATGACAACCGCAAGATAAAACAGTTGGAAAATCGGCGAAAATATAGTATCGTAGATAGTAAAGATCAGAAAGCGGTAGAAACCTAAGGAAACAGCAGAAACTTAAGAAAGCGGTAGAAACCTAAGGAAACAGTAAGAATCCTGGAGAAGTAGAAGGAACCGGAGATAGAAGGGTTAGCAATAGGAATGAAGAAATTAATCATAGGAATTCTGGCACATGTGGATGCCGGCAAGACAACACTGGCGGAAGGCCTTTTATATACCTGCGGAACGATCCGCAAGGCAGGAAGAGTGGATCACGGAGATGCTTTTCTGGACAATGGGGACATGGAGAGGAAGAGAGGCATTACCATCTTCTCCAAGCAGGCGAGAATCCGGTGGAAAGATGTGGATATCACTCTGTTAGATACCCCTGGGCATGTGGATTTTTCCGCTGAAATGGAGAGGACACTTCAGGTACTGGACGCAGCCATCCTTGTGATCGACGGCAGTGACGGCGTGCAGGGGGATGTCTACACACTGTGGAGATTATTGAAAAGATATGAGGTTCCGGTATTTTTATTCGTAAATAAAATGGATCAGCCGGGCACCGAGCGGGACAAAATACTGGCCGAACTGCAAGGTAAGCTGGATGGCAATATTGTAACCGTTGAAAATATCATGGCGCAGGATGAATCCGGAGAGGACCGTGAGCAGGAACTGGAACATGCCGCCATGTGCAGTGAAGTACTGATGGAGGAATATCTGGAGACCGGAGCCTTGCAGCCGGAGAGCATAGCATTCACTGTGGCGCAGCGGAAGCTGTTTCCCTGCTTTTTTGGATCCGCATTAAGACAGGAAGGCATAGAAAAGCTGTTGGACGGGCTGTCTTTCTATCTGCCGGAACCGGAATATTCACAGGAGTTTGGAGCCAGAGTCTATAAAATCGGCAGAGATACGTCGGGGAACCGTCTGACGTATCTGAAAGTCACCGGAGGGACGCTTCGGGTCAAAATGATGATCGGTAATGAGAAAAGCGGTGCCGGGGAAGAGATCTGGGAGGAAAAGGCAGATCAGCTGCGCCTGTACAATGGAGGAAGCTATGAGACCGCAGACAGCGTGCCGGCGGGAGAAGTCTGTGCGGTCACAGGACTTACGAAGACATTTGCAGGACAGGGACTGGGCTATGAATGCGAGAATCTGGCACCGGTGTTGGAACCGGTATTGACCTACAGGCTGAGTTTTCCCCCGGATGTGGATCCCGTGACAGCGCTTGGAAAGCTCAGACAGCTGGAAGAAGAGGAGCCGCAGTTACATGTAATATGGCAGGAGGAAAAGCGGGAGATCCATATGCAGGTCATGGGGCAGGTGCAGATGGAGATCCTGAAAAATATCCTGTGGGAGCGTTTCGGACTGGAAGCAGAATTCGATGCGGGAAGCATTGTCTATAAGGAGACGCTGGCGGAACCGGTGGAAGGTATCGGGCATTTTGAACCCCTGCGACATTATGCGGAAGTGCACTTGTTGTTAGAGCCCGGTGAACGGGGCAGCGGCTTGCAATTTGCCTCTCTGTGCAGTGAGGATATGCTGGATCGGAACTGGCAGAGACTGATCCTGACTCATTTGGAGGAAAAAAGGCATGTGGGAGTGCTCACCGGATCGGAGATCACAGATCTTCGGATACTGTTGATCGCCGGGAAGGCACATACTAAGCATACGGAAGGCGGGGATTTCCGGCAGGCGACTTATCGCGCCATCCGGCAGGGACTGCGCAGTGGAAAAAGTATTCTGCTTGAGCCGTGGTTTTCCTATCGATTGGAAGTGCCGACAGAAAATCTCGGCAGGGCAATGTCAGATATCACCAGAATGAACGGACGATTCGATCCGCCTGTGACCGAAGGAAACAACAGTGTACTGATGGGCAGTGTGCCGGTGGCAACTATGCGGGATTACGCCAGAGAAGTGGCTTCCTATACCAAAGGAAATGGCAGACTGTCCTGCAGCCTGCAGGGGTACGAACCCTGCCATAATACAGAAGAGGTGATGGCACAGACGGATTACGATCCGGAGGCGGATACCGCCAATCCTACCGGTTCCGTATTCTGTGCCCACGGGGCCGGTTTCCAGGTGCCATGGGATCAGGTGTCGGAATATGCCCATGTGGAGAGCGGCTGGGTACCGGATTCGGAGGCAAATGCAGAGTCGGGGGATGACGCCTTACAGGGAATGCCGGCAGTGAACAGACGGCAGGGAGCTATACGTCAGACGGGTGGCGGCACAGAGCGTATCATATCCCAGGAGGAGATCGAAGAGATCTTCCGCAGGACCTATGGAAAAGAGGCAGAAGATCCGCATAGATTCCGCAGATATCATACATCCTCCGGCAGTCGCAGCAACTACACGGAAAGTCCGGCAGACACTATGCGGACACCGAAGACCAAAGCAGGCCCTCAGGAAAAACCGGAAGAATATCTGCTGGTGGACGGATATAATATTATTTTCGCATGGCCGGAGCTGCGGGAGCTGGCACAGATCAATTTAGACAGCGCCAGGGACAAACTGATGGATATATTGTGCAACTATCAGGGATATCAGGGATGTCGGCTGATTTTGGTCTATGATGCCTATAAGGTGAAAGGAAATCCGGGATCTGTGATGAAATATCATAACATAGAAGTGGTCTATACGAAGGAAGCGGAGACTGCAGACCAGTATATTGAGCGCACCACACATGAGCTGGGAGCAAAACCGCAGAAATACCGCGTGACGGTAGCTACCTCAGATGCCCTGGAGCAGATGATCATCTGGGGCAACGGTGCAGTCAGAATGTCTGCCCTGGGGTTAAAAGCAGCTGTGGAATCCGCCGGAGCAGAATATTTTAACAGCTGAATTATAACCGCTTCGCAGTGACATTTGGATTGAGGTGGTTTTATAGTACTTGAAAAAAGGTAATCTATATCTGTCGGATGGAGCGGATGATGAAAGCTCCGGTAAAAATCCGGATAAAAGAACAGAGAGGTATAGATTATGAGAAGAAAAGCCATTTCCAATATTATGTTTTATGTTACTACAGTATTATTGATCCTGACCATTGTATTCTGCATCGGAAGCACGGTGAAAAGCGAAAGCAGCAATGAAACACAGCGTATTGAGAATCGGGTGAAGGAACAGCAGCTGCTTACAAAGGTGAAGCAATATCTCAATGAGAATGGCTGCTGTAACAGTGGTGTGACACTGACTTATGTGATGGATGAAAGCGGAGCATGTGATTATACCTTTACGATCCATCATAAGAGGATCAATGACATGAGTGAAGAGGAACGTGAAGCTTTCAGCGCAGAGCTTATGCAGGCATGCAATGCTTCCGGCAGCTACAGCATCTCTTATGAATATCTTCTGACAGATTTTTAAGGGAGACATGACATTTTTTAAAATAGGGGTTATACTGTTACCATATGCCGCAGCAGAGGCGATGGGAAAGGAGAAGGACAGATGACATTTATTCCCAAACCACATGAGATATATAAGCATTTTAAAGGGAATCTGTACCAGATCGTTACGATAGCACAGCATTCGGAGACCGGAGAGCAGCTGGTGATCTATCAGGCAATGTACGGAGATTTCAAGACATATGCGAGACCGCTTGCGATGTTTACGAGCGAAGTGGATAAGGTCAAATACCCTGAGGTACAGCAGAGATTCCGTTTTGAGCTGCAGGGTGCGGACGCGGACAGACAGACCCGTGAGACTGATGCAGTGAGTGGGGCGCAGGGCGTAGCAGCACAGCCGGAGGCACCGGCAGTGCATATAGAAGTTGCAGAGGAGGAGCCCGCACTGGATCCTTTGGTATTAGAATTCCTGGATGCGGATTCCTATGAGCAGAAGTTAAATATTCTCGCAGGCTTACATCACCGGATCACCGATGAGATGATCACGACCATGGCAATCGCCTGTGATATCGAAGTAAATGACGGTGAGACGGAGGAGCGTTATGAAGAACTGAAAAACTGCCTGCTCACCATGGAGAAGTTTGAATGCAATCGCCTGCGGTAGACACTATGGATAAATACAATGAAAATTTAACGGATGTTAAGGAAATCTTTAGGAAAGGTGACCTTCGGGCAATTCCCAAACCACTTTTAAAATGGTATGATAATAATCGTAGGATTCTTCCTTGGAGAGAACAGCCCACACCCTATCGCGTATGGGTCTCTGAGATCATGCTACAGCAGACCAGGGTGGAGGCGGTGAAACCTTATTTTCAGAGATTTATGGATACCCTGCCGGATATCGCGGCATTAGCGGAAGCACCGGAGGAGACTCTATTAAAGCTTTGGGAGGGACTTGGTTATTACAACCGGGTGCGTAATCTGCAGAAAGCAGCAATTCAGATCATGGAAGATTATGCCGGAATTATGCCGGATTCTTATGAAGAATTGCTGAAACTGAAAGGAATCGGAAGCTATACGGCGGGAGCAGTATCTTCCATAGCTTATGGAAAACCGAACCCGGCGGTAGATGGAAATGTGCTCCGTGTGATCGCCCGCATCCGTAAGGATGATCGATGTATCTCAGAGGATAAAGTGAAAAAGGCCGTGGAGAAGGACTTGTGGGAGGTTATACCGAAGGACAGGCCGGGGGATTTTAACCAGGCAATGATGGAGATCGGAGCCTGTGTGTGTATTCCAAACGGTGCCCCTCATTGTGAGGAGTGTCCGCTTAGGCAGATCTGTCTGGCATACGAAGATGGAACACAGCAACAGTACCCGAATAAGGCAAAGGCAAAGGAACGGACCATAGAGGAGAAGACGATCCTCATTATCCGGGATGCGGAGCTTGCGGTGCTGCACAAGCGACCGTCTAAGGGCCTGCTCGCCGGAATGTATGAATTCCCGTCAATGAAGGGATTCTGTACGGCGGAAGAGGTGAAGGAATATCTGACAGAGAACGGACTGCAGGTACTCAGGATTCAGCCGTTGGAGGATGCAAAGCATATTTTCTCCCACAGAGAATGGCATATGAAGGGATACCTCATCCGGGTCGATGAACTCGCACCGAAGAAGGTGGGACCGGATTCTGCGGACTGGATCTATATTGAACCCCGGGAGACGCAAGACAGATATCCCATTCCTTCTGCATTTGCAGCTTATGCGAAGGGACTGAGCATGCAGCTTGGAATACCTCGAACTATGTTTTAATATGAAGAAAGGACAGCAATCATGAAATTACTTTCCATAGCAATTCCCTGTTATAATTCTGAAAAGTATATGAGAAAATGTATTGACTCCCTGTTAGTCGGAGGGGAGGATGTGGAGATTCTGATCGTTGATGACGGATCTACTAAGGATCGCACTGCGGAGATCGCAGATGAATATGAAGCACAGTTTCCTACGATCGTCCGCGCGATCCACAAGGAGAACGGTGGACACGGTTCTGCAGTGAATACCGGAATTGCCAATGCTACCGGATTATATTTTAAGGTGGTGGACAGTGATGACTGGGTGAAGCAGGATGCCTATTTTAAGATCCTGGACACTCTGCGGGAGCTGGCAGGAGGCGGTCAGGCACTGGACATGCTGATCAGCAACTATGTCTATGAGAAGGAAGGCGAGAGTCGCAAGAAAGTTATTCAGTACCGTCATATTCTGCCGGTAGAGAGGATGTTCACCTGGAAGGACTGCCATCATTTTATCAAGGGACATTACATACTGATGCATTCTGTGATCTTCCGTACGAAGCTGCTTCAGGAATGCGGACTGAAGCTTCCGGAGCATACTTTCTATGTGGACAATCTGTATGTGTTTGAACCGTTACCTTATGTGAAAAATATGTATTATCTGGATGTGAATTTCTACAGATACTATATAGGAAGACAGGATCAGTCTGTCAATGAGACGGTCATGATCTCCCGTATCGACCAACAGATCCGCGTGACAAAGCTGATGATCGATTATCTTGTGGCAAAAAAACAAGAGCTGGTCAAGAACAGACGCCTGTATCAGTACATGCGTAACTATCTGGAAATTATTATGACAGTGTCATCCGTTCTGCTGATCCGCTCCGGTACTCAGGAACACCTGGATAAGAAGAAAGAATTGTGGGAGTATCTTAAGAGCAAGGATAAGAGACTGTACCTGTGGATGCGCAATGGCATCATGGGCGGAACGATGAACCTGCCCGGAAGAGGCGGACGCAAGATTTCCGTGGAGGGGTACAAGATCTGCCAGAAGCTGTTTGGTTTTAACTAGTCGGGGTTTTATTTTTGATAAGCCAGAAAAAGCTTCAAAAGTCTGAGTGCATAATCACGTTCTCTTTGTTCGGAATTATTTAGCATAGTTAAAATAGCGGATACTTCGGCGGTTTGCCCGGGGTATCCGTTTTCGTTGTTTTCTTTTCCGTAAATAATATAATCCAGTGACATATCTAAAGCTTCGGAAAGCGCCATCAGAGTTTCTACACTCATACCGCAGCTGCCACGTTCAATATCGGCATAATATTTTGCGGCACGGTCTATTTTTTCAGCCATTTCATCCTGCGTGAATCCCAAAAGATTTCTTTTCAGGCGAATACGTTCTCCGGCAGCCAGACGATCATATGTTTTTTTCATTTATACCTCCAATATCATTATCCCCATGAATTGCCCCATTTTTTAGTGTAATCATAAAAGCATTTTCTATGAACTTTTCCCAGTTACATTATGAAGACCGTAAACTATTGACAATACCAGTTTTAAACGTATATAATGGTTACGTTTAAAACAGAAGCCAAAATTACGTTAAAAACGTAGTGACAGAGGGAATTCTTACAATAGCCCGGAAAAAGTCTGGAAAGAGGAAATACTAATGAAGAAAAAAATCATTTCCGTAATCGTGGGCGTGGCCGGTCTGACCATGGCTTATTTTTTAGCGAGCGGAATCTCTCATATCATCTATAATCGTCCGACGGACAATGCGGCTGCCGAAACTGAGAGCACAACGGATAGCGCTGTGCAGGGAACTGAGGAAGCAAAAAGTGCCATGACCGAGGACGAGATCAACGAAATGCTGGCAGGCATGAAGACAACGGAAACGGCAGAGACCGAGACCGCAGTAGAAGAGCAGAAGGAAGTCATCCCTGTGAAATTCGAAGAACTTCAGGAGGTGAACCCGGATGTCTATGCATGGATCACCGTACCCGGTACGGATATTGATTATCCGATCCTGCAGCATGCATCCGACAATTCTTATTATCTCATGCATAATATCGACGGTTCCTATGGATATCCCGGCTGCATCTACACCGAGAATATGAACAGTAAGGACTTCACAGACAACAACACCGTGATCTATGGACATAACATGAAGAACGGCTCCATGTTCGCCCAGTTACATAAATTCGAAGATCCGGACTTTTTTGATGCGAATAGAGAAGTGGTGATCTATCTGCCCGGAGAAGTACTGCATTACACCATTTTTGCAGCCCATATCTACGATGATAGACACCTGCTGTACAGCTTTGACTTTACGGATCCGGAGGTCTATCAGAAATACCTGGATTCCATATTCAGCACCCGCGATATGAGTGCAAATATTGACAAGGACATCACTGTGACAACGGACGATCAGATCATTACATTAGTGACCTGTATCGGCAGCCAGCCGAATAACCGACTCCTGGTGCAGGCCGTGCTGACCGACAGAGAACCGGGTACGGAGACTGCCCGGGCGGCAGCTGCAACAGAATAGACCAACAAAGTATTTTATGCGTGGGAGACAGACTATGAAGAAGGAAGAAAGCAGAGACAGCCTCATAGATATTCCGCTTGAAGATGAACGTGACGAATCCCAACTGACAGGCCGGAAAGCGGCAGAATACAATAAGCAGCATGTCATCCGGCACAAAAAGCGTGTCCGGACGAAGATATTATGTGCGCTGGGAATATTGCTGGCACTGCTTGCAATCCTTACAGTGATCGCGGTGATCCTCATCAACGTGTGGAGATCCACCGGCCGTGCAAGCCTGCTTCATCATGCACAGGGCAACAGCACCGATGCTGCACAGGCGATGCAGGAAGCGGCAAATGAGAAAAATTCCGAAGCCTCCGAAGCACAGGAAGCGGAAGAATCCTATGAATTGCAGGAAGGTCAGATCCGTTACAACGGTAAGACTTACCAATATAAAGATAATCTTATGAATATCCTCTGTCTGGGAATCGATAGCCGTGACGGCATCGCGAAGGAGAAGACACCCGGTAAGGCAGGACAGGCGGACTGCGTGATCCTGGCAGTGCTGGATGATGAAGCGAAGACCATTCAACTCATCAATATCTCCAGAGATTCCATGGTGCCGGTACATGTATATGCTACCGACGGAAGTTATGTGGAGGATCGGACCGAACAGCTGGCTCTGCAGTATGCTTACGGCAACGGCAGGGACTGGAGCTGCCAGCTCATGGAGCAGACGGTATCCGAACTGTTCTACGGATTGCCAATCCATGGTTACTGTGCACTGTCCATGAACAGCATCGCAGATCTGAATGATGCGGTAGGCGGCGTGACCGTGACCGTGCCGGAGGATCTTGCAGTGATGCAGCCGACACTGTTCACTGCGGGAGAGACCATCACCCTAAAGGGCAATCTGGCATACCATTTTGTTCATGACCGTGACTTTAAGTCTACAGATATTGCTTCCAATAATAAGCGTATTGCCAGACAGAAAGCTTATGCGGTTGCTTTCGTCAACCAATTAAAGCAGGGCATGAAGGAAGATATGACCCTTCCCGTGAAGCTGTACCAGACCGCGGAGAAGCAGATGGTGACCAGTATCGGCCTGGATCAGGCAGTATATCTGTGCACGGAATATATGAACAGCTCCTTTGATACCGACAATATCTACACTATCGCCGGTGAAGTTACCAAGGGAGAGGAATATGCGGAGTTCAACGTGGATGACGATGCTCTGTATCAACTGATCCTCGATGTGTTCTATGAGGAAGTAAACTAATATTAATCACGGTATAACCGGTTGGAGACAGCCGTTTATATATAGAAACCATTCTATACTCTACGAAAGGAGATAAATGTCCAATGAAAAAAGTATATGCTTTGTTATTAGTTGCAGTTATGACCGTAGCTATGGCAGTTCCTACCTTTGCAGCAAACAGCCCTGAGGCTGATCCTGTTGTAAAGACCGCTGCCGGCGTTGATGTCGTAGCAGCAGCAAAGGAAGTTAAGACTTCCGTAGCAGCAGCTTCTGTAGCAGTTCCTTCTGAGCAGCTTGCTAAGCAGGTTGTATCCGTAACCTCTACAGAATCCGTGCTGAAAGACTTAAACGTTCCTACCAGCGCTAAACTGGTAGCAGCAGTTGATGTATCCTACAGCGGAGAAATCCCTGCAGGCGGCGTACAGGTTCCTTTCAAGGTTCCCAGCGCTAAGAAGGGTGATATGGTATATGTTCTTCACAGACAGCCCAACGCACCTTACACCTGGGAAGTAGTTGGTTCCGGCGTTCTCGGTGATGACCTCACCGTAACCGGTACTTTCACCAGCTTCTCTCCCGTTGCATTCATGGTAGTTGATGCAGCTGATGTTGCAGCAACCGCAGTGAAGGCTCCCAAGACCGGCGAGTTCTAAGATATTCTTACGAACTTAATTTCATAAGGCCTTATGAAGTATTGGTCATAAATGAAATAAGAATGAAATTGAAGTAAAAAGGTAGAGTGGTTTCTATGAGACCGGTGTGGCGCTCCGGCGCCATGCCGGGATCAAAAAAGGAGAAATATCGCATGGAATATATTGATATGCATTCCCACATACTGCCGGGTCTGGATGATGGTTCGAAAAACATGGAAATGACACTTGCCATGCTGCGGGTAGCCGTAGAAGAAGGCATCGGCACGATCTATACCACCCCCCATTGTATGCCGGGGAAGGGACATCCGACGCTTGCAAAGGTGGAGGAACGGATCCGCCTGGTACAGGAGGCGGCCGAGGCAGAAGGAATTCAGATCACCTTAAAAAAAGGCACAGAGTATTACTACATAGAAGAAATGTCAGAATGGATGGAAGAGGGGAAGATCATCACCCTGGGAGATTCCCATTGTGTACTGGTAGAATTCGAGCCCTATGCGGAGGAAAAGTATATCCGCAATGCAGTCAGAGAGATCCTGGGATTCGGTTATCAGCCGGTGATCGCCCATGTGGAGAGATACCGGAATCTGATGGAGCGGAAATTCGCCGCCATCCAGTGGATGAGGGAGATCGGGGCACTGATCCAGGTGAACTGTGCTTCCGTGACCGGAGATAACGGTTTTACTACAAAACAGAACGTGAAGAGCCTGCTGAAAAACGGTCTGGTGGATTTTGTATCCACAGATGCACACAGACCGGAGGGCAGAGCTCCTTATATAGAGAAATGTGCGGAGCTCCTCCGCAGAAAATACGGAGATATCTATGCCGCAGAACTTACGGGTGGCAATGCCCGGAGGTTCCTGACGCACAACTAATGAACCCATTTATGTATAACGAGAGGAAAAATACCATGCAGACTTCTTATCAGGAAGATGAAATTGAAATCGATTTACAGGATCTGTTCGGTCTGCTCCTGCACAAAGCCTGGATCATTATTCTCGCAGCCATCGTGGCAGGTGCCATTGGATTCGTGGTCAGCTTTTTTCTGATCACACCGCAGTACGAATCCACGACCAGCATCTATATCTCTACCAGTAAAGGGAATGAGAACAGCATGACCTACAGTGATGCGCAGCTGGCCAGCCAGCTGACCAAGGACTATGAGGAACTGATCCTGGGACGCACTGTGCTGGAAAAGGTGATCGCACAGTATCAACTGAACGAAAGCTACGAGAGCCTGAAGAACAGAGTGTCCGTAGAAAATACTTCTAACACCCGGATCATCAGCATCACGGTAAAGGATCCAAATCCTGAAAATGCACAGATCATAGCCAACAGCATCCGTGATGTGGCAGCGGTACATATCAAGGATGTGACCGATGTGGAGGCAGTAAATGTAGCAGATGAGGCAAACCTGCCGGAAAAACCCTGTGAGCCTTCTATCCCGAAGTGGACACTGATCGCAGCAATGATAGGCATAATTCTGTCAGCCGGTATTATCATAATGCAGTATCTGTTGGATGATACGATCAAGTCTTCCGAGGACATCGAGAAATATCTGGAGCTGTCTACCCTGGGACTGATCCCCAACTTTGATACCGTGGAGAAGAAAAAGAAATCCCGCAGATCAAAGGAGGAAGAAGAAATCCATGAGCCCCAGATGGAAGCGGATGAGGCTATTGAAGTCGTAGATATAGAAAAGGAGCAGGAAGATGCAGAGCATTGAATTAAAACTGGAAAAACAGGATTTCCGTACCAAAGAAGCATTTAAAACGCTCCGCACGAATATCGAATTCTCCGGAGAAAATATCAGGGTCATCTGTGTGACCAGCTGTACGCCGAACGAAGGCAAGAGTAGCGTGTCCTATGAGCTCGCCAAATCCTTTGCACAGAATGGGAAAAAAACAATCCTCATTGACGCCGATCTGCGTAAGAGCGTCATGAGGGGCAGACATAAAAAGGGTAAAGTTCGCTTTGGACTGACCAATTACTTAGTCGGCAAAGTAGATCTCGACACGGCGATCTGCGAGACGGATATTCCGAACTTCCATCTCCTCTTCGCAGGTCCGGTACCGCCGAACCCCAGCGAACTGCTGGGCAACACCCGGTTTCAGAAGATGGTAGAGGCATGCCGTATGAAGTATGACATGGTCATTATCGATACACCGCCGCTCGGAAGCGTCATCGACACTGCAGTCGTGTCCAAGTTCTGTGACGGCGCGGTGATCATCCTCGCCTGTGGTGAGATCAGCTACCGCTTCGCCAAGAGGGTCAAGGATCAGCTGGCAATGACCGGATGCAAGATCCTCGGCTGCGTACTGAATAAGGTAGAGATGAGCGGCAAGGGATACTACGGCAAATATTATGGCAAGTACTACGGGAAGTACTATGGCAAATATTACGGTAACTACGGAACGGAAGAGTAAGCGAAGGTGCAAACAGGAGGGAGGGAGAATTATGTATAAAAAAAAGTACAGTGGCTGGCTGAAACATGCAGACTTTCTGATACTGGATATCATCGTTCTCCAGCTCTCCTTTTATGTTGCATATTGCATCCGTCATGGGATCGGTAATATGTATGCGGATCAGCTGTATGCCGGTATGGCAATCGTACTATTGCTGATAGATATCGTCATTGGTATCATTTTTGAAAATTTACATAATGTCATGAAGCGTGGCTTCTGGATCGAGGCCATCCAGACATCCAAGCAGGTGCTGGAGGTATTCGCACTGTTTGCCATCTATCTGGTCACCGTGCAGAGCGCTGAGCAGTTCTCGCGTACTGTACTATATCTGACGATGGTATTCTACTGGATCCTGAGCTATGTAGGAAGGATCCTCTGGAAGACATACCTGAAGCATCATAACAGGTATGCACCAAAACGTTCTCTGATCATTGTGACCAAAGCAGACCGTCTGCCTATTCTGACAGAGCAGCTGCAGGGAGAGACCTATGCTTCTTACCAGATCCTGGGCATCACAGTCGTAGATGCGGATATGATGGGACAGCAGATCGGAAACTATACGGTGATAGCGAACGCTGATAGTATCATTGAATATACCCGTACCGGCTGGGTGGACGAGATCTATATAGACCTGGAACCGGGAGATGCATCCGCTGAACCGTTGGTCAGACAATTCCTGGAAATGGGTACGGTAACGCACGTGCGGGTCCCCGATGCACTGACAGAATCCGGACGGAAGATCATCATGGAAAAGCTGGGAGACATGCCGGTAATAACTGCTACGATGAATTATGCTTCTCCCAGACAATTGTTCATGAAGCGATGTCTGGATGTCACAGGAGGTCTGATCGGATGTATCCTGACCGGTATCCTGTGTATATTCCTGGCACCGGCAATCTATATCCAGTCTCCGGGACCGATATTTTTCTCCCAGATCAGGGTCGGCAAGAATGGCAAACAGTTCCGCCTCTATAAATTCCGCAGCATGTATATGGATGCGGAGGAACGTAAGGCAGAGCTTATGAAACAGAATAAAATGTCTGATGGCAAAATGTTCAAGCTGGACGAGGATCCCCGCATCATTGGTAGCAGGATCCTGCCGGATGGTACCTATAAAAAAGGAATCGGCAACTTCATCCGAGACTGGAGCATTGACGAGTTCCCACAGTTCTTCAATGTACTCAAAGGTGATATCTCCCTCGTGGGCACCAGACCACCCCTCGTCTCTGAGGTAGAGCAGTACGAGCTCAGACACTGCACCAGACTCGCCATGAAACCGGGCATCACCGGAATGTGGCAGATTAGTGGGCGGAGCAGCATCACGGATTTCGACGAAGTCGTGAAGCTGGACCGGGAATATATCGAGAACTGGAACTTCGGAAAGGATCTGAGGATACTGTGGAAGACCGTAGGAGCGGTGCTGAAGAAGGACGGAGCAGTGTAAGGGAAACGGATAAGCGTAGGAGCTACAGTAAGAGAGGAAATTAAAGGACGAACGCTGGTGACGGTGTGCGAAACAGAAGGAGTAGTAGCAAGTAAAAAGTTGCGAATTGCGATGTTAGGTCATAAACGAATCCCCCGGGCACAAACTGGATACGCACAATCCCGCGCTGGAAACGAGGCCCCAGCCCCTCGGAAAAACGGGTGAAAATGTTAAATCGGACGATATGAAATAAAAGTAGATGTTTTGTATGAGGTGACGGTTATAAAGCTTTCGAATATGGGAAGAGGAGTGAAGGACTAATGGGAGAAAAGCTTAAGATCGCTATGCTTGGGCAGAAGCGTGTGCCATCCCATGAGGGCGGTATAGAGATCGTAGTAGAAGAGCTTAGTACCAGAATGGCTGCTAAAGGACATGATGTAACTTTATATAATCGCGGTGGTCATCATGTTAGCGGCAAGGAATTTGATTCCCAGAAATTAACTGAATATAAATCTGTGAAGCTAAAGTCGGTACCAACAATTGATCGAAAAGGTCTGGCAGCGGTATCCTCCAGCTTTTTTGGTGCGCTTAGAGCTGCATTTGGAAAGTACGATGTTGTCCACTTCCATGCTGAAGGACCATGTGCTTTCATGTGGATTCCGAAGCTGTTTGGAAAGAGATGTGTGGCCACAGTTCATGGTCTTGATTGGCAAAGAGAAAAGTGGAAAGGTGGTTTTGGCAGCAAATTCATCCATTATGGCGAGAAGCAAGCTGTGAAGCAAGCAGATGAGATTATCGTATTGAGTAAAGGAATGCAGGACTATTTTCTGAGGGAATACGGAAGAGAGACAGTTCTCATTCCGAATGGCGTGAACAAACCAGAGGTAGTAGAAGCTAAAGAAATAAAAGATAGATGGGGGCTTGAGAAGGATGGGTACATCTTATTTCTGGGCCGTATTGTTCCAGAAAAGGGCTTGAGATATTTGGTTAAAGCCTATGAAGAGTTAAAGACAGATAAGAAGTTGGTTATTGCTGGTGGAGCCTCAGACACTGATAAGTTTGTGAAAGAACTTAAAGAGATTGGTGGAGATGAGGTCATCTACACAGGCTTTGTTTCTGGTAGAACTCTGGATGAGTTGTACAGTAACTGTTACATATATTGCTTACCATCTGATTTGGAAGGAATGCCGCTGTCGTTATTGGAGGCTATGAGTTACGGCGATTGCTGCGTGGTATCGGATATTGATGAGTGTGCATCTGTCGTTGAGGATAAAGCAGTTGTGATGAAGAAAAGTGATGTGGCTGATCTGAGAGAGAAGTTGCAGAAGCTTTGCGATGAACCGAAGACGGTTCAGAAGTATAAAGATGAAGCAGCAGAGTTCATCCTTAAGAAATATGGATGGGATGATGTTGTGGAGAGAACGATAGAACTTTATAAACGAGGAGCATATGAGAAATGGCAGATAAGAAATTAAATGGAACAGTTATAGTTACATATAGATGTAATGCACGTTGCACAATGTGCAATCGTTATAAGGCACCATCAAAGCCTGAAGAAGAGATTAGCATTGAGACCATCAAGAAGCTGCCGTCAATGTATTTTACAAATATCACAGGTGGCGAGCCGTTCATCAGAACTGATTTAAGGGACATCGTTTCAGAACTTCGTAAGAAGAGTGATCGTATTGTAATCTCCACCAATGGTTTCTTCACAGACAGAATTGTGGCTCTTTGTAAGGAGTTCCCGGACATCGGTATCCGTATTTCCATCGAAGGAATGGAAGACACCAATAACGAGATTCGTGGATTGCAGGATGGTTACAACCGTGGGTACCAGACTCTAAAAACTTTAAGAGAAAAGGGGATGAAGGATGTTGGCTTCGGTATGACTGTTCAGGACAAAAACGCTCCTGACCTTGTTCCTCTCTATAAGCTTTCCAATGAGATGGGCATGGAGTTTGCTACAGCATCTCTCCATAACAGTTTCTATTTCGTAGAGGCAAAGAACATCATCCATGATCGTCCTATGGTTGCAAAGAATTTTGAGAATCTTGTCAATGAGCTTCTCAAGTCCAACAACCCTAAGAAGTGGTTCCGTGCTTACTTCAACCATGGCCTGATTAACTACATCTATGGACAGAAGAGACTCCTTCCTTGTGATATGAGTTTTGACACCTTCTTTATTGATCCATACGGTGATGTTATGCCTTGTAACGGAACTAAGGATAAGGAAGTAATGGGTAATCTGAATACACAGAGCTGGGACGAACTTTGGAACAGTCCAGAAGCAGAAGCTGTTAGAAAAAAAGTACGCCATTGTGACAGAGATTGCTGGATGATTGGATCTGTTTCTCCGGCAATGCACAAATATATCTGGAAACCAGCTTGGTGGGTATTTACTCATAAGCTGAAGAGTATCTTTGGCGGTAAGTATTCCATGTACGAGAATAAGATTGTTCGTGATCTTCGTGATGGAAAGGTTACCAAGGAAGAACTTGATAAGTGCAGTACCTGCGATGTGAATGCATGCATTAATAATGGTTTGAGTGCGGCAAGTATGGAGCAGTTGAAGAATAAAACAGGTGAAGAAATTGTTGATGCAGATATTGCTCAGCAGATGAAGGGATAATGATTGTGTCAAAGATAGCAGCAGTAGTGGTTGTCTACAACAAGAATGTTAGCGAATCAATCACATGTGATCGTTTGCTGAAACTAAACCGAAATGAAGTCACTTTGGTCATTGTAGATAATAGTGAGAAGGAAACTACGAACGATGAATATTGCCGTTCGAGGAATATAGATTACATATCTATGAATGGTAATAAGGGATTGTCAAAAGCATATAACCGTGCAGTCGAATTTTGTAAAAATAACGAAACAGATGTAATCGTGTTATTTGATGATGACACAGAGATAACAGGCGAGTATTTCGATAAGTTGGAGGAGGAGATTATTTCTTCTCCAGATGTTGATGTATTTGCGCCTGTTATTTTCGGTCAGGATGAGGTGATTTATTCACCAAATGAATTCAATTTTCTGAGAAATCATTTTATCACAGATGAAAATCAAATTGTCTCACAAGATGGATTTAATGCAATTGCGAGTTGTTTAGCTATAAGGACAAGAGTATTTGATAACTTTGTATTTGATGAGACTTTGTTTGTAGACCAGGTGGATCAATATTTCTTTTATGAACAGAGAGCAAGAGGTACTAAATTCAAAAAGATGAATATAGTGATCAACCAGAATTTTTATCAGAGAGCTGCAACCTTAACCCCTCAAGCAGGGTGGAATCGCCTGAAACTCCGGCTCGTTGATATTATGCGTCAAACAAGATTGATGGGTGGTGGAAAGTATACTGTATTAGGCATTGTAAAGTGTTGTGGACTTGGTGCTCAAATCGCAAAGAAGACTAAATCACCAGCGATATTATTTAAGGCCGTTGGTCTTACCTTTAAGAGCTGGATAACGAAAATGTAGCAAATAGAAAACTGGGGTGATATTTGTAAAATGAAACAAATAGAAAAAAATGTCATTGTTGTAATTTCGACATACAACGGAGAGAAGAATATTACTCGCCAGTTAGAGTCAATTTTACAACAAACAGGGGTAAACGTAAGCGTTTATATTAGGGACGACAGTAGTACGGATAAAACTGTCGAAGTAGTGAAGGCCTTTATCTTTAAGAATGGATATCATAATGTCAAAATCGAAGTCGGTAAAAATATGGGTTATGCTAAAAGTTTTTGGACAGCTTTAAAAAATTGTGGTGACGCCGATTACTATGCCTTTTCGGATCAGGACGATGTTTGGAAAAAAGATAAATTACTAAAATGTATTGCTCCAATGGAAAAGGATAAAGAAGTAGGTTCAAAACTTTCCTATTGTAAGATGAATAGATGTTCACCGGATTTACAAAGATTGTCTGAGCAAGTTAATGTTTTGCCCCCTAAAAGACTCTCTAAGAAACTGGTATTAACGCAAACATATAATTACGGAGCAGCTACGGTAATCAATAAAGAAGCAAGAAATCTTGTTTGTAGATGTTGGCCTGAAATTGATAATTTACCGCATGATTTATGGGTCGGTTTGATCTGTTATTGGTTTGGAAAAATATATTATGTCGATGAAGAACTTTATTATTGGATCAGATATCAGACAAGTGTTACTGGAGCTGGAACGAAATGGTCTGGAATGAGATATAGGGTAAAAGAAAGCCTCCAAGGTAAATCTTACCCTAATGTATCCCAATATCTTCTGTCGGAATATGAAGATTTACTCACAAAAAAAGATAGAGTTTTTTTAGAAATGCTGTCCTCATACAAACGGAATATTATTACCAGACTCAAATTGATTTTTGACAAAGATTTCAGGCGAGATACCTTAAAAGGGACGGCTATTTTGAAAACAGGAGTACTTTTGGGATGGTTATAACTATAAATAAAAGGACAATTGTACCAACTTTAATCATTGCATTGGCTTTTTCAAGAACTATAAAAAGTATGACTACTTGGGTCTATCCTTTTTTAATGATGTTTGTATTTCTTATAGGCTTTGCTTTATACTTGGTGAAGTACGGAATTGATTTTAGTGATAGTCGGACTAATAATGCTTTTGAGGTTATTAAGTATGGATTTACACCATATTTACTAATTTTTGTTTATTCAATGATTATAAATGTTGTCAATAATAATCCGTCAGCAAATTACGCACGAACTGCAGGATCTAGTTTTAGCGCAATGATTGTTCCCTGGATAATTGCAGCAATCATTTTTCTATATGAAGATGATGCAATCAATCTGGTGTGTAATGGCCTTCTCCTAGAGTATGTTGTTGAGATACTTGTTGGAATTAGTAGGGTTGGCGTTAGTGCATTATTCGAACATATCAAAGACCCATTAAATACATATGAATCAATATTTGAGGTGCACGATATCGGTTTTGCATTATTTTTATTCTTGATTTATTACTTACTACACGATGCTAATAGTCATAAATGTAAGATTATAATGCTCGTTTTTGTTGAGTATCTTATCATGAAGAGAATAGCTTTGGTTGGAATGGTTATCTCTTTGTTTGCCTATGGATTGTTGTGCCTTATAAATAAGAGCAAAGAAAGGATTTCATACAGAGTGATTTTTTATGCTCTGTTTATAGTTGCTTGCGCTTATCTGTTTTTTATAGCGAATCCTGATTTTAAGAATCTAATGATGAATGCAGGAATTTATAATCGATTTTTACTTGTTGATGCCATGAGTCAATATTATAAATTCTCATTAGGTTTTTGGGGACAAGGATATGGATTTGTTTCATTAGTGATTCCAAATGCTAGTATAGCAGGAGTGCAAGGAATTGCAGCGTTACATAATGACATTTTGAAGGATTATATAGAACTAGGTTTTATTGGATTTTTCCTGATTTATTATTATTTGTTTGTTCATATGCCAATGAAGATTTTTGGGACTATAAAATCCAAAAACGTAAAAATACTCATTGCGTTAATGATATATCTGCTGGTGACATTATTTACGGACAATGTATTCGAGTACATCGCTTTTATGGGGGCATTTATGGTTATACTCGCATCCTTGAAAATAGAAGATGAAGAGTTTCCAGTTTAATTGATTTCCAAAAAGAAGAACATATTGAGGGAGTTGGTGGAAGTGAATGAATTAGTATCTGTGATTGTTCCAATATATAATGTAGAAGATACCTTGGAAAGATGTATAGATTCAATCTTGCAACAGACATATATGAATATAGAAATTATTCTAGTTAATGATTCATCACCTGATGATAGTGAAACAATATGTCAGAAATATAAGTCAGAACATCCAAATATAATCAAGTATTTTAAAAAAGAAAATGAGGGCCTTGGGTTAACACGTAACTACGGTATGAAACGGGCTAATGGTAACTATGTAGTTTTTGTGGATTCAGATGATTATATTGAAAAAGATATGATTACTCAGATGATGCAATGTGCCGTGGATAATAACGCAGATATAGTGGCAAGTAGTTTTGTATATAATGGGCATACACAGGCGGAAGTTGGAGGGGAGAAATTATATATAGGAAAAAAAGAAATTCAATCTTTAATAAACAGAATGTCTGGAAATAAAAATTGCAAGACGAATGACCAGTTTAATGTTTCAGCATGTACAAAATTATACAGTAAACACTTTTTGGATCAGCATGTTTTAGTTTTCAAATCAGAAAGAGAATATATCTGGGAGGACATGGCGTTTAATGTTGATGCGTTTTCTTGCGCTGAGCGTATTTATGTCATGGATAGTGCTTTTTATCATTATGATTATAATCCAGAGTCTTTGACTCATAGTTATGATGCTAATAGATTTGAAAAAATAATGAAAATGTATTGTTATTTAAAGGATAAACTTAATGATATTGGTATGTACGATTTGTGTAAGTTCAGATTGAGCAACAATTTTCTGGGAAATGCCAGGACCACCTTTAAATTAGAGGCGTTGTTTAATGAACATCATGTTGCCGAAAAAAACATATGCCGGATGTTGAAAAATGAGGTTCTTCAAGAAATTGTAACTAATTGCGACTCTAGTTCCCTTTCACTTCAGCAAAAAATATTTAATATTGCAATAGTTTGTAAAAGACCAAAGCTAATTCTTTTTCTTTCGAACATTCAGAATATTAGAAAGAAAGGAATTATTAATTAATATATATAGCTATGATTATTATATGAGGAGGGTATGCTATGGTAATTGGATATACAACAGGAGTTTATGACCTGTTCCATGTGGGACATCTTAATTTATTTAAGAATGCTAAAGGCATGTGTGACAAGCTGATAGTTGGTGTAACAGTTGATGAACTTGTTCAATATAAGGGAAAGAATGCGATGATTCCTTTCGAGGATCGCATCGAACTGGTTAGAAGCTGTAAGTATGTTGATGCAGCTGTCCCACAGTATGATATGGATAAGCTCACTGCTTGTAAAAAGCTAGGAGCAACATATCTTTTTGTTGGTGATGATTGGTACGGAACTGAGAAATGGAAGAAATACGAAGAGGATTTTGCAAGAGAGGGTATCAAAATCATTTACTTTCCATACACTAAGGGTATCTCTTCTACAAAAATTACAGCAGCATTAAATGCTGTTAGAAAAGATGATCTACATGATATGAAATAGGAGAAAACTTTTTAAGAAAAGATATGGCAATGAAAAACAAACTATTACTTGTAAAAAATAAAATGATTCTGATGCTATTTTATTGCTTAAGATTTTTTCCTGTTAAAAAAAATAAAGTAGTAGTCGAAAGCTATGATGGCAGAGGATATAGTGATGAAGGGAAGGCTATCTGCGATTCATTGCTTAAGAAGAAATCCAATCTAGATATTGTTTGGTTGGTTAGAGATACTTCTATGAAAGCTCCATTTGGGATTAGGTACGTTAAGCTTAATTCAATAAAAGGTGTTTATGAATTGGTTACAGCAAAGATTTGGATGGATAATCGCCGAAAATTAAGCTATGTTCGAAAACGTAAAGAACAATTCTATATTCAAGAATGGCATGGGGGAGGTCCGTGTTTGAAATACATCGAAAAAGATGCTACCGCTTTGCCTGCAGAATATGTTGCGTATGCCAGGAATGATTCCAAAATGGCAGATCTAATGATTTCAGGGTCGAAATGGAGAACTAACAATATAAAATCTTCTTTTTGGTATGACGGCGAAATTATTGAGTGTGATTTGATGAAAAATGAGGATAATAGGTCAGATTGTGAAATTTGTGATGAAGTATTTAATTTCTTTGATGAATTAGGTGCAAATGACAATATTTTATTGTACGCTCCGACGTTTAGAGCTGATCATGATTTATCCTGTTATCATATGGATTTTGAAGCCGTAAGGAGAGCTTTGATTGATAAATATGGTGGTGAGTGGAAAATCATCGTGAGATTGCATCCGAATATAGCAAATCTTGATGGATTTATGACCTATTCCGAGAGTATAATTAATGGTTCTAAATATCCTGGAATTAATGATTTAATAGTTGCTTCGAAATTTCTTGTCACAGATTATTCCGGATGCATGTTTGAAGGATTTCGACTAAAGACAAAAGTAGTCTTATATGCATTAGATTTGGAACACTATACATCCAATGAGCGTGGGTTGTATTTTGATATAAGAAATCTTCCTTCACCACTCTGTGAAAATATGGAGCAATTTATATCTTGCATTAGGAATTTTGATGAAGACAAATATGAAGAACAAAGACAAAACTTCGTTGATGAAATTGGTTACTGCAAAGAGCCGGGGCCTGAAATTATTGCAGATAGAGTTCTAGAGGTAATAGAGGAACGATAGTAGTCTATGATAATTAGTTTATTACGGAAGTGAGTTTCTAAGGAGGAAAAGAAAATGGTTGATAAGAATTTTTGCATGAGTTCGTACTTGGCTTTCCGCTATATTGAGAAGGACGGATATGAATTTTATGATGGACTTAAGCATACAGGTGATATGCCCTATCCAGAAGATAGGAAGGTATTGGTAAAGAATGCAGAGGATGTAGCAAAGGCCTACAAAGAAGCTTTTGAATCTAAATCGAATGTGGAATTGGGAATTCTTCTTTCTGGTGGTATGGACTCTGCTTGTCTGGCAGCATTTATGAAACCTGGAACAGATGCATATACGTTTAGATTTCTCGGAGGAAACTTCAGTACTGAAGATATGGAGAGGGCAAAACTATATGCAGAAAAGTACCATCTAAATCTTCATTATGTAGATATTGACTGGAGTGTTGTTGAAAGAAATCTCGAGCCGTTGATGAAAATGAAAGGTGCTCCTGTACATTCCATTGAGCCGCAAATTATGGAGGCTGCACTTCAGGCAAAGGCGGATGGAGTAGAAATGATGGTTGCAGCTGATGGCAGTGATCTTGTTTTTGGAGGAATGGATCGCATGCTATCAAAAGATTGGAAATTTGAAGAGTGGGTTGATTTCTACACCTTCCTTGATCCTAAGATTGCATTGAAGAATCCTGTTGATATGAGCTATCTTTTTGAGAGATACAGATTGCCAGAGAATAATATTGATTATCTTAAGTTTATTGATGATGTATTCGCACATGAGTCAAGTGCTTCGTATTGCAATGCATTCATTACTGCAGGAATGAAATATACACCTTTCTTTGATCCGTCGGGAATGGTTAAGATGGCAGAACCACTTGATCTCAAAAGAATTCGTTCTGGTGAGTCTAAGTACATCATTCGCAATCTATTTAAGATGTGCTATCCAGAGATTCCAGTACCTGAGAAGACACCTATGCCGCGCCCTGTTGATGCTTATTTTAAAGACTGGGAAGGTCCAAAGCGTCCTGAGTTCAGAGAAGACATCGATATGAGCAAGCTGACTGGAAATCAGAAGTGGCAGCTCTATTGCTTAGAGAAGTTCTTGGATATGAATGAGAAATAAAATGATTGGGCAGTGGCATCGAAGGTGTTGCTACTGCCCATTAAAAAAAAGGTGATAAAAGGATGAATGAAAACAAACTTGTCAGAGTGCTGGGGCTGAGGGAAGCCATCAGTATGACAATCGGTACGGTAGTAGGTGTAGGGCTCTTCACATGTGGGTCCGCCCAAGTTGGATTTGTAGGGCCGTGGATAATTATATTTACGTTTCTTGCACTTCTAGTTTCTATATGGCCTTGCTTGATTTATGGTGAGATGTCTGCAACACTACCCTGTGCAGGTGGAACATATAATTTTGCAAAACGTGGTCTCAACAGACTTTGGGCAAACTTGGCTGGATGGCATTATATTATTTCCGTTGTTGCTATCGGTGCCGGAGAGACGTTGGCCTTTTCAAATTACTTTAAGATTCTGTTCCAGCAGTTTGGGGTAAACCTCGCTGGTGTGGATTCCAGAATAATCGCCATTGTTCTTGTTGTAGCATTTCTGGTCTTGAATTATCGAGGTATTGAGATGTCTGGTAAAGCGCAGACCGGATTTGTTTTCTTCTTCTGGGCGTGCTCCATTGCATGGTTTGTTTATATGATTCCAAGAATTCATTTGGATTATTTTGGCGGTTTTGCGATGGATTCACTGCCTCCATTTAAGGAAATCATGTATATCTTTGGTCTTGTTTGGTGGTGCTATACAGGATTTGAAACCTGTGTCTCTATGGGAGGAGAAACTAAATATCCTCAATATACATTGCCGAGAGCATTGAAGCTTTCAGTATTTTTGGTTTTTGCAGTGAATGCATTATTCCAGTGGTTCCTAGTTGGTTTGATCTCTCACGAGTTCTATGGAGTACTTGCCACAGCTGATGCGCCATATGCAGAAGGATTGCAGGCGATTGGTCTTGTGGGATTCCCAATCATTCTGCTTTGTATAGGTATCGCATTTGGCGGTGATTTGAGTACTATCAATCCTGGAATTGCAGCACCTGCACGATATATTTATACAATGGCAGAGGATGGTGCACTTCCTTCAGTGCTTGGAAAAATTCATCCAAAGTATAAGACCCCTCATGTCGCAGTGTTGTTTGTCGGCTTAATCAACTTCATTCTGATTGCAACAGGATCGATTGATTACATTGCATCAGTATCTTTGATTTCACTTGCCATCTGTTACATGATTGGGTGTGGAGCATATTTGGGGCTCAAGAAAAAGTATCCGGATATGAGCCGTCCATATAAGGCACCTCTTGGTACGGTAGGATGCTACGTTACATTTGTAACCTATATATGCATGTTGATTTTTGCAGATAGGGCAGCATTGCTTACAGCCCTTGTTGTTTCTGTTTTATGCATTATTTATTATATAGCAATCGCTCGTAAAAAAGAATTCAAGATTCTAAGTATTGAAGAAGAAATCGGAGAAATTGACGAGCCTACGGCAGAAGAAAAAGCTAAGATTGATAAAGAATACAACATCTGGAAAATTGGTACAAGTATCGTTACCATTGTTGCTTTAGGAATTTATTTAATTCCGATTATTATGAACTGAGGAGATATAATAAAGTGGGAAAATTGAGAAAGAAATATAGGAGTATGCCTGTCCAAGTCAAGGCATCATTATGGTTTTTGATATGCTCTTTCCTTCAAAAGGGTATATCTACTGTTTCTACACCAATTTTCACACGGCTTCTTTCCACCGCAGAGTATGGTCAATACAATGTATTTAACTCGTGGTTAGGAATTATTACGATATTTGTGACATTAAATTTGTCTGCTGGCGTATATACACAGGGGTTAGTGAAATTTGATAAAGATAATAAAATCCTATCGTCTTCATTACAGGGTCTGACGCTCTTTTCGGTTGTGGTTTGGACGGTTGTATATTTGCTATTTAGAAATTTTTGGAACCGCATTTTTTTATTAACTACAGTCCAGATGCTTGCCATGCTTGCAATGATCTGGACAACCGCAGTATTCAGCTTTTGGGCATCAGAGCAACGAGTAGAATATAAGTATCGAACACTTGTAATTGTTACATTGCTAGTTTCATTAGCAAAACCGATAATTGGCGTGATTTTTGTTATTAATGCCGATGATAAGGTTACAGCACGTATTTTAGGACTTGTGCTTGCAGAGCTAATTGGTTACACATGGACCTTCTTTGATCAGATTAAAAAGGGCAAAAGGCTCTATTCAAAAAAGTACTGGCTGTATGCTTTGGGGTTTAATCTTCCATTAGTACCACATTATTTATCACAGGTAGTACTTAGCAGTGCGGATCGAATTATGATAAGAGATATGATAAGCGCAGATGCGGCAGGAATTTATAGCCTTGCGTATTCGATATCGTTATTAATGACACTGTTTAACACCGCTTTGATGCAGACAATTAGCCCATGGATATATCAAAAAATAAAAGCAAAAAGAATCAAAGATATTGCAAATGTCGCATACACAACACTGATCATGCTTGCTTTCTTGAATCTGTTTTTAATACTTCTAGCGCCAGAGGTGGTAGCTATTTTTGCCCCTGCTGCTTACTATGAAGCAATATACGTAATTCCTCCTGTTGCAATGAGTGTATATTTCATGTACGCATATGACCTATTTGCTAAGTTTGCATTTTATTATGAAAAAACGAAATTTGTTATGGTTGCAAGCGTAATAGGCGCAGTATTAAATATTATATTAAATTACATTTTTATTGGAATGTTCGGATACCAGGCTGCTGGGTATACGACGTTAGCGTGCTATATGATATATAGCGTAGGTCATTATTACTTTATGAATAAGGTATGTGATCAATTCTGTGATGGAGAAAGACCATACGATTTAAAGAAGATTCTTATGATCACGATTCCATTCTTAATGACTGGATTAATATTCCTGGGAACATACAGTTATCCAGTAATAAGATATGGGATTGTTGTGGTGGCTTTAATTATCGTACTCATAAAAAGAAAGACGATTATTGGTATCATAAAGAATCTTATGAAAATGAGGAAAGCTTAAAGTTAGCAGAAGGATGGGTCATATGAAATGTTATGTGGGCAGTATAATCACCATAAATGAAAACGATGATGTATTTGGATATTTAGTTGAGGACCATGGAAAGATTCTATACGTTGGAAATCAACTTCCAAAAGAATACGAGCAGGCGGAGCGTATTGAACTGGGAGATAAAGCCTTAATTCCTTCGTTTGTTGATACACATCAGCATTTAGCATCATTCTCTACGTTTCAAGCTGGCTTAAATGTTATGGATGCCGAGACAAACATCGAATTGGCATCCATGATACAAAAGTTTGTGAATCATTCAAAAGAGAAAACTTTGATTTGTTTCGGAGCATCTCCATATTCTGTGAAAGAAGGAAAGCTGATCTCAAGAAAAGAACTAGATTTGGTGTGCCCTGATAAAGAGATTATGGTGGTGAAGTATGATGGACATGCTTGTATCATCAATAGTAAACTCATGAATAGACTCAAGAAGAAGCTGGAAAAGCTGAGAGGATATCATCCAGAGACCGGAGAAATGAATCAGGAAGCATTCTTTGCTTGTTCAGATTATATAACGAATTCCATATCGATTCCTAGGTTATTCCGAAATATGCAAAATGCAGCCGACTTTATGGCATCAAAGGGAATTGGATGTGTTCATTCGGTGAGCGGAGTTGGTTTTATTGGAAACCTGGATATTTCGATGGAACAGGCATTTGCAAAGTCGTTGCGAAATGGAATGCAGGTGCGAATCTTTCCACAATCAATGGATGTAAAGGTGGCAACCTCAAGAAAGCTTCCTCGAATAGGCGGATGCTTCCAGTGTGCATTGGATGGATGCTTTGGTTCACAGGATGCATCGCTGAATGAGCCTTACACTGATGGTAGCAGTGGTGTTCTCTACTATACAGACGAACAAGTTATTGATTTCTGCAAGAGGGCAAATCGGGCTGGACTTCAGATTGAGATGCATGCCATAGGAGACAAGGCATTTGATCAAGCCTGTAGAGCAATAAAAGCTGCGTTAGATGACTATCCAAGAGAAAACCATCGCCATGGTATTATTCATGATTGCCTTCCAACAGAGGAAGGTGTCAAAATCTGCAGAGATTATCATATTCAAATGCCGGTTCAAAGTGCGTTTATAAACTGGAAGCAGGAGCCAGATGAGTATCTGGAGGCGATCCTGGGAAAAGAGAGGGCCGAAAAGCTAAATCCGTTAGGAACTTTTGTGAGAAATGGAATAATAATTTCAGATGGTTCTGATGCGCCATGTACTACACCGAATCCTATAGCCTGGATCGATAAGGCTGTCAATCATCCGGTACATGGCGAGGCCATAAGTGTACAGGATGCACTTCGGATGTGTACATATAATGGGTACTATGCAAGCTTTGACGAAGATAAGAGAGGAAGCTTAGAAGTTGGAAAATTTGCAGATATGGTTATTCTTTCAGAAAATCCATATGAAGTTGAGAAGACGGATCTGAAGAATATTAAAGTTGAACAGCTGTTGCTGCAAGGACTGCCTTATAGAAGTTGTAGGGAGAATATATTCAAAGCCGCACTGAGAGGATTACATTCTCGTGACGCATGAATGTAACCGCTCCAACCTGTCATTTTTGACTGCCAATATATCTCCGGAAGTCACATAAAACCATAAACCTTTTGAATTTTTACAGTGCAGGAAGCTTTTACACGGGCGATGCTATCACACGGTATCGCCTAATATACCATAATCCACCCAATATCAGAAATTACGAATGCGATTCGTGATCTGTGATATTTGGTGAATTTGAAATAATGATAAATGGGAGGATGGTGGACCAACCTTCTCGACGGCATCGATGTGCGGCTGAACACCGATTACCTCGAGAACAAGGACGCGCTGGACGCACTGGCTGATAAGGTTGTTTACACCGGCCCCATTGATGCCTACTTTGCCTACAAACTCGGCACGCTGGAGTATCGCTCCGTCCGGTTTGAGAATGAGTTGCTCGAAAAGCCTAGCTTTCAGGGCAACGCCGCCGTCAACTACACCGACCGTGAGACCCCGTGAACCCGCATCATCGAGCATAAATGGTTCGAGTTCGGCAAGGACGAGAACGGCAACGACCTGCCCAAAACGATTATCAGCTGTGAGTATTCCTCCGAGTGGAAGCCCGGCGATGAGCCATATTACCCCGTCAACGATGCCAAAAACGGTGCACTTGAATATTCTTGCCGTAAGGGTTCTTCCTCAATTATCCGTTTTAGCTCTTGGGATTATACGAAAACTATAGTATAATCAAGGCATCAAGTGCAATAACGGAGACATACGGATGGCGACAGTAGATACCTCATTTTTAAATGCATTTTACCCAGAAGAAAGTTTGAAATATCAAATGTTATCCAAGATAAAGATAAAATTTTGATACGAATGAAATCTATTACAGCATGTTGCACCTGTCCTAAGTGTGGACAAACAACAAAGAATTATCATGGTACATATATGCGTAAGGTACAAGACTTGCCGATCCTTGGAAAGAACGTTCAGTTGGAGACAACCGCTCATGAGTATAATTGTATGAATAAAGAATGTAATACAACATCCATATCAGAGACTTTTGATGGTTTTCTGAATGCATATAGCAGGATGACAGAACGTTGTGCAGTTTTTGTATGTATATTGGCATTGGAAACAAGTTGTGAAGGATGTGCTCGCATATGTAAAACACTTGGAATTAAGACTAGTGGTGATACGGTTATTCGACTTCTTTTGAAAAGGTATGAACTATTACCGAATCCGGAAACTGGAGATGTGATTGGCGTTGACGATTTTGCCTATAAAAAGGGAAATACATATGGAACAATCATTGTAAATGAGAAGACACATGAACCTATTACCTTATTAGATGGTCGGGATGGAGAAACCTTAAGGGAATGGCTCAAAAATAATAAACAAGTAAAAGTCGTTACTCGTGATAGAGCAAGTGCTTATGCAAGAGTGATTACGGAGGAATTGCCAGATGCGATGCAGGTTGCGGATAGGTTTCATCTACACCAAAATCTTTTAGAGGCAATTAAAAAAGCTTTGAATAAAGAAATACCCGCCACCATTACTATTCCGCATGCGGATGAAGATTTATGTAAAAAAAATCGCAGTTGATGTGGATAACTCTCCAAATTATTCAGAAAAACGTTATCAAATGATATGTCAGATACAGGGATTTTTAAAGGAAGGCTGCAGTTATCGAGAAATCGTAAGAAGAATGCGTGTTGGAAGAAATACAATTGCTAAATATCGCAATGGAAATCCGATGGAACTAAGTATGTATGGAGTGAGACAAAGCAAATTAGATCCATATTATGATTTTATAATACAGTGTTTAAAATCAGGTTGGAGCAAAAGCAAGACAGTTAAAGCAGTTTATGAGAAAGGATATACTGGTTCCCCAAGCAATGCCTTTGATTATCTTGTAAAAATAGAAGAAAAAATAAATGAACAGTTTGCTCCTCAGCCATATGTTAGAACGATGACAGAGGCTTTAAAATATAGAACAGGTAGTTGCGGAAAAGATAAGGATTATATAACACGTGAGGGCATATTTCGATATATGTGGATGAACAAAGGACTAACTGAAGAACATAAATGTCATATCTTGAATCAGTATCCACACATATATGAATTGCACAGCTGCATCAAAGAATTCAGAAAAATATTTGAAGAAAAGAAAGTACCGTTATTATATCTGTTTATTGAGAAATACAGCAATAGCGAAATAAAAGCTTTACAGAGTTTCGCAAATGGATTAAGGCGTGATATAGATGCTGTTGAAAATGCAGTAGCATATGATTACAGCAACGGTTTTGTAGAAGGAACAAACAGCCGATTAAAAATGATAAAGCGAACAATGTATGGAAGGGGCAGTAAGCGGTTGCTTGAGGCAAAATTGCGATATCCAAAGGCAACTGCTTACGGATAATTGAGGAAGAACCGCCGTAAGAAACCATGATTCCGGTAATATGAAAACCGGTATTCCGGAACGGAAACCATCGTAAACATCAAATCCTGCGCCTACCTTTAAATTTAACGCCGCTTTTATGAGCGGCGTGGTTTCCGACATTCCTCGGGAAGTTCCTCTGCCCAGGGCATCAGCTGATCCAGTTTTGCCGGATCTATATTTCCTTTTTCGTCACAATATTTAGGCAGCTCCGTGAGGATATGACTGAAGTAGTAGTACGGGCGCAGATTGTTCAGCTTTGCTGTTTCTGAAATACTGTAAACAAGAGCACTGGCTCCGGGTAAGTGCTCAAACATGGGTACCATAAAATAAAAGAAACCGCCATTTTACTGGCGATTCCTATAGATTTGCTCTTTGACAGTTGAATTAAATTTTTTTGGAAACCTTTTTCAGGCTGCTGCATTTTTTCTGGGCTGCTTTGGACCAGGGGAGAAGGTCAGCACATACTCCAGATATTCGTAGACCCGGAGACCGTTTGCTTTTGCAGTCTCTACCAGGCTGTACATGATGGCACTGGCTTCTGCTCCGCGGATGGGATCCACGTTGACCCAGTTCTTACGCCCAAGGGTGAAGGGACGGATGGCACGTTCTGCGGTGTTGTTGTCCATGGGGACTTTCCCATCAGTCAGGAAGAACCGAAGATATTCCTCCTGGTTCAGACTGTACTGGAGCGCCTTGTAGGTACTGCCTCCGGCGGGGACTTTTGGAAGAGATTCTTTTACCCAAGCGAAATAAGCGTCAACTTTTGGCGCGACCTCACGCTGACGGTAATCTTTCCGGTTTTTATCTTTGGATTTATCGCAAAGCCCGTCCAGGTGGAACAACTCGGAGATCAGCTCCACACCCTGTGCGGCAACGGTTCCTTCGAGTTCCGGAATACCGGTGGCTTTTACGAGTTCCGCATACTTTCGTTTTGCGTGTGCCTTATTCCAGTTCTCGAATAAGGTGCATGGACGCCGGAAGTTCGAGGAAACCCTTGCCATCATACCTGCCGAAGGGAAAAAGGAATCCGTTGCCTGGCTGGTAATGAAACAGATCCAGGCGATCTACCGGGAAGAAGGTAAACTGAAAGATCTCCCTTCGAAAGAAAGACTTGCGCAGCGTCAGGTGGTCATCCGGCCACTGGTAGATGCTTTGTTTGCGTACCTGAAACAGAAAAAAGAACAGATCGTGGTAAAAGGCAAGCTGGAAACTGCTTTTACCTACCTTCTGAATCAGGAAAAATATCTCCGGGTATTTCTGAATGATGGAGATGTTCCGATGGATAATAATGCTTCGGAGCGTGCCATCCGTGGCTTCTGCATCGGAAAGAAGAACTGGGAAGTCATTGATACCATAAACGGAGCAAAGACATCCGCTGTGATCTACAGTATCGCAGAGACAGCAAAGGCCAACAATCTGAAACCGTACGAGTACTCTGAACATTTGCTGACCGTGATCCCAGAACACATGGAAGACGCAGACCGCAGCTTTTTAGAAGAGCTGCTCCCCTGGTCACCAGCGCTGCCGGAAAACATTCGAAAATAGAATTTACAGCAGGCCGCAAAAGCGGCTTATAGTTGTCAAGGTACTCGCTATGGAGCGTTTACGTTGCAGAGGGAATTTCCCTATTATTGCAGAGCCCTGTTTGGTATTTTTATTATACATGAAATAGAGGAATGAGGAAGGGGAAACAAATGAGAAGGGGGAAACAAATGAGAAGGGGTAAATTTAAAGTTAGATCAAAAAATAGTATGGGAATACTTGTACTGATTGTATTTTTGGCGCTTATTCCTATTATTATTTGTCTAACAGAACTGAGAGAACAACATTTTATTTTTCAGATGATAAGTCAGTCAATAAAGGAAAAACAAACAGGGGCAGGGGATGTATTAGGAATATCCATATTGGACACTATACTGTCAACAATTTCAATTGCAGTTAGTGTGTGGATTGGGTTGAATATTTATAATGTATACAAGAAAGAAGATATAGAAAAACTATTGGAACAAGTAGAAAAATCTACAGAGAAGATGGTATATGAAGGCGAGAAACGTAAGTTTTTATGGTCTCTGGAAAAGGGCGAATACATGTATGAAATTTGTCGTTACATGTGTGATCAGTTTGAAACCTTGGAGTATATTCCAATGGACGTAATGAAAGAGCTGACTTTTTTCGAGAAAAGAATCTATTGGATATATAATGCATATGAAAACCGCCGTAAAAAAGAGTGCATAAGTCAGGCAATAAAGGCATTAGAAGATGTTCCACAGTTGCGCAGACGACTGGATATATTAGAGCAACCGGAATATTCGGTGGTAAGCAGTTATCTTAATATACGTGAATCGGACTTGCTATTTTATAAAAACATAGTAAGCAGTTCTCCGAATAAAGAAGAATATTTAAAAAGTATTGAAATATACAAGGGTGAATTGGAAAAGATTAACAAAAATGATAAAGAACTATGTGGATATATGCAAAATACCATAGGGTATACATATAAGCTGTTATGTGAAGAAAATACGCAACAGAAAGAAATAGATATTCAGAAAGCGAATAAGTGGTACCACAAACTGTGGAAGAATATTGTGAGATATTGCATCAAAGGTGAGGGTACCACAACGACAAAAGACACAGAAAATAGTATTGAAGATTGGAAAAGACAGGCTGAAACATATCTTAAAAAGTCAGTGGAAAATAATCCCAAGGGACGTTATCACCAGAATCTGGGAGCATACTATGCGGCAATTAGGGATTATGACAAGGCATTAGAGCAATATAAACTGGCATTTAATGCTGAAAAAAGAGATGATAAGATATATAATTTAATAGGATCGGTATTATTGTACCGGGCGGAAATGAAATTAGGCATTAGCGAAAGATTTCAAAAAGGAATTGTACTGAGTGAGATTACGTTGGATAAAATTGATGAAGAAGAGAGGCTAAATATTCAGAATGATATTAAGCAGGCATATGAATGGCTGAATCTTGCCATAAAGCAGGTAAATCCCATTATAAACGCTTACTATAATTACAGCAAGGCTTGTATTTATGATTCACTTTTTTTAGGTGGCGGTTCCCAGAAGATGAGCGAGGCTGATAAGTATTTAAATACGGTTGAGATTATTTGGAATATGAATGATTCCCAGAAACCAAAAGGATATTTATATACGCGGAGAAATTATTGGGAAGCGAATAAGGAATATGATAAGGCATTAGAAATTAACCAGGTAATTATGAAAGTCGATAACTCGGGTGACGCCAAAACTGCTGAAAGGGTCTATGATTCCAAAAAGAGGAATAAGAATAATGTTTGATATTTTAGAAGAATATATTCAAAAGCTAATAGAGAATCAGAATTATGGTGCCGGTGAGTATACAGTGCATCTGAAAGATAAAGAGGATTATTATGCACTCTTGCAGCCTGTATATGAATATTATAAGCGAGAGAGAGCTTTGACACGGGATGAATTATATCAGGGTTTATTGGATGATTCGTTATTAAAAAATAAAATTGATAATTTTATTGAGAGGGATAAGATGGCGCCCGGAATGGTATTAGCAATTGGAACTCCGCACCATCGACAAATCTTGACAGTAGGAAAACAACAGGAAATAGATGATAATGGATTATCTTATGAAATAAAAATGCAAGAAGATTCTATTTTTGATTTATCCTCGGTTACTAAGATATTTACTTGTATTGTGGTACTGCAATTAATAAAAGAGCAAATAATTAAGATAGACTCAAAAATAGGTCAGTTAGATAAAAGATTTAAGTATCTTCAAGATGTAACTATTAAGGATTTGCTTTCTTTCAGGGTGCCATTAAGAACAGATGACAGAATAGAAAATGCTTTGTCCTATGAAGACGCAGAATATCTGATTTTAAATATCAAGCCAGATTATACACAGTCCCGATTATATACAGATATGGGTGCAATAGTATTATCTTATGTAGTGGAAAGTGTAACAGGAACGGATTTATATAATTTGGTTAGAAAATATATTTTGGATCCATGCGACATGAAGGACACTGTATTGGTTATCAGACCTGAAGATATGGGCCGGGTAGTTTCGAATAATTATGAAAGAAGAATCGCAAATAATAATTATTGTGTAATTAGGGATATTTCTAAAGGAATGGTAAATGATGGGAAGGCACGTAAATTGGAGAAGTGGTGCCCACGTCTCTATGGACACGCAGGATTATTCTCTACAGCAGCAGATATGGGAAAATTTGCATCTATGATGCTGTCAGGTAATTTATTAGATTCGCAATTTGTCAATAAGATTGGAGTAAATCATACCGGTAAAAAGAATGAGGATGGAACTTTTAGCCAGTTTCATGGACTTTTGTGTTATTCAAAGAATCCTGTCGCAAAGAACTCTGAGGTGAATCATTGGTTGAGCGGAAATGCATTTGCACTGGGAGGATATACCGGGAATCAGTTAACGATAGACTACAGAAACCAACTATACATTTTTATGGCATCCAACCGATGCCACAATAGAATTACAAGTGTAAGTGGTATGGATATTGTATATGAAGCCGGGATGACTTTGGAATGGCCGGACGGAAAAAGATATATATGCAATAAAGGGTATGCATTTGACAGGGATGAGAGCGTGATTAACCCTGCGATAGAATTGGCAATGAAATGGCGCTTTTTAGAGTGGTTATTAGGAAGTGAGTCCAAAGTGATTCGGTGTTGATGATACCGCTGTGTGTGGATACAGGCTCCTCCGGGAGCTGAAGCGCACACGGTACATTTTGAGGGCTGTTATATAGTTTATAATGGAAATAATAGAAGCACATAAAAATGTTATTTCAGTAAGGCAGAAAAAGAAGAGGTGGTTGATTACATATTGTCTAAATTTAACAAAGCGCAGATTTGGCTATTTTGCCACATTGACAATTATAAAGGTGTCTGTTATTCTTTGCTTGTAAGCAGATTTCTTATCTATTTCAAATTTCTAAATCAGCATTAGTTGATATCTGTGACTTCAGAGGAATTCCTGCTTATTTACCCCATTTAATACAATAGAGTAGGAGATGATGAAGGACAGAGCGTTTGTTCTACGTATTGCCGTTGTTTATTCTCCTGCAGACGTGTGAGAGGAGAACACGAATGGCAAAACGATATGAGGAACTGACGATTTCGGATGATTTTATGTTTGGTAAGGCGATGGGAGATAAAGTGCTTTGCCGGGATGTGTTGGAACGGCTGCTGGAGGAAAAGGTAGGAGAACTGGAGGATGTCCAGCCGCAGCGGGAGTTCCGGTATACTTCGGGTGGTAAGCCGATCCGTCTGGATATATATACGCGGGATAAAAAGCGTATGTACGATGCGGAGATGCAGAGTCAGAACCATCAGCCGGTGGAGAAGCTTTGACCCATTTGGCAGGGGATATGCGAAGTATTCTTTTCAGAATCTGTGCAAGGAAGACAGGGAGCTGTACCTGAAGGATGGAACGGAGAAGATTTTTTATAACTGTGCTGCAGATCCCGAGAAAGTGCCGGAGAATCTGCGGGAGTTATATGATTATATCAGAAGCGGGAAGGTCGGAGGAGACCTGAGCCGGAGGATGGATGAAGCGGTGTGTATAGCACGTAAGAACGAGGAATGGGAGGCGGTAATAAAGAGCAACCGCACTTACGGGGAAATTCTGGTGTTCATAAAGGGAGGCGAAGCGGAATGAAAAAACTTTCTCAAAAACGAATCGATGTGTATGACATTGGAGATGGCCTGACTCTGATGAATGTAATAAACAAGAACGAAAACGGAAAAATGCATCAGATTACAACATATATAGGAATCGAGGGAAATGGATTTGTCTGTGTAGGAAATGCAAATGATTTGGATGCGCCTGGAACTATATTCAGTTACCAGTCTTATGTAAGAGAGCAGCAAGCAATGATCCCAGTTCTAATAGATATTTTTGAAACGAATACAGGTGTAAAATAATTAACGCCGGAGTCTCACACGCAAATGTGAACTCCGGCGAAGGTGTTTTGAGTGGAAAAATTTCTGGAAGTTAAGAATTTACTTCTGTATGGTAAATACAAACTGGAAGAAACCAAAGCACCGGAAGGTTATCTGACTGACGGGGCAAAAGCGATTGAATTTCCGATTACAGAAAATGGAAAAATCGTGGTTTTAACAGATGAAAGTCATTCTATTTACAACCAGATTAAACGTGGAAATCTGGAAGGCGTAAAGATTGGAGCAGGTACACATAAGAGACTTGCAAATGTTCCTTTTAAGATTACGAGCAAGACAACCGGAGAGAGCCATATAATAGTGAAAGATAAAAATGGTCAGTTTTCCACTGCTTCCGATTGGGCGTCTCATAAGAAAAATACAAATGCCGAAACATCCAGTGAGGACGGTATCTGGTTCGGAACTTCTGAGCCGGACGACAGCAAAGGTGCATTACTTTATGATACTTATGAGATTGAGGAGTTATCTTGTGAATCCAACAAAGGTATGAAGCTGATTCCTGCATTTGAAGTTGTTGTCAGCAGAAATAAAGTAACAATCGATCTTGGAACGCTGACCGATGAGTATGAAAAAGAGATTACCATTCATACAACCACAACGGACAAGGAAACGGGCGAAAAGGTAAGGGAAGAAACGAAAGGAGCAGATTATGGTGGAACAACATAAATGTTTGGAAATGACATTATCATAATCGAAATCATATGTGGAATCTCCAGAGAGTAATGTCCTTCTGGTTGTAGAATTTCCAAAAGGAGATCAGAACAATGGAGAATGAATTGGAAGTTGTGAATATCCGTCTGGTAAGAGAACCATCTCTTTATAGTGAGCAGATATTGGATAGTCCACAGGCTGTTGTAGAATTGATGGCGAAGGAGTTATCTCAATATGACAGAGAAGTATTTTGTATCCTGAATATGAAAAATAATGGACAGGTAATCAATATGAATCTGGTCAGTGTTGGAACGATCAACGCATCTTTGGTAATTCCCAGAGAAGTTTTTAAGAGCAGTATTCTGGCAAATGCTTCTGCAATCATTGGACTTCATAATCATCCCAGTGGCAATGTGAAACCGTCAAAAGAGGATATGATTGTTACGAGAAAGCTGCAGAAGTGCGGACAGCTACTGGGGATAGAATTGCTGGATCATATTATTGTCGGTGGAACTAATGGAAAGATGCTCAGCTTCCGAGAAGAAAAGATGTTGAACGTGACAGGAAGGATGGGAGAGATGGAAAGATAAAACATATATATAATTTAGAAGAATCAATCTAATAAAGTAATTGATTTGAGTGGTATTATTTGGATAATATCGCTCAAATCAATAATTTTAGCGAATAAATAATGAAAAAATGAACACAATATAAATAATATTATAATTTTAAAAATGGAATAAAAAATATCAAAATATAAAATGAAATTGAAAAATCAAATGTTTTGTGTTAGAATATAGATGCGATTTTAATGGATTATAGGAGGCAATTATGGGAAATATTGTTGTTCGTTTATCATCATTAACTTTAAAAAATATTAAAAATGTAAAGAATGGTATTATTATAATGCCGCTTGCTAATGAAAGAAAATTTGAATGTAGTAGAGCTGAGATTTTGGGAATTTATGGACAAAATGGATCTGGTAAAACAGCAATTGTCGATGCACTTTATTTTTTACAAGATATTATTACTGGTGAGGAATTAGATCAAAGGATTATAGATTATATCGATACAGATTCAACAAATGCAGAGATAAATGCTGAATTTAAAATATTTGGAGATAACGTACTGTATGAGGTAGGTTATCATATTATTTTTTCGAAAATAGATGATGGCGTTATTATTGAAAGAGAATATTTGAATTGTGCAATAAATAAAGATGGCAATAGAACGAATAAGAATGTTTTTATGGATTATCAAAGAACTCAGACAGATGTTGTTTTTAAACCATTGAAAAGAGTTGAAGAATTAGTTGGGAAAGATAAAAATGTAAAAATGGATCTTATTGTTGCACGAAAAATAGCAGAAAAGAGTAATTGCTCTTACATTTTTGGAAAAGATAGTAGAGAAATTTTCTTTAAAAAGAATAGTGAATTTAAGAATTATTCCATTGTTATTCATGCATTGTTTGATTTTGCACTTAAAGATTTGTTTGTTATTAGAAGTTCTCATTCTGGTTTGATTTCTGCAAATTTCTTGCTCCCAATGGCTTTTCGCATTGAAAAGGAAAAAACAGGAATGAAAGGGGATTTTGCAGTTCCATTAATGGAACCAGTTATTTTAGATATTAAAAAGAAAGATATTCTTAATGAGATTGTAGATCAAATCAATACTGTTTTATATACAATTATTCCGGGAATGAATATTGAAATAAAAGATTATGGAAAGCAAGCAATGGATTCTGGTGAAGAAGGCTGGAAAGTTGAGCTTATGTCGAATAGAGAAGGAAAAAGAACGATTCCGATTCGTATGGAATCTGAAGGTATTATTAAGATAGTATCTATTTTAAATGTTCTAATTCAAGCATTTGGAAATTCTTCTATCTGCTTAGTTATTGATGAATTAGATGCTGGAATTTTTGAGTATATGTTAGGAGAATTATTAGATATTTTCAATAAGAGTGCAAAAGGACAATTGATTTTTACATCTCACAATCTACGTGCATTAGAGATGTTGGATAAAGATAGTATCATGTTTTCTACTGCCAATCCAAATAATAGATATATTCACATGAAAAATGTGAAAGGATCTAATAATCTCCGAAGTATGTATATTAGAAGTATTACTCTTGGTGGACAGGAAGAAAAAATATATGAAGAAACTGACAGCTTGAAAATTGCGAGAGCATTTAGAAAAGCAGGAAGGAGACTGCGAAGTGAATGAAAAAAAGGTAGTTACGGTTATTGTTGAGGGACCTAGTGATGAAAATGCTATAGGTGGAATATTGAAAGAGTTTTTTTCTTGGGAAGAAGTGCAATTTGCAGTTGTTCATGGAGATATAACATCTAATTATAGTACAACAAAAGAAAACGTAGTGTCAAAAGTAGGTGCTTTAATAGAGACTATCAAAAGTAAGTACGGATATAATTGGGGAGATTTTGTAAAAATTATTCATATAGCTGACACAGATGGTGCATTTACTAAAAATTGCATTAAGGAAGCAGAAGTTGAAAATATTCAATATTATGAGGATCATATGGAATATTTTGACATTGAAGAGGTTGAAAAAAGAAATGCACATAAATCAGAGATTATGTTTAAGTTGTACACAACTGGAAAAATCCGCAATATTCCGTATAGGTTATATTTTAATTCATGCAATTTAGAACATGTTTTATACAATGAACTTAAAGACTTTTCAGATGATGAGAAAGAAATACTTTCGGATGAATTTGCTGAAAAATATGAAGGAAAAGTTTTGGAGTTTATAGATTTTATTTCAGATAAATCAGTTTCCGTTGAAGGAACATATAAAGAAACGTGGAAATACATAGAAAAAGATAAAAATTCACTTGAACGTCATTCAAACATGCATTTGATTTTTAAAACAGATTAGTAAGCACGTATATATTGATATTTTATCAATAACAGACTGTAGACAAAGCTCCTTCCTGTGAGGGA
>ERZ780025.32-NODE-32-length-73499-cov-5.108573_pt1 | contig 73499 bp, 83 predicted proteins | sample MGYA00511862_ERZ780025 | MGnify/ENA primary metagenome ERZ780025 (study PRJEB29588, sample SAMEA2156186) | human gut metagenome | biome: human gut; feature: human-associated habitat; material: faeces | place: Denmark | collected 2008/2010 ...
AGCCATCTCTGTTTATTGCTCCTGTAATTTTTCTACCATAGCAATTAAAAATTTCTCCTGTTGGGAATACCAAAAATTTATTTTCAAACAATTTGCAATCTGACGGATTTAAGCCATATTCCTTTACAGATTCTTCAAATCTTTTTATCCTATATTTAATTAAGTTTTCTTTGGCTTCCTTTTCATTTAAAAACGTTCCAAGATGTATATTTTTTCCATTTAAACTAATATCTACTTTATATTTATTTGATTTTGTTTTTCTGCATTTATTATTCAGCAAATTGATAGCTTTAATGTAATCTTCCGTCTTTTATTGTCTCCTTTTTCGCCTCCTAAAGGCGCGATCAAATCCCCATACTGCTGTTTTACTAAATTTCATGTGTCCTCCAAAATGTAAGTAAAATTTCTATTTCCTTTTGTGCCGAAACAAGCCAATTTTCCAACTGACTTATTCCGGCAATCTCGTCAACGCTCACGCGCCAACCGTAGAAGCGTCATCATTCAACTCTTTCATCGCACGGACATACGCTTCTTTCTGGATTTCAATCTGCTCCTCACGTCTCCGCGCTTCTCTGCGAGCAAGATATTCCTTGCGCTTCTGTTTCTTTTTAGCAATACGCTCACGCTCTTCCTTTTCGTTCTGTTTGTGTTCAAGCATTCTCTTGTAAACTTTCATTCCGTCTCTAACTGCCTTATTATACGCAGCGGTTCCACCGTATAGCTTTTTCGCCATACAAATCGTAATTGCCATTTCCAAACTAAATGTATCGTCTTCATCACAAACAACTTTTTCAATTGTTCCATCATAAAATACGACCTTTGCGACTTTATTTGGAACAATTTCAATTATGTTGATAATTGTATTGGCACGGTTTTTATTCTCGTCTCTCCTCTGATTCACTTGATCCTCCTTATCACAACTAAGCCTATCAGCAATAGTGTTCAGGTGTTCCGTGCTTATCCATCCTGTCGTCATTATGTGTCCTCCTTTGTAAAATAACAGTAAAACTCATAGCCTACATCTTTAAGCCGTTTCTGCCAAAATCCGCATTCTGCGCAATACAACCCAAATTTTCCATTTCTGGATTCTATGAACAGAAATTCATTTCCACATTTTTAGCAAAAATGTTTGGCATATGTTACTTTTCTCCATTTTCAACCTCTGAAAAATGCCAGACATAATCAACAAATCTTTCAAAATTGATCATCACCTGATCAAAAATATCCACTTTAATATCTTTTGCATCTCCAATTCGCGGCGAAATAAGAATTTCATATTCACTTTTTGCCCAGAAATAATAGAGCAGACAGTCCTTTAATTTTCCGGAAAAATCCTCCCTGCTTAAATTTCTATGCAGCAGCTTTTCGACTTCTTCTTTGAATTTGTAATGATCGAAAATGTTCCATTTAACAATCTTCTTTGCATTAAAATTTTCGTAGTATACATACCATTCCAAAATATCACCTCCTGTTCTATTATTCTATTTTTGATGTTGGAAGTTTGAGCAGAATTGCTCTAAGAAATTATTCAAGAAATTCTTTGATGTGTTCGTCAGTACCTTGCCATTCAACGTATCTGTTGTACAATGTTTTGTCTTTATTGAGCATATCGTAGATTGACCCCCAAACATCTTCAGACTTCTCTTCGCTATGCGCCAAATTGTAACAGCTTATAAGCTTTCCGATTAAAATCAGATCATCGATATCAGAAGTATCTTTTGTCCACGTTGCCGAAAATTCCTTTCTAATGCGTTCTAACTCTGAAATTGTTCTGCTGAATTCTTCTTTTATTGTCTCGCTATTCTGACTTATTTTTCCAATTACAGTTTTTCGATCCTCAGAGCCTTTTTCCAAAGATTTAATTCGGCTAAAATAGTTAAATTGCAATTCTCTAAGTTCATTCAGACGAACTCTGGCTTCCCAGATATCATGCCAATATTTTTTCCGGTCATCTATGTAATCTGATACGTCTCTTTCTGAATAAACGTTTAGGATTTCTCCGTCATAACTAACAACAGAATCATTGTTTGACCAATCAATATTTTTAAAAGTGTCCCTTAAAGTTTCTTTGACCAATCCATCGGTGATTACATGAATTAGAAAATCATAGCTATCGTCAAATTCTGGAGATCCGCTAATGTCAATTATAAGAAAGTTTTTCCCATAATTGTAATACGGAGATTTGTAAGGAACAGAACTTCCTGTGTCGTATGGAATTAGATTTCCTCCGCTACGAGTCATTACTTCTCCCATCATATAATATGTTGGAAAGCACTTGACCGCTTCGCCGTTTATCATGTCATACATGCCCATAGATGTTTACCTCACTGTTCGCATACAATCAAATTTTTCACATTTACTTCCTACGAAAGAGAATTTTCATACTTATCTTTCAATCTCTTTAATTCGGCAAGTTCCTTCTGTTTTAACTCTTCTTCTTTTCTGATGCGTTTTCTTTCTAAAAATGGTGCTTCGAATTTTTTATTCATAAGATCAATATTTTTATCAAGGATTTTACCGTCTCCATAACTTTTCAGTTCTGCGTAATAATCTTGAGCAATTTTGGATGCAAGATCCCAATCCTTACGATTCAAATTTATTTTAATACTCGTCCGCATTCCATACATTTTGATATGATTGCACCTTAAATCTTCCGAGACGTAACATTTGCAGTATTCATCGTCGTCGCCGTCTCTTCGTCCAAAATTCATCATGGTTCCGTCTTCACGAAAAACAATTTCGAATTCATATTTTAAAGAAATGACTGATAAATCTTTTTCGCCCAAAAGATTTTTTATTGGAAGAACAATATAGCCCGCTCCCATATATCCTTCGCAATACTTATACGCATCTTCTTCATCTTCAAAATATCCAACAGGATACCAATTGCTGTAATTGGAATAAAATACTCCGTAAATCATTTGTAATCCACCCATCCTATTCCTTGTTTAGCCAATTCATGAAATTTTTATAAGTTCCAAATTTTTCTTTCCACCCTGCTACAATTTCGGTCGGATTTAGATTGTATTTTCTGCAAACATATGTAATGTATTCGGCATCGTACAATTTTTTCCGTCTCTTATTGAATTTTTTCACTTCTGCAAACACTTCATCTCTGGAAACGCCATATTTTTTTGACAAATATTTGCTCAAGTCTCGATCAGAATACTCAATGAATTGACAAATTGGACACACGCATTCTGGTACGTCATAATATCCGTTATCGCTACAAAACTTAGTGAACAAATCCTCGCCGTTCATCACGGCAATTTCTTCCTGCGTATAATCCCGACGCTGCCGAATATTGGAATCCCAAACGCCTTTATTCCATTCGTTTTCCAAAATCATCTTAAGCAATTCCTCTTTTGGCGGAATTTCCAATGATTCTTCTTCGCAAAATATATGACCATTTACGCATTCCATCATACCCGACTCAGCTAAACCAATGTCGAATCCTGACTCAACACGTCCGCAAATTTCACACACGAAGCTCGAACTGCTGCTGTTTGTAACAAAATCCTTTCTAAACTTCATAATCCCTCCTTAGTGATGCGAAAAACGTGCAATCGTACAATCCAGATTTGGAAGAATTTCATGTTCCATAACGCCGTCTTCTCCCGTTTCGCCGCCGTCTCCGTATTCAACTTGTACAATCACATGATCGTCTCCGATTTTCTTCATGATTTCCTCGACTATCTTTCCGCATTCTTCTTTGATTAACTTTTCTCCTTCTGGAGAATCAAAAAAATCCCAAGATTCCAGATGCGACATTCCTTTTTCTCGTTCGTATTTTTCTCTCAGCTCCCACCGAATCGTCCATCGTTCTTCGTCCTCAATAATTTCCTTGATATCTTCCTGCGTGAGTCTTTTTTCGTCTGAAATTCTATTTAATAGATCGGGCAGATAGCCGTATTCGCCTGCCGACCATCCAGACTCAATATCTTTAGGAAACTGTTCTTTCAAAGTATCGTAAATACTATCCTCATCCTTAAACGAAAGAATAAAAGATGAGCTACTTGAATTGGTAACATAATCTCTTCTAATTTTCATTTACTCCTCCTCACCATCTTTTAAAATTACGACCACATTCTCATTGTTCTCCGCTATCTTTCTGAGCGCCTTTTCATAAGTAGAATCTGAATAATCAATCTCCTTGTCCAGAATGTAAAAGCCGTTTTCTAAATACTTAATTGCTTTGTTGTATTTTTTCGCTAAATATCCGTTTTTTAAAATTTCTTCCAATGTACTTCCATGCCATCCGTACTCGGTCAAAAAGAATTCGTCATACGATTCTTTTGATTTGACAATTGTTCCTCTGTCCGTTTCACTGTAATATCCTCCTGTAACAAGTAATACTTCTTCAATCAACTTTCCAAAGTCTTTTAAAAAGGGATATTTTTTTAAAGTATCTTCGTCAAATTTTGGATCTTTGAATGCAATAACAAAACTGCTACTTGATGAGTTAGTGACAAAATCTTGCCGTACTTTCATATAGATTTTTCTCCTCTCTGTTACATAAAACAATCTGTCTTCTGATTGGACATCCGCCGCGACATTCGCACTGTCTATCACAGTTGCCGCAAGAATTCTTGAAATGATTCCGAAAATCTTCGAATTGTTCAGAATCCCATGCTTCTTGAATTGTATGAGTCTTCAGGTCAACTGCCCATCTCATATCTTGATTATCAAAGCTGCATGGAAGCATCTTCATATCGGCTGTGATGTATGCCGACCATCTTCCGCCCTCGCAGGTATCGAAGCTGTCCTGGTTGATATTGTGTGTGAAGTTGATGAGCGCCGGAACAGTACATGAATCGAATCCAATCTTAAAATCGAAACTACCGGTGTCGATGAGACGGAAGAACTCTTTGGCTCTCTCATCGTCCATATTCAAAACGTTCTCTTCAACGCCGAGGCCAACCGGCTTGTACAGCAGGAAAACGACCGCGTTAATTCCTTTTTTGAAACCGTTATTTTTCAGTCTATCGATCGCAATGTCAATGCTTTTATTACTTAAAACATAGTGAATATTGGTTTTAACTCCAGCCCCTAAAAGCATATCCAGCGCTTTATCCGTATAATCGGCAAAATGTTCGGAAACAGCAACTGCACCGCAATATTTTTTGCAGATATCCGCCTTTTCTTTTGTCATTAAAATGCCGCTTGTGGTAAAGTTTGGAACAATATTATATTCTCGACAGAGCTTCAGAATTTCCTCAAAGTTTTCATGAGTATCGACATCCCCAGCGCCACCTAACGCACATTGAAATAATTTTCCTTTGCTTTGTCTCAGAATGGATTCAAAGTTTTCTAAAGACATATTGTTTCCGGTTCGTTCAATGGCTTTCTGATAACAGTCAACGTTGCATTTATGGGCGCATACACAAGTCTGCATAATTCCAATATCGAGCAATTCCGGATATGAAGTCATAAACGGATCTTTTCCTGTATCCTTACCGTTTTCGTCAATAATTCCGCTTCTCATGTAGAAACCAGTATCGGGGTTAAACATCGATACAAATCTGTTCTTTTTATCAATTTTCCTAATCATTTTCTAATCCTCATTCCATCTGATTATCGCACGCTCGTCGCCTGGCGAAACTGATAGTATACAAACTTGATATCCGAGATCTACCAATTCGTCCTGAACGCTTTTGATTAAAGCTCTGTTATACATAATTTGATCTGCTCCTGTAAGCGCAGCTGTTCTGATATTCTCTATAATTTCATACAATGTGGTTTTATATAATTCAGTTATTCCTTTTTGCGTAAGTTTTCTCGCATCATCTGCCGAAAGAGGGCTTTCTGTCGAATCGTCACACCAATATTTTCTGTCACACATTTTACACTGATGCCACTTTTTCCCTGTGGGATATTTGCAAGATCCTATATACAAACTCATATATTTATTCTCCATTTTCGTATTCAACTAAATAACTATTTCATAGTCAATTTTGCGATTTTTCGATGCTAAATTTGCTTGAAATAGCTGCTAAAACGTCATTGCGAATTTTCATATCTTTTTCTTTTTCCGACATTTGAGACAATTCAGCTATCATATATCTAATTTCAGGCGCAAAGTCATAAAAGACTTTTTCATACTTATCTCGCACCAGTTCTTCGTTGTATTTTTTAGGAAGCTTTCTGCGACTCGTAAATAAAATCCAATCGCTGTAACACGGTTTTTCCTCGTTAAATTTATTTGAATTGTCCAATTTTCATAATCTTCCTTCCTTGTTTTTCTCGAATTACGCGGGTATGGATTTTCACCATACATGAACCGTGCACTGTTCACATTGGAGGGAGTCGAACCCATAGGTGTCTCTACCGAGCGTTTTTAATCGTTCACCTGTCTACTGCCCGTTTGCGCGTCTACATATTCCGCCACCGCGTATAATATTAAAATATTCTGATTGCCGGATCGGCAGTTGTTCTTATCGTTTCATTGTTACACGTCGTGACAGCGTTGAGTTTAATTGGCTCAAATTCTCTGCTATTCAAAGTGGTAATCTTTGGAGCGTTCTGCCCGTCCCTATAACCAGCATAATAAATCTCGTCTAAAATTTCTCTTAAACGATCTTTATCAACCGTCAATTTATTATTCTCTACTTCCACAAAATCGAAATATACCAAAGGTTTCATTCTTAACATCCTCCTATGTGTAATTTTGTAAATACTACGTCTCCGTCTGCGAAACTTTCCATCTGCCAGCCTTTACATGTTACTGTAATTGGCTTATATCCATATCGTTTTTCCCACTTTTTATTTATTCTCTTCTTTTTGTGTTTTCTTGCTTGAACAACTTTTACGAATTGAAAATCGTAAGCGTCCGGCAAATCAGCTCTGTCAAATCCTAATATTTTTTTCAAATCGTTGTTAGCCGGATTATCAACATCAAACGATATTTCACATGTCTTCTTTGAATAACACCAACGCTTCCTCAAAACCCATTCTTCGTTAGAATCATCATATCCGTATTCATCTTCAGAGTCAGAGTTGATAAGTACGTTTGTAACATTCTCTAAACGACCAATCATTTCGCTCGTTTCCGCATTAAATATGTCTAGTGCGACTTGTTCTTTTGTTGGCAAAAAAAGACCGCCTCCTCTTTTGAATCTTTAGTTTCTTAACAATTTATGCTTATTCAGCACGCTATTCAATTCATCGACTATCTCGCCTATACATGCGTCAGTTTTGGCTCGAAGGTAATCTTTAGAAGCATCCACATTTACCTCAATATCAATCATATCGTTACAATACGGACTTCCTGTTAAAATTTCTCCATAGAAAATCTCATCAAATGGCACCTCGTACCATTCACCAGTATCATGATCCGTACAAGAAAACATCAATTCTGTATTTTCGTCATATCCAATTTCTTTAAGCTTGTTGATCAAATCTACTGCCTTAATTCTTTTCATTTAAACCCCTCTTTGAAACCGACATTTCATTTAAATCAACTTGAAACAAATTGCTAATATCTCACTCCTACTTAGTATCGAAATGCTGTTTTGCCAAAGTGGGATATTGGTTTTCAGAATGTAAATATTCTATTTATTATCAACTCCCTTTATTCTGCAAAATAATCTTTCTGAACATACTCTCAAATATTGGAACCGCAATGCTGTTTCCGGCTTGTTCATATAACGCCTTATAGTATTTCCCGTTTCGTTTTTGAACAGATTTTGCTCGCTCAAAATCTTCCTCTGTGTAGCCCATCAATCGCCAACATTCGCGTTCTGTCAGATAGCGATAACGCCCATCGCCTCGATCTATAATTTGAGCAGGAGTTCTGTCTTGTCTCGTTGTAATGGTATACGCGTAATCTTCTATGACTGTCGCCCTACGAATACCTTTTTCTCCAATACACGAAAGAACAGATGGTTGTGTGACATCGTAGATATCCGGAACGTTTGCATCGTCTTCAAGGAATTCCCTTAAGCTTCGCATCGGCGTTCTTACGAGATCTCCAAATTCAAACTTGTCTCCGTTTAAAACAGAAACCGTAAATACCCGTTCTCTCGCCTGTGGTAGTCCAAACTCTCTCGCGTCCAATACTTCGAAATTATTTGTATATCCCAACCGTTCCATTTCGACCATGTATCTGTCAAAATTTGGTCTCATATACTTTGATTTCACGTTCTTCACATTTTCCCATATTACATAACGAGGCTTCCATTCTCCCATATTCTCAATAATATGTATTGTTTCCCACATAAGCGACGAACGTGTTCCACTTCCCTCAGCCGAACCTTTTCCTCTGTTAATTCGTTCCGCTCCTGTTGCCGTTCCTTGATGCCCTGCAATGCTCATATCTTGACATGGAGATCCGTGAATCAGAATGTCTGGCTTTAAATTCCATCCAACGACCGTCTGTGTTTTATATTTTAATTCCTCGCGAAACATCGAATTATACGAACGCACCGCCTTCTCGTCGATCTCCACATAGTCAATTGCTTTTGTCGGAATGCCTAAATTTCTCAATGCACATCGCGGCGAACCAATTCCGCCAAATAACTCAAGAATTTGTATCGCTTTAGTTTGCATATTGTTCACCAATTTCAATTAACTCGTAAATACTATTAGACGTTTCCAGCCGAATAGCATTATCCGTTCGTTCCATCTTAACAACTCTACTCGTCTGTAGCCCTCCGTGATATTCGTTTCCGTCGGCATCTGCAACGTATATGAGTAACGCTGGATATCCCTCGTAAATGGGATAATTGTCTGCGATGGATACAACTCTTCCAACTCTTTTCGGATAGATTCCATCCGTTCTGTCTTCTCCGCGCTTTCCTTTAGCGCCAGAATGCATGATTCGATTAATCCTGTACAACATAGATCGCCTTCCTCCAATCTTAATATACGTCGGGACTTTTACATCCCAACGTATTATTCTCCATTTACATCTGTGCCAGAAGACTTCTTACAGGCTCTCTCGTCATATTTTCTTTGGCCCATGCAAAATAGCCAGGATCAACCTCTTTGATTTGAGGAAGCGTTTTGCCGCTATATTTTCCAAACGTGACCACATAAGTTGACACATCTGGAAGTTCCTCTTTTGCCGTCTCAATGCCACCGAGCGACGCATTTACTTCATCAGAATACTGCATATCCAGATTTGACCGGCTTGCCAGATAATCACACATATGTACGAAGAACTGCTCATCGTTTTCAGGCTTTGGCAGCACAACAGAACTTCTTTTTGTGGATGTCCACTGTCCGCTATGACTCTCACAAAGACGAGCAATGTAGGCTTTTGTCTCTGTATCGATGTCATGTTCCACAACAGTATTTCTTACCCATTCGCCTGCCAGCATAGGATGTTCATGCACTGTGTACTGCGATCCGGATGTGCCGCATTTGATTGCGTCGTGAAAAATCGGTGTGCAGCGCAGGCAATCTCTTTTTCTTGAGTCAATTTTGCTCTGTACATATTCCAGCCCAAGAACATAATTCATGATCTCTGCGAACATGAGAATATGATAAATCTGACCGTGTGGTTGGCACTGAGTTTTGTTGTGATATTTGAAACTGGTGCTGCTCGGAATCGTAAAGATATAATCCGGAATTTTTTCGATCATATCAGCACAATAATTCCGCATTTCATCTGTTTCAAACTGGTTAAGCAGGCATTCGAAAACCTTTCTCTTATCCATCTCTATTTTCTCCTATTTCAAAATTTTTGAATCTAAACAATTTTTGCAAAGCTCGTAAATCATCCTACCCATATATTCTCTTTTTACAAAATAGATGTGCATGTTATTCCTGCTTTGCCATGTCAACAACGTCCGCAAAAATGATGTAGGATTCAATTTCGTCTTGTAATTCTCCTTAAAAATATCCTCCATACTATCATTCTCTATCAGCACATAATTTTTTTCGATGTTGATCATCCGGTTGAACTCTTTGAAAATCCGATCATCGTCCTTTGTGGCGTTTGCAATATTTCCGGCAAGTTCACTAACCGAATTTTTTCTTTCGATGCAGATTTCATCACTGAAATATGTATCCACCGGGAAACCTAATTCCGGGCAGCTCTCAACCATAAAACCGTAATCACCGGTTTTCAGCGCCCTCTGTTTCCAGTTGACGCCGTTTCTATCAAACCAATCGGTAATTTCTTTGTTGGAGCTTTCACGAGTATCAACCAGTAAAATCATGTGTGATAGAAGATCTTTATAACTCTTTTCTGTATAATATTGCTTCATGAAATTCTCCGCTTAATCATCACAAATCCACCTTCTTATACTTGGTCAGCCATAGAATCTTCTTTCCTGGGATTTCTTCATAATCGCCGCTGTCCAGCCGTCGCAATTGTGGCTTGTATCGCTGCCCTTCGATTCTAACAAAATTTCCTGTAGCAACCTGATTGCAGTTGAAGGTTTTTTTATCCACCTTACATTCAACCGTATTGCCATTTGCCAAAGCGTAAATTTTCAACTTTGGAGCATATTTTTTATCGACGCTCATGACATATCCTACTCCTTTGTAACGTGCGTCCTTAATATCGATATATCCGAGCAATTCCTGCTGATAATGGATCTTGTCTACCAGCGTTGTTTCCGGATATTTCATAATGGCAGTCATATACTTCAGTAAGTGATACGTGTCAACCCCACTAAACATTTTCTCTGTTTCTTTTGCCGCAAACTGTCTAACATCCATCTCTTCAAGATTCATGCTTTGCAGCTTATCCTTCTTGAATTGCTTTTTCGAATACAAATTGTTAAACAGCTTTGTACATTCCAGAAGACGTTTTATCTCGCCAAATTCTTCAAAGTAATTCAGTTTAATAAGAATATCCAACTGTCTTGAGTTGACACTGGTATGAGATATTGCGACCAACACATCTATAAAGTCCGCAAATTTTTCGTTTCGCAGATCATACAGTTCATTCGCTATTTGCGCATTCATGTATTTGATCGATCCGATACCTTTGTAGATACAGAAGTCGTTTGTATCACAGAAATATTCCGCCTTTGAATATCTGAATTTTGGAGAACGAATTTCAATTCCAACATTCTTTGCGTAATTCGTCAACGCAATTGTCTTCTCTTCTTTGCTCTGGTTCACGTTTAAAGCAACAGTGATAAATTGCAGCGGATAATAATACCTTAGCCATCCAGACGCGTATCCTTCAAACGAATACGGCTGTGAATGGTTTAATGAAAACAGATATCTACTGGCATCAATAATGACCTGCAAAAAGGCAACGATTGTTTGTTCAGCCTCTTCTTTAGGCATTCCAAACTTTTCTTTCATAGTTGCCACGAATCCATTGATGTAATGATCTTTCTTTGGAACACCGTCTTTATCGACCATGTATCCGCCATTTTTGATGATCGGCGTATCCAATTCGGTCATAGCGATTCCGTCTTTTGTGAACTGCTTCTTCGAAAAGTGACGGCGGACAACATCTGCTTCGCCCATCGTAAATCCGCAATATTCATGCAAGAAATTGATGATTTGGCACTGAAATACTAAATAACCGAAAGTTGGTTTTAAAAATTCATCGATCGCCTTAGAACCGCTTTTTCGAACTACGCCGTTTGCAAGATCGTCTCTGTAAGATGCGCCAGCAGGTCTGATTGCGCTGTTTCCAATGCTTAACAACGTCATACGGTCAACGTTTTTATCTATCTTCTGAAATTTTTTAATATTTTCATCCGAAAGAAGTTTTTTGATGTAGTTATTGCCAGTTTCACCTTCCCACTGGAAAATCTGAGTCGTGTCGTCTCTCATAGAGTTCCACACATTGACATCTGTAATATCCAGATTGTCCGGCGTGACGCGCTTAATTCCGGCAAGTTTACATGTCTCGTTGATGATCTCGATGGTATCCAAACGAAGAAGATCCAATTTTACATAGTTCAAACCGTCAATTTCTTTCATGTATATCTGGCTGACTGGATACTCAGATGTTGACGTCGTAAATGTTCCAATGTGGTCAGTGACGGAATGCGGTGAGCAGGTCAATCCACACGGATGGCTGCCAACTGAAACAATTGTTCCGTTTACCAGATCTACATACTCGAACAGTTTTGGATATAACTTTCGCGCCTTTTCTTCGTCTTCATCCACAAGGGAACAAATTTCATTAGTCCTTTTCATGTAGTCATACGGAATTTCAGGATGAATGGAATTTCTCTCAATTTTTTCGATAAGTGCATCTGGAAGAACCGCATCAGGCGACAAAGAGTTTTCGTACTTTTTTATTTCTGTCAGAACATCCTCAGACTGATTTTCCAGATTCTCAACATAAAATGCCCTGCAAATGTCTCTAATCGCTCCTTTTAGCGCGATTGTATTAAATGTTACGATATCGCAACAATATAAACCCGTTTTGGAAAAGATATATTTTTTTACATCATCAATCCTTGACGGAGGAAAGTCAGTGTCGATATCACTAAGAGAAACACGCTCTGTACTCATAAAACGATCAAAGTTCAAACCATGTTTAATGCTGTCCATTTCTGTGATACCAAGCAACCACGCAATCACGGAACCATTGACTGAGCCACGACCATATCCAACCTGAATATCATTTTGAGTGCACCATCCCAAAATATCTTCCATGAGAAGCATAAAATCAATTGCTCCGTTGTGCCGATAAGCAGCAAGCTCATAATCGATTCTGTCCAAATACTCCTGATAATTCGGATACTTGTCCACGCCTCTTCTGATAATTCCTTGACGAATTTTTTCTAGGAACAATCTGTCCGAATCAGCCCAAAGATGCGGATATTTATAACTCTCGTCCAGCTCAAACTCTTCGATCATATCAGCCAGCACATTTGTATTCTCTATTGCAGCCCTTACAACATCTTCTGGCAATGCATTTTGTAGCCTATACGCATCCATAAGTTCTTTGACGCTGCACTTGAATATCAAATCCCATGCGTTCTCATTGGCAAATCCGACGTTCTTTGCTTTTTGCAGCATCCTACGTCCTTCAAGATGTTCTTTGTTTAACGCGTGAGTATCCGTGCCAGCAATCAATGGAACGCCTATGCTTTTACTCAGTTTGTAAAGATACTGATTGTAAAGCTTCTGTTCCTCAACGTTATGATGTTGAATTTCCAAAAAACATCTGTGCTTATTCTTTGCAAGGAAAGCAATAAATTTGTCCTTTATAGCATCTGTGCCGTTATGGAGAATTCCGCCGAGACAGGCAGTAGAAACCAGAATGTTATCAGAGGTTCGGATGAGTTGATCGATAGAAATTCTCGGAGCGTAATAGAAGTGGTTGTCGCTACGATTAAAGGATTCGCTTGACAACTGGTTTAATTCGAGTACGCCTTTATAATTTCTTGCATATAAGCATACATGGTAGTTGTCTCTTATCTTTTCATCGAGTGTTTCTGTTACATAAAATTCCTCGCCGTGGATGTATTTCATACCGGCAGCTTCAATGTGTCGTTTTTTATTTACCCAAGAAAAAACACTTCCATGTTCGGTAAAAGCCATCGCTTTCATTCCGCATTCTTTTGCTTTGGCAATATAATCGTCATACTTTGTAATCGAATCAACGTTTGTGACACCGCTTGAAAGATCACTATGAATATGTATATATGTAAAATAATCCCTAATTGTTCTCACTCTCCTCTTTCGCATAGCAACAACTATTCCGATATCCGCATAGCACACTGCACATCATATAGCTATTTACCGCCTCAAAATTTTCATCCGAATAAATGCGATCAATAAGGTTTGATGCCCACTGCAAAGTTCTATCAAAATCTTCTTTTACGAACGGAATATTCGTAACCTGCAAATCGAAGAAATGGTTCCATACAATTCTCGACGGATATTTCCCATACTCATCAAAAACCGCCTTTGAGTACAAATACATCTGTTTTGAATAAGCATTAAAACTTTCCAAATTCTTTTTCAATGGCGATCCATCCTTTTTCAAGAAATGATCGAGAGATTTATGGTCAACAATTATAATTTCTTCTGTAGATTTATTTCTTAGTAGCAGATCGATATATCCGATAAAATTTCGTTTTCCCAACGAAAAATTAACCTTCTTTTCCACCCCAAGGATTTCATAATTTTCCAGTTCACTCAAGTCAAGTCCTGCTAAAAAATCAATCGCCTGCCCATATTTTTTCTCAACTGTAGATTGTTTTGCGCTGTAAACTACATTATTCGAATAATTTTCGATAAAATAGTTGATAGCGTCGTTCAGATCTAGTTTTCCGCTAAATATTTTTTCCAAAATTTCATGAACGTAACCGCCAATATCAGAATAAAAATTTCCTTCATTAATTTCTGTATTGTCAATCTTTTTCAGGTAAAATGCATACGGGCATTGCTCGTATTGATGCAACGTAGAAAACGACCAAACTATATTATCTAGCTCGTTTTTATATACCATGCCATCACCTCACTCTCCTCTTATTTTGGTAAAGCCTTTCAAATACCTGTAGTCCTTTATCTGCTGGACTATTTTTTCCTTCTGTACCTCCGAGCAAATTATCAGGATCTTCAATTACATACACATTCGTAAAACGCTTTAATGTTCTGATTGTTCCTAATGCGTCCTTCGACAGATAAGACACATCGCTGTCGTAAGCAAACGTAATGTCAACCTTTAATCTGATCAACAGCCGAATCTGTTCCGGCGTCAACGTATGCTTTTCCGCAGAACCGCAATTTTTGTAACTCCATCCATAACATTTCATCACGCTTTTTAAGCTTTCAAAAAGGATGATTTCGTTACGCTCTTTTATGTAGGGAAGCGTAATATTTAAACCTTGGATATAATCCATCGTCCCAATCGGATAATAGTTGATATATTTCATCAGTCCCATTTCTTTGTAGTCTTTAAAGCGAGTTCTCCCCTTGACATTTATTAGGTTTCCGTCTATGTCGCGAACTGGATAGACAATCCTATTGCTTCTGTGATCTATGCGGATGTCGAACAAATCAATTTCTCTCTGTCTAATTCCTTCTTGCATCCATTCTTGAACCGGTTCTTTTGAGTATTTTTCATATTCACTCTCGTCCAATATTCGATGCTCCACAGGAACATTTCTGCTCTTCAACTTTCTGACCGTTTTTAAAAAGCGCACCGTCGGTGAATAGCACATGGTAGACAAATCGGTTTTTGCAAGTTCACATGTTTTCCGAACGGCATCATCAAAATTTAGCCCTTCATAATCCTGCAAATACTGGATAATTCCACCGCCTCTTCCGCAGGAGAAGCAGTAAAAAGAATTTTTCTCCGGCGTTATAGAGAACGATGGAGTTTTATCGACGTGCTTAGAGCATCTACAGAAATAATCCTTTCCTTTTTTCTCCAATTCGGTTGTCCGCCCGATGTACTCCGCTAGATCAACCTTTTCTGATATAGAACGCAAAAAGTCCTCATCGTACTCCAATCGTTCTCACCTCTCTCAGTCAAATTCGTTCGTAGAATCGTGCTGTTCCGCCTGTGAAATCATCATCTTATTTCCGTCGAAAATGAAATCCAAATAAGCATTTTCGTCATCTTCCGGCATCTGCTCTCCGAGTCGATTGATGTAAATCTTCATGCCAGCATTGCCGCACTGCAATCCGTCGTTCGCAATTTGCTCTTGCGTTTTTAGAAACCATTTAATGCCAACAGATAGATATCTGTTGATCTTCATGGAATCTCCGACCTCTCCAGCTCTATTGAGCTGTGCTGCAGTCAGTACGGACATATTCAGCTCACCAGCGATTTTGTTTTTAAGGAAATCACATCTCGCACCCAAAATATTGTAGTTGTCGCTGGCGGATGTCGCATTGCTTTTAAGATAGTCATCGATTACGAATTTCAGGCCCATCTTATATTTCAGAATTTTGCAAATGGAATACAATTCTTCATCAGACAGATCTGGGCGATAAATATGCACGAAAGGCTGCGTTTTCATCCAAGCGTTTGCACGCTCAATGGCTTCACCTTCTTCAGCGCTGTATTTACCATTCTTAATTCTCTTAACGTCAACTCCCGTCAACGACGCAAGACATCTTTCATAAAAAATTCTGTCAGACATCTCACGATCCACATATAAAGTTGGAATACCGTTCTGTACTTTATGAAGTGCTTCCAGCATCAGTAAAACAGACTTTCCCTGTTTGTATTTCGCCTGAATAACAACTAGCTCTGTCGGTTCATATGTAAACCAATTACTTAATATTGGAAACATAGATGGAATGCCATAGATTCCGGAATCAGTTCTTCTGTCGCAAATTTCCTGCCATAAATCCTGCGCTTCATCGCCAAGCAGTTTAATGTCTTCGGAAACGATATATTTTTCATCCAACTTGGAAAGTACATCGTTTTTCTTTTTGCTTAATTCTCCGAGAGAAATTGTTTTGTCCTGACAGAATCTTTGAATTTCGGAAATGCTCTTGATCATATCGCGCTTATAAGATAGCGTTACCACTGTTTGTGCTAATAGCTTGTATTCTTCTAAGGTATGACGCGCCGTTTCAGAACATAAGTCTATGTATTCTTGAATAGATGGCAAATTATATTTTTCAATAGTTTTTTGCACCGCTTTGTTGCTCGACAGCATACTAGAAATGTTGAAAGCATCGATATTATCAATGCCTTTTTTGTATAACTCGCTAATTGCCCAATAAATGCATCCATTGTCCTGATTATAAAAATAACCCGGCTTTAAATAGTCGGTATGCAAAATAAATTCAGGATGATATACAAGAGTTGAAATAACTCCGCTTTCAGCCTGATTATCAGCTAATTCCATTACATCCAAACCAAGTCCTCCTAACTAAATAAATCTTCAATTCCTTTTTCTTTCGTTGGCACCGCCTTAAACGTTGGTAACACAGACGGTTTTGCTTCAAACTTCACCTGTTTAATGCTGCTCAACTGCTGTTTTTTCCATGCATTTTTAATCTTGTAATCGTCAATGAGATAATGCAGACCCTGCGGATAATTGATTGTGCGCCTTGTGTTGATTGCATATTTCAGCGCAAATAGTAGATAGTTAGAATCGACATGCTTTTTAAAAATGATATCATTCACCACTCTAATCAACTGTGGCATTACGACCGTATTACTAATTTTTTCGTAATATAACCGTTTGATTTCTTCGATGTTGTTGTAAGTTTCAGCGCAGTCTTTATGGAAGTACCTGTTTCTTATCTTGACAGCTTCGTCCTGCGAAATCTCGCAGGACTCATGCTGACAGTGGCAAAAACCGCACTTATAAACCTTTGCTTTTGCCATGATTATTCTCCTTAATCAAAGGGAAGTTCATCCGCTGCGTCGTCCGGTACAGACACAAAATCGTTTGGCGCAGTAGACTTTGGAGCTGCGGGCTTCGATCCTCCGTCCGGGTTGTCCTCAAAGTTGAACACAACATAATTGGTATAAGTTGTATTCTTATCCTTGTCGTACTTATTGGTTACATCGCAAGAACCAATTTTAACGTTCCGGCTAATATCCATCGTTGCAATCTGCTGATGCGCTGTTCCTACCAGACGAACAAAGTTGTTCTGCCATTCCGTGTCGTATACGCCGGTATCCTTGTTCTTTCTGGAGATGGACATCTGCGCAACATGATAGTTGCCCTTGTCCTCAATTTTCCAAATTTTTGCATAAGCTCCCTGTCTGAATCCCATAGTCAAATTCTCCTTTTCGTTGTTTATTTTTTAGGCGATTTTTCTTAACGCCATAAGTTTCTTTTTGAGTGTTTCAAGCACATCATTGTCACTGCAAAGTTTCGGATTACCATTTTCTTCCGGCAGCGCTTCTTTACAGATCTCAGCCACCTTTGCTTTAGTCTTATCGGAAAGCGCCGATCTCTTTGTGATAAGCTCCATGCATTCTGCCTGAAGTTTTTCCAGCTCTTTAAGCTCCTGCGGAAGATCTTCATTCACATAGATATATCCGCCGAGTCCTAATCTTGCGATACACTTTGTCATACTTCTCTGAATGGCTTTGTTCACCATTGTCGAATCAACATTGTCGTATAAAACGGGCTTATTTTTGAAGTCCATAATTGGAAGATATTCTGTAACCGTATGGTTCATCCGTACTTTGTTTTCATTTTCGTCCACATCGTCCCATACAATCGTTACGGAAGTTTTAACGTGACATCCAACCGGATCTTTCCAAACTAGCATACCGTCTTCTGTCTCATGAACGGTACCATACGACAATGGATACCTCTTTTTTAATTCTGACCATGCCCACATCCAGCTTAAATACTTCATACCATTCTTTTCTCTAACATGGTCGTTTACATCAACTGCACTTAGTTCTTTAAACCAATTATTCAAAATTTCTTTCCTTTCGTATAAATTCAAAATGTAAATTTTTTGTATGATTCCTTTTTCCGTGACAAACCGCAGACACCTTTGTGGGATTGCATCCGTTATCCGCCGCCGCGTCATTTACCGTATCGTAGATTTTTTGTGTTTCGATACAAATAACCCTCTTTGCATTTGGATTGTCTTTCCCCTCATGCCATATTTTATTTTTCTTCATCTTTTCAATCGCTTTTTCTGTTTTCGATGCGGCAACCATCTTTTCGATGTGTTCTTTTGAAAGTCTTTTACCATACATCGGATTATTTTTTCCGGATACGTCTGCATGTGATTTTCGCATTTTCTCCTTTGTTTGATCAGACACTATCTTTCCTTTGTTTGAATTAGAGATTTTTCTTCTCCACTCTTCGCTCTTAGGAACACCTTTTTTAGCTCTACTCATTTTCTCCTTCGACTCTGCTGTATGTTTCTTTCCAAACCACGGATTGTCTTCTCCTGCACATACTTCTCCGCCGGGTGTAATATTGTATCCAAACTTCGCATCGTTCGACCTGTATAGCGCTATGATTTCAATTTCTTTCCTTATCGCTTCGTCTTTAGATAAATTTTGCGCCAAAATCATATGATCGAAATTATTCCATCCGTATTTCTGTATTGCATGAAAGAAGTGAGGGCTGCTTTTGTATCCGTTTCCGTTGCGGAATCTTTCGTTTGGAGATTGAGATGTCATGCCAATGTATCTTTTCCCATTTATCTTATTTTTGTGGCAATACACTATAAAATCACGTTTTTCTGAATTGTTATCTTTTATACCAGCATCACACTTTCTTTACGAGAATCTATTCGCCATTAACACTTTTTGAGCCATAAATTTTAATTCCGTCATTGTCTTTTAATTTCACAACGGGCACACCTTTGTAAATCGAAAGTGGATCATCTAAACCTCTAAGTCTGTGCAAAATGTCTAGCGCCCTAAATTCGTTTTTACCCAAACCAATAACTTCCGGTTTATAGCAAAAATCATCTAGCTTTCTTCTAATCGCAATTTCTACCTGATCCGCATATCTTAACAATGGCATGATGGCATCTACCATCAGATAGCCCCAATCATTTCTTCCGCATAGATGAAACACTCCATCATCCGTATCTATGCTCATATCGATGCGGACGCCATTGTAATAGCCGCTATACGGCTTTAGCATATCTTCCGATCTTTCAAAAGTAACTTTGTTTACTTTCATTCCAATTTCTGCCGTCATTGATTCTCCTTTCTTTTTTGGTTTTATTTAATCGCCCATTTGAGCGGAACATAGAGTTAAATCTATAAGATAAATTCTATGTAAACGGTGATTTTGGGTGCAAAAACCCAAGGGTATGCCGTGCCACCCTTTTTCTCATACTATTTAATTCTCGATTTTGAAATTTACTGGCTGATTAGCCATCGAATTAGTTGACTCAAGATTGTAACTTTTTCTATCTATTTATTCTCTATATTGGATTTCACATTTTTTTCGAACCATAGACAAACTGACCAAAACAGCCATCCAATTGTAACGTGAGAACTCTCACAAATATCACCAATACAAAAGAAATCGGAGTCATACCAAATATTGATACTCGGAATAAGATTGATGGAATATTCTAAGGACGGATATTTTCTGTCTCTCCTATATGAAAACCTGAATTCTACATGAAGTTTCCGATCCATAATTATTCTTCCTGCCTCAATTCTTCATCTGCTGGATCGTATGATTCCGGCAATTGCATCCACGCTATTACCTTCTCATAGCCCAATTCCTCATTGGTTTGAAATTCTGAATCAACAAAACCTAAACTGACAGGATCAAAAATATTGTGCCAAAATCCGAAACCATACTCTTCTTCATACTGGCAAAACATAGGAGGATATTCTTCGTGATTCTCAACAACGCACATATAGAATCTGTCGTCGGCGTCGTCTGGAAATCTCTCGCCACACGGAATCCATCTATGCGCATCACGATCTCTGAGAATTATTTCCACCCATTGTCTGATTGTTTTACCCTCAAAAACATATTCATTAAGCGCTTTTTCAGCAACTTCTTTCGCCATTTCTTCGACCGTTTGAAATCTCAATTTGCTCATATTTTTCTTAAACCAATTTGTAAGTATTATTTTTTATTTCATCAATAGCTCTCATTATAGCAGCGTCGCCCATTTCCTTATTCCAGATTTCGCCGTACCTGACTTTTGCGAAAAAAGAAACGTAATTAGAAATATTATTCCTTACATCATCGTAAAACTCTTCGTCTTCCTCATCTCCAAAGACAGCACGACACGAATTAACATTTGCTGTGGATAAAACGTCTTTTGCAAGCTTAATTAAACCATCTTTTTCTTTTATTAAATCGTTCAAATTGTCATCATTCGTTTTTAATGTCGATTTTTCTGGAACCGAGAAAAAGTACAACTGTTTCAAATCTTGCTCCTTAATGTCCTCGATATGTATGCCATAATATTCTAATGATAAAATTATCTCCAGGTTTTCTTTTAACAAGTTTATATTTACATTATTTTCTTTCATTTTTTCACCTTTTACTCGCAGATTATAGTTTCTCGTTCAAAACTTCTTTAGGGCAACAAATAATCTTTTTATTTGCCCTCTGCGCCTTTCGTATTGTAGACCAAACACCGCCTGACTTGTTTTTATCCCAAATAGCTAGAAGCACATCACAACAGTCAACCATATACTGATCTCTAACATTGTCACATCCCTTATAAAACTCATCAGACAATTCAATCCATTCATCTGCACACGCTTTAATTTCTTCGTAATAAGGATGCGTAGAATTATAATTTCTACACGGAAGAACGCAATGCAAACGTATATTCTTTTCTGTTTTCATTTGAGCTACAATGCAGCCAAGTTTGATATCACATCCCGAAGCCATTCCACAATAAATGTCTGCGACTTCTTCGGAATTGATAAGTTCTTCCAAGATTGCCTTTATCCAATTCGTAATATTATCCCATCTGCTACTTTTTTCGTCTTCTGGCAAACCCAGTCTCTGACACCTATGACCTGTTAATGCAATTTTCATAAATTAAAGCCCCGTCTGGTGTGTTTCAAAATTCACGTTTCCAACACCAACCACACTTAGCGAATCGTCTTCCCATTTATCACCTTTTTTGTACCATTTACTATCATCTTCATATACTCCTTCTGTATGAATAACCTTCATTTCAATATCGCCATCGAAATCTTTGATAAGTGTTGTAGTCCACGGACACTCTTCCCATAGTTTAAATTTAGGGTTATATGCCAACACCTCGTCGAGCAAGAACACTGCTACCATACCTGCATCGGCGCAAAATTTTCCAAGAACTTTTCCGGTGTCAGAATTATACGTTGTACAAGACCAATCCCCATAAATGGTATCCCGGCATAAATAATGCTTAATACCTAAATTCTCCATTCGTCCTCCATACATGCACTTATCCCAGTCAGAATCATTATCATCTTCGATAATGTAACAAGGATCTGTAATAACAATATCTCCTTTAAATTTCATTCTGCGTCTCCTTTCTCCAATTTCCACGAAAGATTACTTTCGTCTTATAAGCTAATTTCTTCCTGTCCCGCCCGGCTTTCTAAGATCGCCATATAAGCAGTCATAATTCTTAGCTGTTCTGAGAGCGTTTCTTTCTGGCATGTCGGGACAAAATGAAGCCTTCCATTCTCCCATTCGTCAAGAATATTTTTCAACCTATCGGTTCTAATCTTCAGCTGATAATACTCCGCCTTGAATCGATCTTCGTAATTACCGCTATTCATCATCTCTATAGTGTCTTTTAATTCCATATTTTACCTCCGTGTCATAGTATTTTCATCGTATTACTTTCTTACATTCACTTACAATTAATCTCCAGATCCTAAAACGCGTTCCAGATCGATATGAATTTCTGGATCTTCGGTAAACTTAGCAAGCGTTCCTTTATAGTAGAACACCCTGTCGCTATCAATTATTTTTTCGCCCAATAAATATCTCATTACAAATGGAGCCATATGATCATTCAAACATTTAAGCTTAATATCATATTCTCCACTATCCTTGTAAATCTTTTTACAATAACCATCTGTTCCTTCAATCCTATGCAGCGAAAATAACTCAACATTAAATGTTGTATTTAAGCATGAATTCAAAAAATCCGCTATAAAATTTCTAATGGTTTTTAAATCACACGGTTTACCTGAAGTTGTTATCTCATAGACGATTTCATCATTCGAAAAAGATGCAATTCTGCTGTATTTGTCCACCACATTACATAAGCAAGATAGAACTTGATCCATAATGTACTTTTCAAACGTAATATGTCTTTTTGGATTACAGTTTCCAAGAATAACCTGACGGATATACTTGCTGTTCACGATATGCTCATTCTGAGTAAATTTGCCAATAAACTCTTCCCATGTATTTGCGCCACCAAAGATATTTCCATCGTAAAACTGTAAAGATGAAAAATTTGCTTTTTTCATGTCAACGCTAATAAACATTCTTCCATCATTAGTCGGCTTATAGATGTCGTTTTCTGGAAGATTTTTGTGATTTAAAGAGAATTTTCCCATATCTTCTGCATTGAATCTCTGATAAGCTTCTGTGTTTTTAATGCTATTGATCGCTGCATCTTTTATACGATTGTATTCCTCGAAATAGTCCTGCTCAGATTTGTATTTTTGCAACTCTCTTGTAAATATTCTCCACTTATCAAGCGTTCCATAAAATCTGTCATAAAGTTCCAACCTGTCTTCAAAATATGGTTCCTGATAAATTTTAATTGGAATATTGCAATCCTTGCAAAAACGTTCTTTTGCTTTGTTAGATACTTCCATTAGACGTCTCCCTTTACAATCCTTTCATTTACAGATATTCTGAAATCGTTAATTCTCTTATAATCCGGCTTTTCAGGCAACGAAGTATTATTTTTTGCATACTCAAATCTTTTTTCGTATTCATTCAAAAGATCGTAAAATTCCGGAATCGGCTGCCTGTTTCCGTCTAAATATTCTCCATTTCGAATATTCATAAGTAAATCATGTTCCTTTTCTCGATATGTAATGATTTCTTCTTTTTCAAGGATATCGATGCACATCATGTATAAACGAATAAGATGGGCCATATGCTTTCCTAGTTTATCGTGAGCGACCGCCTTTTCATTTCTTCTTCCAAACTTGTTGTAGCTGCTAACAATGGTTTTCATTTCGTTCCACATACCTGTCCAATCTCTCAGTGGATAATGGTTTAACCTTACATCCATGAAAATCTCACTATCGTATCCTTCCTGCACAGATTTATCGATATATAATTTCAAATCATTATCATCCTCAAAAGGATAATATCTGTTTCTGAACTCATATCTAGCATTGTCAATGCTTTTCAGGATGTATGATTCGTTTTCTGTCTGACTGACCAATCTTGCGGCCTTGTTGGACATTCTTCGCAACTGCGATGACGCATAACCTCCGAAAGTATGAACGCAGATTTGCGAAAGGAATATTTTTCTATTATCTAGTAATTCTTTCCCGATTTCCGATAAGTAAAAGTAATGTTGAGGTAAACATCCCAACTGTTCAATTGTGTTTGGATTGTTTGATGTCAACAACTGAATCATTTTATTGAAAGAGTAAACCGTCGTATCAGTATCGACATCCACCACTTGCTCAAAATCTGCGCCCAACAGAATGTCTGACTTGCTGTTCAGAGAAATTCCTCTTACATCCACATCGGAGTCTTCTTTGTCCATGCCGTAAGCATGACTTCCTCCGAGAGTCAAGAGGATAATATTGCTTCCAAGATTCTCATTTGTTCTCAAAAAGTCGTATTCTGCTGACTTCAATTTTTCTTTAATCTGTTCAATAGTCATTTTTTAACCCTCGAAAAATAATCATTTTATGTAACTCTTTTGCATCCAGAAGAAATTCTTGCTTAGTGATGTTTTTTAATCTTCGCCTACATGAATCAGTTTATCAATATATTCTCTGCCTTCGCCCTTGAAGATTGGAATTTCTGTATCAATAACCCATTCTGTTCTATATTCAATAGCTCTGACTTCACCATTATATTCAATTGATTTATTTTCAATTTCCTTTTTTACGCAACAACTTCCTCTTTTCTGATAAGCCGGTAAATCGTTCCAGTTAATACTTTTTTGAGTCATAAGCATATCTTGAATATCATTACATGATTTATTCTGTAACTCTTTGTGTGAGAAATTGGCTTGACCTACCATCTGAATTGAGTTACGAGAAGCGTCTAATTGCCTCCAATAGATCAAATTTGTTACTTCTTCCTTTGGGATATTAAAACAACGAGCGTCAAACATTGCCCCCTTATTTACTGCTTTTGTGTAAATTTGACACATTTCATATTCTGGTGTACCTTCCCCATACCACCCATTGATTTCATGTTCTGTTGCATAATACTGTTCAAAATCATCTACATTATTGGAAAAAGCTTTATTAAAAGCCATCGTAGCCATACTTGCTGCAATACTACAAATCTTCTGTACTTCATAATCAAACCATGCTGAAGATGTGAGCTTCTTATAATCAACAAGAATCAATGTAATCTCATCTGACTGTGTATAACCAAGAACACAGCCTTGAATATTCTCGCACAAATATTTCATTGTCTCCTGCATCGTTTTGATTAAAATATCATCAAACGGTACATTAAACCCTCTTGTAAATGTATGAAAAGATCTTCCATCCACTCTAATGGCAACAGGCGTTCTGCGCATTAGCTTGGATTTTGGAATTTCCTCATAAAATGTCTTCATTCTAGTACCTAAGTCATCATGAACTGGCATATTTTCTCCTTTTTAACCCTTTGAAATGTTCGTTTCATTGCCAAATATATCGATCGATTTTATAGATATTTGTTCCATTATAGGGATGCATTTTTAGTCCACAACCCGGACAATACCGATATAGCCTGTCAATTCTGGGAATCATCTTAAATCCTTGCCCTACTGGTGCGATATTCTCGTATACATCAGATTGCACGAATCCACAATTCTGACACATGGCATATATGGCGACATCTGCTTTAAACTTCACAAATGCCCATGATCCCTTTTTCTTACTCTTCATCCTATAATTCATATTCATATCACGACTTATCGTTATACATGGTTACTTTGAAATCGTCTTTTACTGTAATATTTACTTCTCTCTGGAACTTTCCATCTTTGTCAAACAACGATAGATAATAATGATTTCCACGCTGTTCCAAAACGATATCATCATTTTCGAACAGTTGATGTCTTTTTTCTTTTTCAATCATCTCCAACGTTCCCTCCTTTAATACTAATGCTTGCAGGAAATAACAACGCCCATAAACACCATGCCGATCCCGTATATTTAATCGCGAAACCAATGGCTACAGATGTGGCGATCCAAGCAGTTCCGTAAGCAATTGCTATTGAAATCTTCATTTACTTATTCTCCAATCGTTAGTCCGTTAAAATGAAATGAATATATTGTCCTTCGTGATCTTTTAATTCTTGTACAAGATCATGTCCGCCAATTTTCAGGCCGCTCACAATAAAACCAGTAATAGTCCACTCTGAGTATCCAACGTAATACCCATGCGTAATTAGCGCACCTGTCAACATGTAGCTCTCAAAATTCTTCTGCGCCTCTTCTAACGTGCATTGCTCGTCCGAAAACCAGCATTGCAAATGAGCATTGGGAATAACCGTTGTTTTCTCTCCTAAACCATCGTCAATATATTCATAATTGAAATATTCCATAATTAATTCCGAGATCGATTCGCCGGTTAAGCCGCGCTTTCCACTCAACCGAACGTTCTCGTCTTCATCGTAAGTAATCCACCCTTGTAAAATAAGTTCCATCTTAGCAATACTCCCACCAAAAATCATAAACTCGTCTATACATGTTCCCGTTATGCAATTCGCCCTTATAGCTTCTGACTCTTTTGCTAACTCGTCGCTTTATATAACTGCTTCTTTGTCCACGATACAGGCGCTTATAATAAGGCTTCGGATTCTCCACATAAGTTCGACCTACTCTTACAAAATCCTCATACATAACCGGTTGCGGATATCCTCTTGATATCTCGTGCACGCGTTTCAGATGGCTCTGATATTTTAAGTGCCTCTCGTATCTATTTATTCTCGCTTTTCTCTGTGAAGTTTTGCGATTCGATTCATACTCAAGACAACAATCTTCGCATCCACCAGTCAGATACGGGACTCCATTGGTCTTTTCACACCAAATCGTGTTCCCGTCGAACTCCTCAAAAATTGCATAAGGACAAAATTTGCATCCCATAAAACACCTCAATGTATTCTTACAATTTGTTCATAAATGCAGATATCGGATTCGTTTATGGCATGATTAACATGCATATGCCCAAACAAGTGCTTAGTAAAATAAATCTTAGACTTCACATTGTCCAGGTACTCTGTCAGGATATCTGTTTCATATTTTCCGTGCCCCATAAGAATCAGATCGGTTGTTGACGGGCTGTGCGTGATAATACAATCCACATCGTTCCCATTCTTTTCTAGCGTTTCCAGACCATGCTGCATCTCTTCTTCTGTTGGCAACTCTTCCGGCCACCATGTAAGTCCTTTTATTCGGTACATTCTCTTGCCGCATTTCTCCAATTCCTTAGCCTTATCGCGCCAATCAGGGTCCTCATAATCAAGAATCCCGTCCTGAACATCATGACTTCTAGCGCCTCCAAAAGCGAAGAACTTATATCCTTCAATTGTAAAAACTTCTCCACGCATTAAATGCAGCACATGTGGACGAACTACGTGAACCTTGCCGCCGTTCCATTCTTTTACTGGATATTCGGCTAACCCAACATGATTCTCGTGATTCCCGTCTACAAAAACTGTTGTAAATGGCTTATTTTCCAGCCAATCCAACCACCATTTTTCGGTTCCACTTTCTCCATCGCGGGTCCATATGAGTCCAAAATCTCCGAGAATAATCACGACATTTTCGTTTTTATTCCCGGAAAAACTTTTCTGTTCATAGAAATTGTCCGTGCTTAATCGACTTGGATCTCCATGAATATCACCTGTCACAAAAATAGCCATCTTCTTTCCTCTGTTTCTTTAAAAGGTTTTAACACCTCCAATTCGTTCCATTTCGACATCAAGTTTTTATATAAACCATCCTTGCGGTCTCTCCACGCATATGCACGAATCAATGTATGATTACAAAATAAACGCCCACGACAATAACATACCGCATAATCTTCACTTTCCAGTTTCACATATGGCTTCTTGCCACAAAGCGGGCAGTTCGAAAAATTTTCGTCTCGCGTTCTTCTATTCATTACGTACCTCCGTAAAAATTACCGCATCTCCTCATAACGTTTCAGCATTTCCGCATACTCAGGATCTTTGCTCGCATAATATTCGTCGTCCAACTTCTTCTGGATTTCTCCTCTACGCTTGGCCATCTCTTTTTTCAGCGCTTCTTTTTCTTTTCGCATAGCCACACGCCGGTCATATGCCGTTGTGTCCACTCTGCCGATAACTTCCGCTGTGATACTAAGACTGGTCTTTTCAGCGGCTTCCTCTGCCGTCAGGATATCTGTGATTACGCTTGGGCTGGAGCTTCCGCTGACAACAACCATGTCGCCAATCTTATAATCTGTACCGTCGTCGTAAAGCGCAAAGTAATACGGACGAGACGTACCAAATTTAAGCACTGCGACCCTTGAAAACCCTTCTAATTTTGATTTTGCCATAATAAAATTCTCCTCTCATCTCAACTCGATTAAATAACGTATCGTACACTGTTCTTCTTTGTAGACGATAATTTCATCATTTCTCAACATGCTGCCTTCGTGCGCATGTAAACAATTTGCGCCTGGACACGCCTGCTGCAATTTCTGGTAGTCGAAATCGTAATACTTCCGATCGAATGAATACACGTCATATGGTTTGCCATACGCAACCTCCATCAGTGCCATAAATCCAAATTTCGAATTTCCTCTAACCCAATAACTTCCGTCTAGGCTTGTATACCCCAAAGATTTTCTTACTTTTGGCGCATAATAAATGCCGTATCCAAACATTTTTCCTGTAATTACCGCATTCGTCGGTTTCAGAACTAACCCACTGTTAATGATCGACCACCAATTCTCATTCCGGCTGCCATGAAACAGCAGTTTCGTATTCGTGATATGATTTTCTCGAACGAAATCATCATATCTTTTCTGTGTCTGGATGTTTTTGACACGCCATGCCTGATAAAATCTGTCTGAACAGGAACCAAGTGCGTCCTTGATAACCGCAATATCTTTCGTGCTGCACTCTTCAAAAACAAGCCCTAACTGCTCTAAGATAGTATTCTCGTTTTGGATATCATCCTTTTCGGAATTTTCGTCTATCATCTGTTTCTGGACAACCTGTCCTTTCATGACATCCAGCAAGTCCTGTTCTTTTTGAATAATTCTGGAGAAATCATCTGATTTTTCAGCAAGATAATCTTTGACATTTCCCATTTTTCGCGGGATAACAGTAAAGAGTTTTAGAAGTGTCTCATTGAATGTATCGACGTCTTTCGCGTCAATCAGGCTGGTCAGGACGTCCTGCGCCTCATCAACCATTGCGTGCGTTACTTTGTTGGAGGAAATTGTGTAATTGTCACTGATTGCTTTTCTTGCCATCGCCTGCAAACGTTCCACAATTTCAGCTATTGCTTTATTTTCTATTTCTCGATATTCAGATTTCTTAGGCTTTTCAACCTGAATTAAATCTTCTACAAGATCACTTTGGTCCACATAACCTTTTCTGATTTTCTCATTGTATTTCGAATTCCACTGACTCATGGGATATTCCCTTCTCTGTGGACTGCTTCCTACTCTTCCATATTCAGCAGTCCAACTATCTCCGTGTGGAATTTGTTTGTAATACTTGTTATTGTTTGCGGACGCTGTGACCATAACCAAATATCTCGGTTTAATCTCTTCCATATAGACCCCTACAGACTGCAAACAAGAAATTTTACATTTGTTTCATCAAACACATCTTCGATTAGTTCCTTAACCTTGTCCCATTCGAGTCGATCCAGGCCACATCCAATATAAGGAATTGCAACCTTGTCGATGTCCCACTCTTCGCACTGCTCCTTCATATCAACCAGAGCCTTAAATAAATCGTCATATGTAGGCTTCTGATAGCATTTCGGTTTTGTCACCAGATTAAACACGTTGTCCACCAGCAGAGCTTTTCCGACGTTGGCGAATTTTTCTCCTGATGCAATTGGATACTGACTATGTAATTTGTAGCGCATGTTATAATTCTCTACAAAACTTAAAGCAATCCCTGCTCCAAGTGCATAGTCTCCGCTGATACAATGAGCAAGATAATAGCCCTGCGGAACCGTAAACAAATCTCTTTTTTCTTCTCTAATTTCCATCTGTTCTTCTCCTTCCGTGTGCATGTTTGCACAAATTATTAAACTGGGCTAGTTGGATTCGAACCAACGAATGCAGGAATCAAAATCCTGTGCCTTACCGCTTGGCGATAGCCCTTGAGTAATACTCGTGCGCCGCACGGATACGCATATAATGCGCACGACACTATTTGCACTAATGCAAAGGGTGGATACAGGGATTCGAACCCTGGGCCTCCAGAGCCACAATCTGGCGCGCTAACCAACTGCGCTATACCCACCATAGGGAAAATGATCACTCACTTTCCAACGTGCCCGAAGGGATTCGAACCCCCGACCCACGGCTTAGAAGGCCGTTGCTCTATCCAGCTGAGCTACGAACACATATCTGTCAGTCATCTGCATTAGCAAACCGACGAAGCATATTGTAACTTATCCGACATCATTTGTCAACAGTTTTGTACTAATTTTTTGAAAAATAAACACAAAACTCAAGTTACGCATCGGGGTGACAGGATTCGAACCTGCGACCCCCTGGTCCCAAACCAGGTGCTCTAGCCAAGCTGAGCCACACCCCGAGGCTGCGTCACATCGGAACCTCCGACAACGCAGGTGTAATTATAACCTAGTTTTTTTCTATCTGTCAAGAGAAAAGTTGCAGAACTCCTACGTCTGTACTACGTGTTTTACACCGGAACCATTATCGCAGATATGCAATGGTAAAATGTACTTTTTCCTCTCTATCGATCTCCATAATGGCATAAGACGGCTGACGTCCTTCCTGTCTTGGATAAGACAGGCTTCCGGGATTCACCGCGATGATATTGTCATCGATATCGATCACCGGGCGGTGTGTATGTCCATACAATACAATATCCACACCACGATCAATGGCTTCTTTTTTGATCGTCTCATTCCCCATGGAGACATAATAATTATGTCCATGAGTCACCCATACCTTATAGGGTCCGATATCCAGGGTGATCTCTCTGGGAAGATCCGAAAAAAAATCGTTATTCCCCAGCACAATATATACCGGGCATTTTGCAGCAGCAGACAGGGCATACTCACTCCCCTCCGCATCACCGCAGTGGATCACCATATCCGGATGATGCATTTCCAGCACTTTGAAATAATTCTCGTTCTTTTTATGGGTATCACTTACGATCAATATTTTCATATTTCTTAAGTTCCTCTTTCATCAGCTGCAGCGCTTTTCCTCTGTGACTGACCTGGTTCTTCTCTTCTTCTGTAAGTTCCGCGGTTGTCTTTCCGAACTCCGGTACATAGAAAATGGGGTCATATCCGAATCCGTTCTTCCCTTTTTCATCATATCCGATCCTGCCCTCAATCGCAGCGCGGGTCGTCAGTTCTCTTCCGTCCGGTAAAACAGCGGCAATGGCACACACGAATCTGGCTGTCCGTTGTTCCTCCGGCACCCCTTCCAGTCTCTGGATCAGATTTGCGTTTTTCACAGAATAAGGAGTATCCTCTCCCAGATATCTTGCAGAGTATATCCCCGGTTCCTTATTCAGATAGTCAATCTCCAGTCCGGAGTCATCCGCCATGACGATGTCATTCGTAAACGCCGCCACCGCTCTGGCCTTGATCAAAGCATTTTCCTCGTAGGTTTTTCCGTTCTCGTCAATATCTGCCATAATCCCCGCATCTTTCATGGATACCACCTCCATTCCGGTGTCCTCCATGATCATTCGGATCTCTTTGATCTTACCGGCATTGCCGGTTGCAAATACGATTCTTCCCTGCATATTCCACTCCTCACCGCATATGATCCATCATTGCGTATTAGTATAAACCTCGTTAATAGCTTCCGCAATACCTTGTGCAAGCTTTTTTTGATAGTCTTCCTGTATCAGCAGTTGTCTCTCAGCAGCGTTCGTCACATACCCCAAAGAGATTCTGGCTGACGGGATTGCGATCTCCCACAGGACATCTTCCTCTGTTGCCGGGAAAAGTCCCACTGCCCGATTGCTGGCCGCCACCGTAACCTGCCTTGTAACGCAATCGGCCCACTGAAGGTTGCCGAACTCCGGAATATAATATTCATCATTATATTCTCCGCTGATCCCATAGACCGACGTATTCTCCGGATCTGACGACAATCCGATCTCCAGATACAGATCTGCTCCAACCCAGTCGGCGAACTGCCTTCTTGCCTCTTTCGTAACATCGATATCCTCTGTACGGGTAAGATATACCTTCACCTGCCGGTCTTCCATCAGCTGGGCTGTCTGTCTGGCAACACTGAGTGCCACTTCTTTTTCCTGACAGCCGGAAGCCGTCACACCGGGATCTCTGCCGCCTCCCACAGGATCCAATACCACGATCCTGTCATAGAGTTCCTTGGGGCTGACATAATCGACCCATAAACTTCCTTCTTCCAGAGTGCTGTGATATTCCAGCACTTCCCGCATCGAAAGTCTCAGCAGCACACCTTCGTTCTGTGCCTCGCAGATTCCTTTTTCCACAGGATTCAGATCTCCTGTGATCCTCCGTTCCTTATAGAATGCTTTTCTTCCGTTTTCTATGTAGATCCAGAGTTCCTTCTCCATGTAATGGTTCTCCACCACTACATTCTCCGCTTTCGTCCCCGATTCCAGTGGTATACAGATCTGCCTGTCGGCTTTTTGATCCGTCTGCATGGGTAGCTGCATCTCTCCGGTCTGTTCCGTCCGGTATTCCGGGACCAGTTCTCCCTGCTCCTGGCTTCGTGCGGAAATCACCACCGTCTTGTGCGCTGCTATCCATAGCATTGCTACCATGGAAAATGTTCCCAACAGGAGCCAGAGGACCAATGTCACCTTCCTATTTTGTTTTTGGTCTCTGATTTGCAATCGTTTCTTCATGAAAGGTTATATTTCTCTTCTCTTCGGCGGCTTCGGTCCCAAAAACTGGTAATAATAGGTTTTCATCATTCCGTTATATATCTTCCTGTTCTTGTCTGCTTTCCGTCCGATATCTTTCTCTGCCTGCTCGTAAGCAGTGATCAGATACATGCTCCAGGAGTCCAGTTCACGAAAACGTTCCCCTATGGTACGGTAAAGTGCCGGCATCTGGCTCTTATCCTGCAATCGTTCTCCGTAGGGCGGATTAGTTATAATGAATCCATACTTTTTCGGATGATGGAGATCTTCCACGCCTCTTCTCTGAAAATGGATCAGCTTATCCACACCGGCCATACGCGCATTTTCCCGGGCTATTTTTACCATATCCTCATCAATATCATATCCCTGGATATCCGTCTCCACTGACAGGTCTACCATCTCTTCCGCTTCATCGCAGGTATCATACCATATTTTCTTTCCTACAATATGTGGCCATTCTTCTGCCGTAAAGCTCCGGTTCCTGCCGGGGGCCATATTGGCCGCCATCATGGCTGCTTCTATCGGAAACGTACCGCTTCCGCAAAAAGGATCCACCAGGATCCTTCCTCCGTTCCAGGGAGTCAGCATGATCAGCGATGCTGCCAGGTTCTCCGCAATGGGCGCTTTTGCCGTCAGCTTCCGGTATCCTCTCTTATGCAGGGATTCTCCGGTACTGTCCAGTCCCACCGTCACTTCGTCTTTCATAAGGAACACTCTGACCGGAAAGCTTGCACCATCCTCCGGGAACCAGGAGATTTCATATTGTGATTTCAACCGGTCCACCATGGCTTTTTTCATAATAGACTGGATATCCGAAGGACTGAATAATTTGGACTTTACGCTGGCCGCTTTTGCTACCCAGAACTTACCGTCCTTAGGAATGTAGTCTTCCCAGGGCAGACTTTTCGTTCCCTGAAACAGTTCTTCAAATGTCTCTGCGTGAAAGTTTCCGATCTTGATCAGAATTCTCTCCGCTGTGCGCAGAAAAATATTAGCTCTGCATAAAGCTTCTTCATCACCGAAAAAAGTCACACGGCCATCTGCCACATCCGTAATATCATATCCGAGATCTGTAATCTCTCTCTTAAGCACCGATTCCATACCGAAATGGCAGGGGGCGATCAATTCAAAACGTCTCATTCGTTCCTCCGTATCTCAATCAAACATAGGAACATTATATATGCATTCCAAAAATATGTAAATAGGGGCATTCCTGCGAACGCCCCTGACTTCTTATGCACAAAAACTAGCAGTTCTTATTCTGCTCCTTATTCTCGCTCTGATCCCTATTCTGGTTCTTACTCTGATTCTTGTTCTGATTCTTACTGCTCTGCTTATTCTGAGAGTTCTGGTTCTCGCCATAAGAGTTACTATACTTGTTCTCGTTGTTCTGATCGTAATTATTAGACATATCTGTGACCTCCTAACAGGATTTTTAGTTACAGGAGTAGTATGTCTATTTTTCACAAAAATATGCTTTTTAATTTATGGTACTTTAGAACCAATTTTTATCTTGCATTTTTGTGACATTAGTACTATAATCATAAATGTGAATAGAAGAACCCTTCATGATTCTATTTGCACCCTTATGTATTATTTATTTATACTCCCCTCAAAAGAGCCATCAGCTTCCCCCTGATGGCTCTTTACGTGGTAATTAACTCTATTCAGAGCCCATTCGCAAAATCGCCTCTTCGAGGCTTTCCTTTTGCTCATAGAGGCTAAATCGCCAAATAAATATAACCGACGGTTCTTACGAATGCAAGCATTCGACATCCCTTCGGTTATATTTAACGGCTCTGAATAGTTACTAGTTCAGCCAGTCTCGAAACAGTTTTACCAAAAACAGTACTACCAGAATCGGGATCAATACCGGTGCCAGGAAGGATAGTACTGAAAATACCGCGCTGATCACCAATACCACCACAAGGATCCCCAGAATAATCCAGACCCAGACCGGCAGCTTCGCTAATACATCTGCCATTTTACTCCGATGGGTGCCATATTCGCCATTGCCGTCTCCGTTATAACTGTGATGTACCGTCGATCCTGCTGCTTCTCTGTATTCTCCGTTTCCATAGACGGTATTACGATAGCCGGACCGATTATCACCACCATTGGTCTGAATGATCGTACGCGCAATCAGTCTCGGATCTCCCAGACTCTCCAGTACTTCCTCTTCCGTACGGCCCTTCCGGATCTCCGTATTAATATAGTCTTCGTAATAATTGACATTATCCATAACCAAGCCAGGGGACACACGTCCGTTCAGTGCCATCCGCAGCCGGTCTATAAAATCCTGTTTGTTCATACTAATACAGCTTCCTCCATTTACCTCATTATTTTAGCATGACATAAGTACTACGTAAATATACGGAGTGGGAAGTATTTCTAAAACTTTTCTAAAATGAAATACAAAAAACCCCGGAGACATCATCTCCGGGGCTTACGATGTACGTGACAGGATTCGAACCCACGACCTTCTGGTCCGTAGCCAGACGCTCTATCCAGCTGAGCTACACGTACATTCACAGGTTTTCGCCTGCAACAGTATGTATTTTAACTGCTGCAGGTGAAAATGTCAATAGAATTTTTTAATTTTTTCAAACAATTTTATTTTCAGCAGATTTTTCCGATGCCGGTACAACTTTCGCATCATATTTTTCCAGGATAGCCTGCTTGAACTCTTCGTAATTATCCTCATCATCGTAGCAGGCGTATTCAATCTCCAGCGGTTCCTCCGTCTTCATCAGAAGCATTCCCAAAAGAGACTTCGCATCCATTGCGGTCTTCTGAATACGGATATCGATCGCATCATCGAATTTATTGCAGGTATCCACAAATTGTCTGATTTCATCCTCCGAATGGAAGGTAATATATAGTTTTTCTCTCATCCTTCGTTCTCCCATCTGTCCGCTTGCGGACACCCCATACCTTTGTATATTATGCCGTCAAACGCATAAGTCTATCCCCACGCGCCGGTCAAACGTGGAGATGCGCGTCTTTAGCGTGCTGCCAGTGCCTGTGCGATATCCTCACGCATATCCAGCACGGCCGCGCGGGAAGCATCTGCATAATTCTGCTCACCGAACTGTGCATACTTCTCCTGCTGGTATGCAGCAATGATGCCACGGGAGGAGTTGATGATGGCACCCAGTCCGTCTTCATTGAAGAAGTGTACCAGGTCTGCACCCTTACCGCCCTGTGCGCCGTAACCGGGCACCAGGATAAATGCCTTGGGCATTACCTTACGAAGTACCTTGCCCTGCTCAGGATAGGTTGCGCCTACCACAGCACCTACATAGCTGTAAGAATCGCCCATGCAGTCAGCTCCCCAGACTGCGACCTTTTCTCCTACCAGCTCATACAGCGGTCTGCCATTAATTAACTGATCCTGAAATTCGCCGCTACTGGGATTGGAAGTCTTCACCAGTACAAAAATGCCCTTTTTCTCTTCCTTACAGATCTTCACAAAAGGGTTCACACCGTCGGATCCCAGATAAGGGTTCACGGTCACGAAATCCTCATCAAAACCGTAATAGCTCCTGCTACCTACCTGTACTTTTCCCAGATGTCCTACTGCATATGCTTCGGAAGTGGATCCGATATCACCACGTTTGATATCGCCGATGACGATCAGACCTTTTTCTTTACAATAATCCACGGTCTTTTTAAATGCCACCATACCGGGAATGCCGAACTGCTCATACATTGCTACCTGAGGCTTCACAGCGGGTACCAGATCATAAATTGCATCCACAATCCCCTTGTTATACTGCCAGATTGCTTCTGCGGCACCTTCCAGGGTCTCACCATACTCAGTGAAAGCCGCCTTTTTAATATATTCCGGCACGAATTTCATCATAGGATCTAGTCCTACCACGATCGGTGCGTTGGTTTCTTTGATCCGAGTGATCAGTTTGTTGATCATATTTCCTCCGTTCTGCAATCATTTTCGTTGCATTTTATTTTCTCAATTGTGTAAATTCCCTCTGCGGTGTATCTGTAATGACCGCAGAAAAGGCACCGCCTTCGGGCGATGCCTCCTGACCTGTATCTATTCTACCCCAACTAATGTCAGTTGGTCAACGTACTTCTTGATATTTGAAGCATTTACATATTTTTTATGGCTGTCGCCGTTTACTACCACCAGTGTCGGTGCCTGCATCACGCCGTAACGTCTTGCCAACTCCATGTTCTCCTCCGCATCAATGGTCACGTAGGGCACATTTTTCAGATATTCCTTCACCAGCTTGCAGTTCGGGCAGGTCTTGGTTGTGAACAGATACTTGATATCCTGCGGCTGCTCCACCTTCACTTCCACGTCCTCCGCAAAATTGGACAGCGTTACCACACTTCTGGTGGGACGCTTTAAGGAAGAACGGCCAATGTCATACTCCGTTCTGTTGGCATATTCCTGTAACTTACCATCATTCCAGTTCTGCACCGGACGATAGTAACCGGTGATGCGGCTGTACACCTCGGTCTTCGCCCCACAATGAGGACATACCTTCACCTCTCCAGCCAGATAACCGTGTTCCTTACAGATGGAATAGGTCGGCGACAGCGTATAATATGGCAGCTTGTAATTGGAAGCGATCGTCCGCACCAAGGAAGCCGCTGCTTTCCAGTCGGGAAGCTTCTCTCCCAGGAACGCATGGAACACCGTACCGGAAGTATACAGGGTCTGCAATTCATCCTGAATATCCAGTGCATCGAAAATATCCACAGTATAATCCACCGGCAGATGGGAAGAGTTCGTATAGTAAGGAGTATCTCCGGGCTTTCCTGCCGTCTTGATACCGGGCCAGCGCTTTCTATCGTGCTTGGCCAGACGGTAAGTGGTGCTCTCCGCAGGAGTCGCCTCCAGATTGTAGAGGTCTCCGTACTGCTCCTGATAATCCGACAGGCGCTCTCTCATATGATTCAGTACTTCCTTGGTAAACTCCTGAGTTCTCGGATCGCTCATATCCGCTCTCAGCCAGTTGGCATTTAAGCCCACCTCGTTCATGCCGATCAGACCAATGGTGGAAAAATGATTCTCAAAGGTGCCCAGATACCGCTTAGTATAAGGATACAGTCCCTCATTTAACAGCTTTGTAATGACACCGCGCTTAATCTTCAGGGATCTCGCCGCAATATCCATCATGTGGTTCAGTCTTGCGTAAAATTCGTCCTTATTGGCAGACAGATATGCGATCCTGGGCATATTGATGGTGACAACACCCACGCTTCCGGTGCTCTCGCCGGAACCGAAGAAGCCTCCGGTCTTCTTACGCAGTTCCCGCAGATCCAGACGCAGTCTGCAGCACATACTGCGGACATCGCTGGGCTGCATGTCGGAATTGATATAATTGGAAAAATACGGTGTACCGTATTTTGCGGTCATCTCGAATAACAGTCTGTTGTTCTCGGTGTCGGACCAGTCAAAATCCTTCGTGATGGAATACGTCGGAATCGGATACTGGAAACCGCGGCCGTTGGAGTCGCCCTCGATCATGGTCTCGATGAATGCCTTGTTGACCATATCCATTTCCTTTTTACAATCCTTGTATTTGAAATCCATCTCCACGCCGCCTACCAGTGCCGGCAGTTCTGCCAGGTCATCGGGCACCGTCCAGTCCAGTGTAATATTGGAAAAAGGAGCCTGGGTACCCCAGCGGCTGGGCGTATTCACACCGTAGATAAATGCTTCGATGCATTTTTTCACTTCAGGATAGCTTAAATGATCTACTTTCACAAAGGGGGCAAGATAGGTATCAAAGGAGGAAAAAGCCTGTGCTCCCGCCCATTCGTTCTGCATGATCCCCAAAAAGTTCACCATCTGATTACACAGTACGGATAAGTGTCTCGCCGGTGCAGAAGTGATCTTGCCGGTGATGCCGCCCAGTCCTTCCTTGATCAGTTGCTTTAAGGACCATCCCGCGCAGTAACCGGTCAGCATGGACAGATCATGGATATGGATATCCGCATTGCGGTGTGCCTCGGCGATCTCTTCGTCGTAGATTTCGGACAGCCAGTAGTTTGCCGTTACCGCACCGGAATTGCTTAAGATCAGTCCACCTACGGAATAAGTTACTGTGGAGTTCTCCTTCACTCGCCAGTCCTCGACTTTGACATAGCTGTTGACCACATCCTTATAATCCAGGATCGTGGACTTCATGGTACGCATCTTCTCGCGCTGCTTGCGATACAGAATATACGCCTTCGCCACTTCCTCATAGCCGGCCTGTCCCAGTACACGCTCCACACTGTCCTGGATATCTTCTACATGGATCTCATCATTTTCCACCTTTTTCTGGAAATCTGCGGTCACCCGTAACGCAAGAAGATCAATAATGTCATTATTGTAGCTCATCTGCGTCGCAGTAAAAGCCTTCATAATGGCATCATTGATCTTCGTCAGTGTAAAGTCTGCTTTGGAACCATCTCGTTTGATCACCTGAAACATCTTATGTACCCCCTTAATCTCATGTCCCCATGGCTTGTGCCCATAAAACCTATCACGGTTTATTCTACAACACTTCGTGGAGGAAGTCAATCTCATGACACAAGATATTGTGTATACATCAGTTCACCCGTCGATTTGTGCGGAGACGGCTCTACGCTCGCGTAAGGAGCCGGCTCTGTGCAAATCGACGAGGGGAGCGCCATCTCATGAGCAAAAGCAGCTGCGAAGCAGCGCAAAGCCTCGCAGAGGCGTTTTTGCGAATGGCGCGGGGTGAACGGCCGCAAGCGCGAATGGCGCGGGGTGAGCGGCCGCTCTACGCCCTCTTCCACACCTTCCGGTACAGCACATACGCCACCATTGCGGTCACGCTCTCCGTGCAGACAAACGCCCACCATACACCGGTGACACCGATGAGGTGGCTTAAGACAAATGCCGCAGGGATGATCACCGCCACATACCGCATCACGGAGATCACCAGGGAAGCCATCCCCCGTCCCAGTGCCTCCAGGGCTCCGGAGCTGGTCACCGACACAGCGGACAGAATAAAGCCCAGGCTGATGATATGCAGTGCCGCGATACCGATGGTGATGGTCTCCGGATTCTCAGTAAACAGTCCGATCAGCTCTCCGGGGATCAGCCAGCACAGTGCCGTACCGGCAGCCATGATCCCGGCCGTCAGTTCCAATGTCAGACGGTAGATCTGCTCCACACGCTTTCTCTCTCCTGCACCATAATTGTAGCCGATCAAGGGGCGGATGCCCTGAATGATACCGTTGGAAGGCAGGTAAATAAAGGTCTGTAACTTATAATAAACACCCAGCACCAGCACATACCCCTGGGAATATGCTGCCAGAATGCTGTTCAACGCGGAGATCAACAGAGAAGGCAGGGCCATATTCAGGGTCGCCGGGATACCGATACCATAAGTCTTGCCGCAGATCTCCCCTTCCGGGCGCAGATATTTTTTATGAAGCTTCACCGGCAGAGGATCCGCCACATAATAGATGAGATATACCAGTAATGTGATCACCTGTCCGATGCCGGTGGCAAGCGCCGCTCCGGCGATCTCCATCCGTGGAAAAGGTCCGATGCCGAAGATCAACAGCGGATCCAGTACAATATTCGTTACAAATCCGGCGATCATGCTGACCATGGTAGCCCGCATCCGGCCTACCGCCTGGAATATTTTCTCCAGTGTGATGCCTCCGGTCACAATGGCAGAAAACAGGAACACGACATTGGAATATTCCATGCCCAGTGCCCGCACCGTATCACTCTTCGTAAACATTCCCAAAAATAAGTTCATTCCGCAGAGGAACAGGACCATGAGCAGCACACCGTGCAATACGCCCAGCACCATGCCCTGGGTTGCCGTCTTATCCGCTTTTCCCTGATTTTGTGCTCCCAGATAGAAGGAAATCATGGCATTAACACCCACGCCGAAGCCCACCGCCACAGCAGTCAGCAGGTTCTGTGCCGGATAGACCAGGGAAAGTGCTGTCATGGCATCCTCACTGAGTTTCGCCACGAAATAGCTGTCCACAATGTTATAGAGGGAATTGAATGCCATGGAAAGCATCATGGGAAGTGCCATGGACATCACAAGGGGAAATATTTTCTTTTCTTTCATATAAGTCTGGTTCATTTTCTGCTCCTTATACAACAAACGCCACACAACATTTCTGCTGTGTGGCGAAAATAAGATCAAAATCTTGAAAAATCCACTGCCCTTACGGGTTTTGTAATCGAGATTTACTTTGTTCCAGTGCGTATTATAGGGAAAAAATCTCTGTCTGTCAAGCCAACACGCCTAAAATTTCAGCAAACCCTTCACAGCAGCTTGCTCTTCGCATTGGCACTCTTGCTATCCGTATATTCCAGCATGGACAGTTTTCCATCTGTACAGTCGAAAATCGCAGTAGCACAGTTGCCCATATGCACCCGCCAGAAATCATCGACAGGAATATTCAGAACAGGATTCAGAATACTGCGGTTCACTCCTCCGTGAGCCACCACCAACACAGTCTCATATGTACCTTCTAATGGCAGCAATACCTGATCTACGAATTCGCCGCTTCTTTTATACAGTTGTGCAAAACTCTCCGCTCCCGCGGGGGGAATGTAGCTGCCCGGGTTGGTAAAAGGCTGGCTGGCAGCATCCTTGATGGTCCGGATATCCACGCCTTCCCAGGGTCCGAAATTCAGTTCTCTGAGTCTTTCGTCTGTGGTAAGGGTGATCTTCCGGTCGCCTATGATGATCTCTGCCGTGCGCTTCGCCCGGATCAATGGTGAACAAAATGCAATTTCAAACGGAACCTCCTTTAACCGCTCCGCCGCATCGTGGGCCTGCTCCAATCCCTGGGCATTAAGCGCAATATCCGTCTGCCCCTGCAAAAGTCCCGCCTGATTCCAGTCCGTCTCACCGTGTCTTACCAAATAGATCTTCATGTATTTGTATCCTCACAACTTCCGATAGTATTTCTGTTACAAAATACTACTGTTTTCTCTGCTTTGTCAATCGTATCGTCTTAAGTGTCGAAAAAAGAAAGCCACGCAAAGCATTATACTTTGCATGGTTCTCATCTTACAGCTCATTCTTGTTTTTAATTGGTCTTGCCTTCGTCCATTTCCTCTTCGGTAGTAATGGCAAATGCAATGTTGGTCGCATGGTCTGCAACTCTCTCCAGACCGGATACAATATCCGAGAAGATCATACCGGCTTCGGGAGAACATTCTCCCTTGGTAAGACGCTCTACATGCTTCTTCTGCAGTTCGCGTTCCTTTTCATCTACCTGATCCTCTAAAGTGATGATCTCCTGCATGTGGGTCTCATCGCTCTTGGCAAACATTTCTACGGCATAACGGATGATCTTATTGACCATCTCCAGCATGTCTCCCAGTTCCTTCTGGGCTTCCTTGCTGATGGATACTCCTTCTTCCTTACGCTGTCTTGCGGCATCCGCTACATTCTCCGCATGGTCACCGATACGCTCGATATCATTCACCACATGGAACAGAGCACCCAGACTGTTCAGGTCTTCGATGGGCAGTGTCGTCTGGTTGATCTTCACCAGATAATCCGTAATGGCATGATTCAGGAAGTTGATATTTTTCTCTACCTCGTAGACTTCCTCAATGTCTTCTTCATCCAATGTGATCAGGGCATTCATGGCACGGTTTAAGTTCTCCTCCGCCAGAGAAGCCATACGCTCCAGCTCCTTGACAACCTCTACCACTGCGGTAGCGGGGTTGAACACCACTTTGTCGCCGATGTATTTTAACTGATAGCTCTCTCTGTAACCAACCTTCTGATCTTCGCCGGGTACGATCAGGTAGGTCATCTTTACCAGCCAGCCGGTGAACGGGAACAGCATAATTACCTGTGCGATCTTGATCAGCGTATGCGCATTTGCCACGAACCGGCCGTTGTCCGCGGAAATAGACTTGATCAGTTCCACGATCTGATCGCCTGCCACGAACAGAGCAATGTAGATAATAACCGTACCAATGATATTGAACAGCAGATGGATCAGTGCAGCTCTCTTCGCATCCTTTTTACCGGTCATAGAAGCTAACATTGCGGTAGCACAGGCACCGATATTACATCCTAAGATAATGTAAAGTGTGATCGGTAACGGCAGCAGATCCTGATTGGCGAGCAACAGTACGATACTGACCGTTACGGATGAGCTCTGAATAATCGCGGTCAGGGCAAATCCCATCAAGGTGGCTAAGAACGGATTCTTCAGAGACATCAGCAGATTTACTACCTGCGGCTCATTTTTCATGTTGGCCATTGCCTGGGACATGGTGCTCAGTCCCACGAACAGAATACCGAAGCCTACAACTACTTCCGCTACTTTACGGACTTTTTCTTTCTTCGTAAACATCATCACGACCACACCGACTAACAGAATTAACGGTGCTATCTTGGACAGATTAAATGATACCAGCTGTGAAGTAATGGTGGTACCGATATTGGCACCGAGGATGACTCCCGCTGCCTGATACAGATTCATCAGACCGGAGTTAACAAAGCTGACGACCATAACCGTACATGCGGAGGAAGACTGGATGATACCGGTGAAAATAATACCTACGATCATCCCCATGAAACGGTTCGTGGTAAAAATCTCCAGAATACGACGAAGTCTGGCTCCTGCTACCTTCTCAATGGAATCACTCATCAGTTCCATTCCGAATAAAAACAGTCCCAGACCTCCAGCCATTGTCAATATTGTTCCAAAGCTCATTTTTAATCCCTCAATCTCTCTTGATTCTCTTACGAAAAACCAAAATAATTATTTTCAAATTTAATCTAACTATAAACAATCCAAAATATATTTTACGAGATAGAATAAAAACTTGCAATGGATATTTTACTTTTCTTTTACGTTTCTTTACATTTTTTTACTCAATTTACGCGTTTCGCCCATCCGCAATATCCCGGTCCAGCTGTTTCTTAAGCTCTTCCAAGGATCCGAATCTGCGTTCCGGACGCCGGAAGCTTTTCAGTGCCACTTCAATCTCCTGACCGTAAATATCCTGGGCGAAATCATATAGATAAGATTCCACTCCCATCACTTTTTCGGAAGAAACCGTCGGCTTGGTCCCTACATTGCTGATGGCTTTGTAGACCTTCCCATTATAACGGACTACCGCATAATAGACACCGTTGGGCGGCAGGAGCTTACCTGCGGGCGGCAGAAGATTTACTGTGGGAAAGCCCAGAGTATGCCCGATATGATTGCCATGTTCCACGCATCCCACGAGAGTATAGGGCATCCCCAGCATCTTTTCCGCTTCTTCCATCCGACCCTCTTCCACCAGCTTGCGGATGTAAGTAGAGCTGACCTCGATGCCATCCACTTCGATCTTCTCTATGGTCCGGACACAAAACCCTAAATGCGGAGCCATTTTCTCTAAAAGTTCTGCATTGCCTGCTCCATTTTTCCCAAAAGACAGATCTTCACCTGCTGCCACAAAACGGGTATTCATCTGCTTCGCCAGAATCTCTGTCACGAAACGCTCCGGTTCTGTGGCTGCAGTCTCTTTTGTCAGCGGGAACTCGATCAGGATGTCGATACCCAGATGTTCGAAGAGACGCCTTTTTTCTTCTCTTGTCGTCAGTTCTTTTCCATCCGACAGTCCGAACAGCACCGCCGGTGTGGGATCAAAAGTGAAAACACAGGCTGCCAGTCCGTTCTTTTTCTTATTCAGGATTTCCTCTAAAAGTCTTCTGTGCCCCAAATGCACACCGTCAAATTTGCCGATAGCTACCGCTGTATCTTTTTCCAGATAAAAGTCTGTTGTTCCTGCAATGATTTCCAAGTCTATTTCCTGCTTTCTGTGTTACTTGGGAAGATTTTCATGGGCTTGTACCATTCTTTTACCCCGTCATACGCATAAATGCCCACAAAGCTGTCATCCTCTCTGTAGACACGCACCCACTCTCCCGCAGGATAAGTAGTCTGCTCCATGGTCTGTCCCGGATAAAAAGCATTCCCGTTATCGATCAATTTCCGCCATTTTTCCTCTACATGTACTGCATTAAAATCCGCAAAAATGCGGTCCGTGGGAAGCAGTGCCTCCTCTAATCTGTCTGTATCCCGGAGTGCCTGCAGCTGTGCAAGTGTCAGGGCATCCGCAAGCCGGAATTCTCCGACCCTGGTGCGGACGAGACTCTGCATGGTGCCACCGCAGCCAAGCTTCCCGCCGATATCGGCACAGAGACTGCGGATGTAAGTTCCCTTGGAGCATTCCACACGGAACTTCACCACCGGAAGTCTTATTTCCAGGATCTCGATCGACGGCAGATCCACATGTCTTGCCTGCCGTTCCACTTCTTTACCTGCCCTGGCAAGCTCATAGAGTTTTTTTCCGTTGACCTTCAGTGCGGAATACATAGGCGGAATCTGGTCATAACCGCCGACAAAGCTTTCGATCACTTCACGTACCTGTGCCTCATCCACCGCTACTTCCCGTTCTTCCAAAACGGTTCCCGTGGTATCCTGGGTATCTGTGATCTGACCCAGTAAAAGTTCTGCCACATATTCCTTGGTCCTGTCCGTCAGCATTTCGCATGCTCTGGTAGCACTCCCCAGACATACAGGGAGCACACCGGTAGCCTGTGGATCCAGTGTACCTGTGTGCCCTATCTTTTTCTGCCGGCAGATCCCGCGAAGCTTGGCTACCACATCATGAGAGGTAAAACCTGCTTCCTTATATACATTGATGATGCCGTCCATTAATCCTGTTCTCCCCGCAATTGCTTATCGATGTGCAGTGACAAATTATTGATACAGTCATGGAAAGTCCCTTTCATGGTACAGCCTGCTGCACGTACGTGTCCGCCGCCTCCAAAGAAAGCTGCCACCTTCGCCACATCAACCTTCTCATTGGAACGCATGCTGACCTTGTACTCCAACACACCGGTCTCATACATGAAGATCGCACAGTCGATTCCCTTAATATTGCGCAGCTGGTTCACTATGCCGTCCAGATCTCCCGGTACTGCATTGTAGAAATCCATGGTCTTGCGGTCCACCATGCTCACGATGCAGCGGCCGTCCATGAAGCGTATGCTCTCCATCAGGGCTCTACCCATGATCTGCGTCTGCAGATACGTCTTCTGATAAAAGCTCTCCTCAATGATTTTAGAAAAATCAAATCCAAAAGAGATCAGAAATGCTGCTGCCTGCAATGTCTCCGGTGTCGTATTGGAATACTGGAATACGCCGGTATCGTGGATGATGCCGGTGTACAGTGCTTCCGCAATATCTCTGTCAATAAGTTCCGCATCCATGATGTGATACAGCACCTCGCAGGCACTGCCCACCTCGGGCCGGACGAGATTTACATCACCGCAGCCGGAATTGCTGATGTGATGATCGATGTTGATCTTCTTTTTCGCATTCTGGAAATATTTCTCCGCGTCTCCCAGTCTGTCTCCACTACAGTCCAGTGCAAAATATACATCAAAAGGATCCTGCTCCGGACATTCGGTCTGGATCTCATCGTATCCCTTCAGATAGGAAAACTCTTCGGAAGGCTTCTGTATATATACGGTAACTTCTGCTTCGGGAAGGAGTTTACGCAGGTACATCTGTAAGGACAGACATACACCCACGCAGTCTCCGTCGGGACGAATATGTCCGCTGATGCCGATCTTTTTTGCGCCACGACATTCTTCACGCAAATCCATTATTCGTCACCTTCCTCTGTCTCTTCCGTATCTTCCACAACTTCATTATCCGGCTTCTGTGCCTCATCCGCTGCAATGACTTCATCGATCTTGTGGGACATGTTGACACCGTATTCGATGGACTGGTCCATCACAAAAGTGATATCCGGAGTGTTGCGCAGATTGATGGTACGCGCCAGTTCTCTGCGGATAAAGCCCTCGGCGCTCTTTAAGCCCTGCAGGGTAGACTTTCTGACTTCCTCGTCTCCCAGCACACTGATCCATGCCTTACAGCTTTTTAAATCCGGTGCCACTTCCACAGCGACCACACTGGTCCAGGGACTGATCCTGGGGTCCTTAAGACCGCCCCGGATGATCTCTGCCAGAACGCGCTGCACTTCCCCGTTGACACGGGTATTTTTTACACTATTTTTTCTCATTCTTATTCCTTCTTACTTCAAACCTAAACCATGATATACCGGAAGCTTCGCTTCGTACCACACTGGAAGTTTCGCTTCGCACCACACCGGAAGTTTCGCTTCGCGAAACTTCCCGGCAGGGTCTAGTTATTCTTAGATTACGTACTGTGTAATCTTAGAATAACTCCCTACCGTGGTACCTCCACCATGATGTAGGCTTCTACGATATCCAGCTCCTGCATCTTGTCAAAGCCTTCGAATACGAGACCACACTCATATCCTGCCTTAACTTCCTTCACATCATCCTTGAATCTCTTCAGGGAAGCCAGGTTGCCCTCGAAGATCTGCTCGCCCTCACGGGTGATACGAACTTTACAGCCTCTCTGGAAGACACCGTCTAAGACATAGGAACCGGCAATGTTACCGATCGCGGATGCCTTGAAGATCTGACGAACCTCTGCATGACCGATCACCTTCTCCTCATAGACAGGATCCAGCATACCCTTCATGGCAGCTTCGATATCTTCGATAGCCTGGTAGATGACCTTGTACAGACGTACATCCACGCCCTCTCTCTCTGCGGTTGCCTTGGCAGTCGCATCGGGACGGACGTTAAATCCGATGATGATCGCATTGGACGCACTTGCCAGAGATACGTCGGACTCATTGATGGCACCTACGCCGCCGTGGATACATTTTACTACTACTTCTTCATTGGACAGCTTCATCAGGGACTGCTTTACTGCTTCTACGCTACCCTGTACATCAGCCTTGACGATCAGGTTCAGTTCCTTCAGATTACCCTCCTGGATCTGGCTGAACAGATCATCCAGAGACATTCTGCCCTTGGTCTCTTCCAGCATCTTTTCCTTATTCTGTGCCAGGTAGGTCTCTGCATAAGCTTTTGCTGTCTTATCATTATCATGTGCCAGGAATACTTCACCGGCACTGGGAACATCGGACAGACCCAGGATCTCTACAGGAGTAGAAGGTCCTGCTTCCTTGACTCTGCGTCCCTTGTCATCGATCATAGCTCTTACCTTACCATGAGCCACACCTGCAGAGATAAAGTCTCCCACATGCAGGGTACCCTTCTGTACCAGTACGGTAGCCACAGGACCGCGTCCCTTATCCAGCTCTGCCTCGATGACCAGACCTCTTGCCTTTCTCTTGGGGTTCGCCTTCAGCTCCATGATGTCTGCGGTCAGCAGGATCATGTCAAGCAGCTGGTCAATACCCTCGCCGCTTTTTGCGGATACAGGTGCAAATACGGTGCTTCCGCCCCAATCCTCGGGGATCAGCTCATACTCTGCCAGCTCCTGCTTTACACGGTCAATGTTTGCAGAGGGCTTATCGATCTTGTTCACTGCTACGATGATCTCCACACCCGCTGCCTTTGCATGGTTGATCGCCTCTACGGTCTGGGGCATTACGCCGTCGTCCGCTGCTACTACCAGGATAGCGATATCGGTCGCATTGGCACCACGCATACGCATGGCGGTAAATGCTTCGTGTCCGGGAGTATCTAAGAAGGTGATCTTACGGTCTCCCACATTTACAGTATAAGCACCGATGTGTTGGGTGATACCACCTGCCTCACGATCGGTTACGTTGGTCTTACGGATAGCGTCTAACAGGGAAGTCTTACCATGGTCAACGTGACCCATAACACAGATTACGGGAGGTCTCTCCACCAGATCTGCCTCGTCCTCTTCGTCTTCCTTCAACAGTTCTTCGATGACATCTACCTTGACCTCTTTTTCACAGAGAATGTCATATTCCATGGCAATGTTCTCTGCATCTTCATAGGAGATCTCCTGGTTCACGGTTACAATCTTACCTTCCAGGAACAGCTTCTTGATGATGGCTGCGGGCTGTAACTTCATCTTCTCAGCCAGTTCTTTGATGGTAATGGATTCCGGCAGCACGATCACCTTGATCTGCTCTTCCTGTACCTCTTCCTTTTTCTTTTCCGGCTTGATGAAACGTCCGGGCTTGTTCTTCAGTGCGTCCTCGTCCTCGTAGATATGGTCCTTCTTGGAACGCTTGTTGTCCTTCTCCTGGCTGAAACGTCTCTTTTCATCTTCGCGCTTCTTCTCAATATCTTTACCTGCAGGTTCCGGAGCGAAGCCCTTATTCTGTCTGTTATCTCCGAATCGATTACCCGATCCTCCATTGCCTCTTTGGTCGCGGCCGTTATTGCCGTAACCGCGCTCACCGTTGCCGTTATTCCTGCGATCACCCTGGCCGCCTTCCATACCCGGACGACCCTGTCTGTTAAATCCGCCTCCCTGAGGTCTGCCATTACCCATACCTCCTCTGTTTGCGTTCTGTCCGCCCTGGCGGTTGCCCTGACCATAGCCACCCTGACGATTATCACGATTGCCATCTCTGTTATCACGATTATAACCGCCCTGACCACGATCGTTCTGACCACGATTATCACGGTTCTGTCCGTAATTATTCTGACCGTAACCACCCTGACGGTTGTCGCGGTTATTGTTCTGCGGTCTCTCCGCAGGTCTGTCCGCAGGTCTTGCCTGTGCAGCTGCGGTATTGGTATTCTGCGCTGCCTGCTCTTTTACGGGAGCCTGCGTGGCTGCAGTATTATTTACAGGCTTTTTCGCAGGCTGCTGTCCCTTATTGCCGGGTACCATTGCCACACTGGGTGTGGGTGAAGGCGGGGTCAGCGGCTTGATGGGACGTACGGGAGTCTGTGCCTGCACACGGTTATTGTAAGAATTGTTCTGATAGCCGTTGTTCTGATATCTGTTATTCTGTCCCTGGTTCGGACGCTGTCCGCCGGCATTTCTCTGTCCCTGTCCGTTCTGTCCGCCCTGACGCTGTCCGGGCATCTTGGAATTCTGTGGGTTACTTACGAAAATAATCTTTTTCTTCTTTTTCGTTTCCTCGGGAGATTTTGTTTCCTCCTGCGCCTTTTCCTCAACAGGCTTTGTATTTTCAGCCTTTGCCGGAGCTTCTTTTTCCACAGCGGGTGCTGCTGTAGCCTTCTTCTGTCCTAAACTGTTACGTACCAGCGCTGCTGCATCCTCTTCCAACGAGCTCTGTGCTGCCTTTGCCTCAATTCCTTTTTCCTGTAAAAAATTCAATATATCCTTACTCTGTAGTTCTAATTCTTTTGCGAGTTCATGTACTTTGATTTTCGCCATGCTTTCCTCCATTCTGCCTAACCGGGCAAATTCGCTTCCAATTGCTTGATGAGTGCATCTGCCAGTCCCGCATCACACACACCTACCGAAGATCTTAAGTTCCGGCCGATCGCCCAGCCGAGCTCTTCTTTTGTGCCATATTCGTATACCGGGACTTCATAATAGGAACATTTGTCGTGAAACAACTTTTTCGTATTGGCGGATGCATCTTCTGCAACGATCACCAACATGGCAGAACCTTTTTTCACAGCGTCCTCCGTCTGGAATTCACCGCTTACCAGGTTACGCCCCCTCATCGCAAGTCCCAAAAGGGAATAAATCTTATTCTGTTTCAAGCTGATCAAACTCCTTTTCCAGCATATCATAACTTTCCGGAGAAATACTCATCTTGAAAGAACGCTCTAAGCCTTTATTCTTCCGGGCCTTCTGCAGACATTCCTTCTGTCTGCATATATATGCACCGCGTCCGTTCTTTTTGCCCGTTGTATCTAAACAGATCTCTCCTTCCGGAGTCTTAAGAACACGCAGCATTTCTTTTTTGCCTTTCATTTCTCCGCAGCCTACGCACTGCCTCAGTGGAATCTTTTTTGCCATTTATTATTCCTGCTCTCCATCAAAATCGTCTTCGGTTTCATCCTCGTAATCATCCACATAATCCTCATAACGGAAGCCGGGAGCATCCTTGGCCTGTGTCTCGGATTTGATGTCGATCTTGTAACCGGTCAGCCTTGCTGCCAGTCTTGCGTTCTGACCTTCCTTACCGATTGCAAGAGACAGCTGATAATCGGGAACGACTACCTTTGCAGTCTTCTCATCGGGATCCGCAAATACTGCTACGATCTTGGCAGGAGAAAGTGCATTCTGGATCAGGTTACCGGGGTTCTCATCCCAGTTCACGATATCGATCTTCTCACCGCGCAGCTCTTCTACGATAGCATTGACACGGGCACCGTTCATACCTACGCAGGCACCGACCGCATCCACGTTCGGGTTGTTGCTCCATACAGCGATCTTGGTACGGCTGCCGGCCTCTCTGGCAATGCTCTTGATCTCTACGGTACCGTCCTTGATCTCGGTAACTTCAGACTCAAAAAGTCTCTTTACCAGTTCCGGATGGGTACGGCTGACATTGATACGGGGTCCCTTCGGGGTATTCTTCACTTCTACGATGTAGACCTTGATACGCTCGGTGGGTTTGAAGACTTCACCCTTCACCTGCTCATTCTCGGTCAGCATAGCATCTGCCTTACCCAGGTTGATGCTGATGTTTTTGCCGACATAGCGCTGCACTACACCAGTTACTACATCCTTTTCCTTCTCATAATACTGATTGTAGATCACGCTTCTCTCTTCTTCACGGATCTTCTGTAAGATCACGTTCTTGGCATTCTGGGTAGCGATACGTCCGAATTCCTTGGACTTGATCTCTACATGGATCATGTCGCCGACCTGTGCCTTTTTGGAGATCTCCTGTGCATCCTCCAGAGCAATCTGTAAGCAGTCATCCTCTACATCGTCCTTCGTGGGTACGACTTCCTTCTCAGCATATACCAAAAAATCGCAGGTCTCTCTATTGATCTCCACATGGACATTGTCAGCCTTTCCAAAATGGTTCTTGCAGGCTGTCATCAGGGAATTCTCGATGGCTTCAAACAAGGTCTCCTTGCTGATCTCCTTCTCCTTCTCCAGAATGTCCAGTGCCTCCATTAATTCCTTATTCATCATTTCCTCCATTCCGGCTTTCGCCTTTTCTTAGTGTATGGTTTCTTCTTATTATCAAAAATCCAGTGCCAGGCGGATCAGTGCGATGTCTGCTCTGGCAAAAGTTCTCGGGGTTCCCTCTTCTGTGATCGTAACCGTATCTGCATCAAAGCTTTCCAGGATGCCGGAAAATTCCTTGCATTTGTCGATGGGTTTAAACAGTTTGATCTCCACCTCTTCGCCGATGCTCTTCTGTAAATGCTTATCCTTTTTCAGAGTTCTGCCCAGTCCCGGGCTGCTGACCTCCAGAATGTATGCATCCGGAATGAAATCCGCCTTGTCGAGAGCTTCGGATAATGCTCTGCTGACATTTTCACAATCCAGAATATTCACACCCTCCGGCTTGTCGATGTAGGCTCTCAGATAGTAGTCACTGCCTTCCTTCACATACTCCACATCGTAGATCTCCACCTGGTTTACTTCTGCGATGGGCGCAAGCAGTTCTTCGGTTCTGCTTTCGTAGTCCTCTCGTTTGGACATGTATGCCCTCCTTTACTGATATGAACTGTCGTCACAACAACAAGAAAGAGTGGCGCGCGTCCACTCTTACTCTAGTAATCATCTTTAAACTATACACAGTATAGACCCTGTGTAAAAAAAAGTCAAGTCTTAATAATCGGTTTTATTCCTTACACTGTTTCTCATTTTTCTTGTTTTTTGCCATTTTTCCCGACAACAAACCCAAAGACATTCCGCACTCCGGGGCCTGCGAAAAAGATCTGCCAGCACAGCGCCATGGGGAAGTTTTGGACGGTCTTCTGCAGCCACAGGGCGATGATCTGATTGCCGGGATGCATGAAGAGGCAGGTGGCAATAAAACTCATCACCGGGCACATCACGCATACGATCATGGAAGAGATCGCCAGTGTGATAAAAATAGGCTTATCCTCCGGAGATACCATGCGGAATGCCAGCTTCCGGGACAGCTTTTCTACGACAAAGTATTCCAGAATACAGGCGACGGGCCACATAATGGGAATCTCGTAGAACGCTAACAGGAAGATCTCGTTGGTCATTCCTCCCTTGTCCAGTGCGATGTTGTAACAGACCATGGCGTACACCATAACGAACGCCATGATCAGGGTGAAAATAATGTTCTGTAATTTTGTTTTCGGCATAATTGGATGCCCTCCTTTTCTAAAAATGAGCGCAAAAAGACACATGTGTGTTGTTCGTTAATCAGTGAGCAGTGCACACATGTGTCGTTTCCAATTCTTACCTAAAGTCTTTATGCTGTTTTACTATTTTTGCAACGGTGAGATTTTATCACATAGATTCCGGAAAAGTCAATATGAAATAATGGATTTTTTCTTCCACTGCTTCTTCCGGCGATCCCCGGGATCTTACGTCATTTTCCTTGCCGTTCTATCTTAGATACAGATGGGAAAGGAAAAATGTTGCACGGTTTTTAAAAAAGAAAAACGCAAACGGGACTGTCCTTTCGAACAGTCCCTGAAGAGAAAAAGAGAAACCAAAATAGTTTTGGATAAAAGCTGATTAATTCTGAACGTTGAATGCGCCCATGCCGGGATATACGGCTGCTGCACCCAGCTCTTCCTCAATACGGAGTAACTGGTTGTATTTTGCCACACGCTCGGTTCTACTGGGAGCACCGGTCTTGATCTGACAGGTGTTCAGTGCCACTGCCAGGTCAGCAATGGTGGTGTCCTCGGTCTCACCGGAACGATGGGAGGAGATAGCGGTATAACCTGCCTTGTGTGCCATCTTGATGGCTTCCAGAGTCTCGGATACGGATCCGATCTGGTTCAGTTTGATGAGGATGGAGTTACCACAGCCCAGGGAGATTCCCTTTGCCAGTCTCTCGGTATTGGTTACGAAGAGGTCATCACCGACCAGCTGTACCTTATCACCCAGTTCTGCGGTCAGCTTTTTCCAGCCTTCCCAGTCTTCCTCATCCAGTGCATCTTCTATCGAAATGATGGGGTATTTCTCCACCAGTTTCTTCCAGTGTGCGATCAGTTCTTCAGAGGTAAATACGGTGCCTGCCTTAGGCAGCTTGTATTCGCCGACCTTGCCAGTCTTCCATTCGCTGGAAGCGGCATCCATAGCAATCTTGAAGTCCTTGCCGGGCTCGTAGCCTGCTTTCTTCACAGCCTCTAAGATTGTCTCGATAGCCTCTTCGTCAGACTTTAGTGCCGGTGCGAAACCACCCTCGTCACCTACGGAAGTAGCCAGTCCTCTCTCCTTTAAAATAGAAGCCAGGGCGTGGAATACTTCAGCGCACCATCTTAAGCATTCTTTGAAGGAAGGCGCACCTACGGGCATGATCATGAATTCCTGTACATCCAATCCGGAAGAAAGCGCATGACAACCGCCGTTGATAATGTTCATCATGGGAACCGGAAGTCTGTTACCGGAGATACCTCCTAAAAAGCGATACAGGGGAATATCCAGGGAAATCGCTGCTGCTCTCGCGCTGGCAATGGATACTGCCAGAATCGCATTGGCTCCCAGCCTGGACTTATCCTTGGTTCCATCTGCGTCGATCATTGCCTTATCAATCGCATAAATATCAGAAGCATCCATTCCCTGCAATGTCTCGTTGATCACGGTGTTAATGTTCTCCACCGCCTTCTGCACACCCTTGCCCAGATATCTGCTCTTGTCTCCGTCTCTTAACTCCAGTGCTTCGAATTCACCGGTAGATGCTCCGCTGGGAGCCATACCACGACCGATCGTGCCATCTAACAGAGTCACCTCTGCTTCTACGGTAGGATTCCCTCTGGAATCCAGGATCTCTCGTCCAATGACTTTTTCAATCTCTAAATAGTTCATTTCGTTCTTCTCCTTTACAAAGGGCTGAAAAACTCCTCCCGGGAGATCCCCTCCCGGCAGTCCACGGATTCAGCAGCTCCGTTTCCTCTGAGGAGTTTCACATGATTCACTCATTAGTTAGTTGTACCTAACTCTTGGATTATTATATCGGGTATTCCTCGAAATAGCAATAGTTATAAATGAGAGGATTTCTCAAAGAGTCCCCAAAAGGAGTTTCCATGTATATCTCTTTGTTTTTAGGTAAGATTAATTTTAGACTTTCTTTTATACATTTTTCATCTATTTCTAAAATGTCATTCCTTTAAAACTAAAATATAGTAAAATAGACTTCATCAAATCTTAAAAGAAAACATTTAAATAGTGCTGCATCTGCGGCAGAATGAGAGGCAATATGAGGAGTTTCGGTGAGATCCTTACATCCCTGCGGGAAGAACGGGGCATCTATCAGAAGGAACTGGCTGCCATTTTAAAAGTATCCGTTGGCACCGTCTCTAATTATGAGAACAATATTCACTTCCCGGATCAGGAAGCATTACTGCAGCTGGCTGATTATTTCGGAGTGACCGTTGATTATCTGTTGGGGCGTACTTCCTATCGTTATAGTCTGGATACCTTAAATGAAGAATATGCTCCCGGCATGACCGTGGCTGAGCTGGTGGACATCATACAGCATTTCAGTCCCCAGAACACGGCATCCTTTCTGGATTATATCGAACTTCTGCAATTACGACAAAAGGCAGAGGATTGCTCCTCTACCTCGTAGATAAAAACTGCTGTTCCCGGATGGCCGCCTGGTCGTCCGGGTAATTTTGTAAGTAGGCTTTTAACAGCACTGCCGCTTTCTGATAATCCTGCAGATATTCATATGCCACGATCTCGTTGAAGGATAAGGTCTGCATCAGGCTGTTCCCTTCGATCTGTTTTCCTGCCTGAAATGCTTCCAACGCCTTCTGGTAGTCCTTTTTCGCCAGCTCACATAATCCCAGCTGATTATAGATCTCCGCATCCGGTCCCTGCTTGGACAGGTAATTGCTGTACACACTGGAGGCATAATTATAATCTCCGGTGGCAGCATAAGCTTTCCCCAGGTACAGATAGCTGTCCACTCCACCCTTACCCTTGGCTTCTTCCAGTGCCAGGTAGGCTTTCTGATAATCTCCCAGGTAATAATAAATACGACCGCTGTCATAGGCATCCAGCTTTTTGTCGGTATTCAGTACATTTTGCAGATACTCCTGCCCGACTTCCCGGTATCCGTAGTCTGCCAGGGCTTCGTAGATCTCGATCAGCCGGTCATAATTCTTCGGATCCATAGAGATTGCCTTGTCGAAATCCGCCTTGGCACTCTCGTAATCTCCCAGTTCCAGTTCCGCCGATCCCCGCAGGAAATAGGCGTCCTTCTCCTCCGGCTTCAGTCCCAGAATGGCATCATATACCTTTTTTGCCTCCGCAGGCTGTCCGTTCTTCCGGTAGGCGGCTGCGAGATAATAGTTCATATCGTAGTCTACATTCTGCACCCAGCCGTCACTAAGCTCCAACGCCTCTGTAAAATACTGCACTGCCTGATCATATTCTGTCAGCCCCATGCTGGCAATCCCCCGGCCTCTTGCAATAAGACGGCTGTTCTCTTTCTGTGCTTCCGCTTCTTCAAAGACTGTCAATGCACCCTGATAATCCAGTGTTTCCACCAGCTGCATCCCCTCGGTGATTTTCGTAGTATCATTTCCGCAGCCTGTCAGCATGCTTATCATCAGACAACAGACTCCTGCTATCACTATTTTCTTATGTGTTTTACCCATGCTTTCCTCCACGGTCTGTTTCGATCCTTACTGCTCTATTACTTTACTCCTCGTCCAGTTTGGATGTGCAATGAGGACATCTCGTAGCATCAATGGCGATCTCGCTCTTACAGAATGGGCATTTCTTCGTGGTAGGTGCTGCCGGAGTCTCCTCTTTGTGGTGCAGGGTGTCTCCCAGCTTGTTGATGAATTTTACCAGGCAGAAGATCACAAATGCGGTGATCAGGAAATTGATGACTGCTGTGATAAAATTACCGTACATCAGCACCGGTGCGGTGTCACCGCTTCCCAGCTTCACATATAAATTAGAAAAATCCGTGCCTCCGAAGATTGCCAGAACCGGAGTAAGGATGTCCTGATTCAGAGAAGTAACGATAGCGGTAAATGCGCCGCCGACGATCACGCCGACTGCCATATCCATTACATTTCCCCTCAGAATAAACTTTTTAAATTCCTGCATGAATCCGCTTTTCCTGCTCATTTTCTCTTCCTTCCTCTTATGGTATGATGGTCGAACCGCGCTTTCCGCAAAATCATGCAAGCATAATTTTGTCTCTCGTATATGTCCATGATCGAACTGTTTTGTTTCATAATAGCATACACCCCTTGAAACCTCAATAGGAAATGGGGTATACTCTTTTAGGAATATAATAGAAACGAAACTGTATTTTTCCCGAAAGGATCAAGTCATGCAGCGGATCAATGAAGACATCAAAACCGGCAATTTCAAACAGATCTACCTGCTCTACGGAGAGGAACGTTATCTGAAGAACCAGTACACGACCCGTCTGCGTAAGGCGTTGTGTCAGGACGGCGACGAGATGAATACCCATTTCTATCAGGGGAAGGATTTCTCCTTGGGACAGGTCATCGATCTGGCAGAGACGCTGCCTTTTCTGGCAGAGCGCCGTGTCATGTTCTTCAAAGATACCGGTCTCTTCAAAGCCGGCGGGGAAAAGCTGGCGGAATACCTGGCAAACCCCAATGACACCACCTTTTTCGTGTTCACGGAAAGTGAAGTGGATAAGCGCAGCAAGCTCTACAAAGCCGTGCAGTCCAAGGGATATGTGGCAGAGTTCACAGTACAGGATGAAAATACACTGAAACGCTGGATCGCCGGTATTCTGGGCAAAGAAGGGAAAAAGATCTCCGAAAACACCGCGCAGCTCCTGCTCTCCAAGACCGGCACCGATATGGAAAATATCCAGATGGAGCTGGAGAAGCTGATCTGCTATTGTCTGGACCGGGATGTGGTCACCGCAGAGGATGTGGAAGCTGTCTGCACCACTCGTATCACCAACCATATCTTCGATATGGTCAATGCCATTGCAGAAAAGCAGCCGCAGAAAGCCTTACAGCTCTATTATGATCTGCTGGCATTAAAAGAGCCGCCCATGCGCGTACTGTTTCTGATCGCCAGGCAGTGTAATCTGCTGCTCCAGACCAAGGAATTAAAAAACAGAGGCCACGACAATAAGACCATTGCCTCCAAGATCGGCGTGCCGCCCTTTGCTGCCGGAAAATATGTGGCACAGGCATCCCATTTCAAGACTTCCGTGCTGAAAAATGCGGTAAAGCAGTGCGTGGAGACCGAGGAAGCCGTGAAATCCGGGCGGATGAATGATATGATGAGTGTGGAGATATTGATTTTATCGGTATTACCCTCGTAAGCTTGCAAAATGCATTAAATGAGTTCTGCTCACGATATAGAAAAGTCCATGGACAGTTTTCCTGCTCATGGACCTTTTATTTGCATTACTTTTATTACTGTGTTACATATTCAGATTCAAAGTAATGGTCTTCTGTAACGATACCTGGGATGCCTTGAACTTTTTGGGGTACACATCCTTGTATCTGTAAATACTCAGGATGATTCCCACCAAGGCATAACACAGTAAAATATTATTTCTGCCAACAGATAAGAACGGCAGGAATGTTGTCGTCAGCGGGATCCAGCCAAAAATTCCGGCAAAGTTCAGAAAAACATTTAATAAAATGATCATTCCGCAGCCAAATCCCATCACCATGCCCAGTTCATTTTTCTGTCTGACCGACGCTCCGAACAGAAACACTACCAGTGATGCCAGGAGCACGGCTACAAAGATTCCGGCCAGCAATCCGTAACTGTTCAGAATATAAGAAAAAATGTAATCCTGATTAAATTCCGGTAAGCCTCCCACCACATCTTTTCCGCTATTCCCCCAGAGTAAAATGTTTTCATTAAATTTCCGAAGCATAGACGTCATGTAATTGGCATCTCCGGAAGCGGTGAAATAGGAACGGATCCTAGCTTCCTGATACGTTTCCAGCATATGAAATGCGTACTTTACAGTCAATAAGATAGCAGGTACTGCTGCGAAAAACAGCCACACGCCGATAATCGTCTTTTTCACAGGCAGTTGAAACCACCCCTTCCAGACAGCCACCGTAAGTTCTATCAGCATACTGACCATCATGATGACAGCCACACCGAGGCTGGGGATTCGGGATGTAATAAATACAGGAAGAATCAGCCACAGGATCGCCCTGCACAGTGCGGATACACCGCCGTCCCTGTATTTATATAGGATAGCGCCGTAAATCGGCACATAGAACATCATCAGGGAAGTAACCGCCACCCGGAGCCTTCCAAATCCGATCCAGTTGCCGATTCCGTCGACATCCAGACCACCGAAGCCTGCCACCCGCAGCCCTCCCAGAATCAGAATAGCTCCTCCGATGAACCTGGAGTACTTTGCAATTACGGTATAATCCAGGAAGTAGATCATACACATGAGGAGGAATCCAATAGCAACGGCTGAGCCAAACCCCTCCGCAGCATACCGGTATCTTTCCTGCATCCCTATTTCCAGCTCCTGATAACCGGGTTGTCTGAGAATAGATTGCTGTAACAGGAGGCCCAGCAGGCTTAAAATTCCTACGATCACAAGTAACTTCCATGCAATCTTAGGCTTGTGGATCCTGTCCAGCGAGATCCCCACTTCTACCGGATCTCCCATGTCCGTAACCGCATTTTTCTCTGCTTCCTCATAGCTCATTCCCTCGGAAAGATTGTCTGCGATCTGACTTTCTATATGGTCTTTTATCTCCTCAGCAATATAGGGTCTGGCTTTTTTGCAGCGAATCTGTGACAGCAGTTTTTCCAAATATGTCTCCATCCCTATACCCCCATTGCCAGAACGCTGGTCACTGCAGACTGATATTCCATCCACTCCGCTTTTTTTGTTTCCAGTAATTTTCTGCCTTCTTTCGTAATACTGTAATACTTCCTCGTCTTGCATGCATATTCCTGCTCATATACCGTAAGCAGGCCCTTCGCTTCCAGCCCATGCAACAGCGGATACAGCGTACCTGCTTTTAACTCGAACACGTTACAGGATTTCTTCCGCAGTGTATCGATCATCTCGTATCCGTACATATCCTTCTCCGCCAGTAATCTGAGCAGAAGCATCGTCATACTTCCCGACATCAGTGATTTGTCCACAGCCATTTTTTGTCCTCCTTATATAGATAGCCGATATATATTGTTATCTATAATATATATCGGCTATCTATATATGTCAATATTTATTTTTCAAAGCAATCACTAATCCATCTCAACTTCATCTACGATTTTGTATTTGTTATCCGTATCTTCTTTTCTTATAATAAACAGCACATCCGTAGTCATCTCGTTCTGTCTAACAGCGTTCCCAGAATCATCAAATCATTATTTTCTGTATTTTCTACATTTTCAATGCTTTCCGATACCGTTGCATTCTCCGGCTCCCATTCACGGATCTGGCAGCTTGCAACCATCTGTGAGATAATTTTTTTATATTTTTTATAATCCTTTTGTGACATAGAGATGGTAATGTTATAGAATCCCTGACCGGTGAAATCCCCCTTAAAAACATAGGATTCGCTTACCCCTTCACCGCTTATTTCGATTCCATGAAGGGCCGTGAGTTCCTCATTCACTTCCACGGTCTCCAGATCATTTTCATCCCCTGCATAATAGGGAGAAAAGCTGTTGCAAAAATAGATGCTGCTCTCCTGGCTGTCATCCGGAAAAAGCCGGATTCCCTCGTCCGGGCTGGCTTCCTCTGTCTCGGTCGCAGGCCACCCTTCCTGAAGCTTTGCTGTCCATTCTACCGGTCTGTCTATGCTTAAGGTAAACCCTGCTGCCTCATTTGTGTATTCGCAGCGGATCATCTCCTGCTTTCCACAACCGGTCATTGCCCATAATGCTGCTAAAATCATCAGACCCACAATCCATTTTTTACCCATAAGCACCTCCGCCATTCTACTCTGCTGTTGTTATCTTTACACCCTGTGTAATATCTTCCGCCCAGGATTTTTCCTCCCTGCAATAGCGGAACTCCTTCGTATTCAGGTCAATTGCTCCTAATTTTTCCTGTCCCGCAATATATAAGTCATCCCCAATGCGGTAACCCTCGCAGAACGCATCTATAAGTCCCGAGGTAGGATGCCCCTCGGTCCCCATAAGTAACCTCCTAATATTCCGGTCAGAATAAATACCATAAAATAGAGTCCAGGAACACCTGCGACAAAAGCATAAAACGCTATCTGGAAGCTCCAGATGGGGATTAACAGATTGAGCGCTGCCACACAGGCAACGCCAAAAGCAACATATTCCGCACCTTTTGCTTTGTCCCGTCTGGTTCCTGTCGCTATCAGGAATCCCCATGCCGTATAGAGCAGCATACGTACCACCGTCCGGACTCCGCTCATTCCATCAAAAGAAGTTTTGTAATCCTCCTTTAGTGCCACCAGGACAATCAGGATCACAACAGACAAAATAATTTTGTAGTAATTTGAAAAAATTTTCTTCATAGCTGCTCCTTTCATTCTACATTCAGGAATGTATATCCCCAGTCCGGATCATCGATATATCTTGTGCCTATCTGCTGATATGCAGGTTCTCTTTCTGCATGATGTTTTTGCTCCTTAATTGTACTTGATAATGATATCATTATACAATTGAGCAATCGGAAAAGCAATTGAGCGGATGGAAACCTTCCTCTTCATTAACCATAACGAAAGATTTTGCACTATTTGTTACAAATCCGTTGAAGATTTATACTTATTTGCATTTTCAGAATAGCATATTTCAAAAAACGAGACATCCCTTCCGAACCGAAAAGCAAAAACTAAGGCAAAAATGGGTGAAAACGACATTCTATTTTGGGTTTTCTTATTATATAATGATGCCAGGGTCAAAAGGTCTAAGCCCACATGAGCTTGCTCATAGGTGGGTGAAAGACCTTAGGACCCGCCCCGATATGAGCATAAAAGTGGGATGATAATCCCACGATATGCGAATATAGGGTAGGATTGTGGGAGTGCGTAGCACGAAACAATCCGTAGGCATCAATGAATGGAGAGTATAACATGCGTATTCTTATTTGCGATGACGATTTACTGATTGTAGAAAAACTGCAAAAATATCTGAAAAGCTATTTCAGTCATCTGCACCTGAGCTGTCCGGAGATCGTCTGCTTTTCAGACGGGGAGTCCCTGCTTGCGGATCCGGGAGACAAGGATATCCTTTTTCTCGATATCGAGATGCCGGGGCTTGACGGAATCTATGTAGGAAACGAACTGAAAAAGAAAGATAAAGATATTATCATTTTTATTATTACTTCTTATTCCGAATATCTGGATGAAGCCATGCGGTTCCATGTATTCCGTTATCTGTCCAAGCCCATAGACAAGAAGCGTCTGTTCCGGAATCTGAAGGACGCTCTGGATCTGTATCATTCCAGACTGGTGAAGGTGCCTATTGAGACCAGGCAGGGCGTACACGTTCTTCCGGTCTCTTCTATCATTATGGTGGAGGCACAGGGGAAAAAAGTGATCGTCCACACCACGACGCAGGACTTTGAAGCCATCCATACCATGCCATACTGGCTGGAGCTGCTGCCTTCCAACCGCTTTTTTCAGACGCACCGGAGTTTTATTGTCAACTATGAGCACATTACCGACTTCGACCGTATGCTGGTGCATCTGGCGAACGGTCAGTTTGACGCTTATCTGACGAAACGGAAATACAGCGCCTTTAAAGAAGCCTATCTTCTCTATTTGGAAAGTACGAGGTAACTTATGGAAAATGCTTTTTCTCTTATTTTTGCATTTCTGGTGGAAGCCATCATTCTTCTGCAATATGCCAGCCGGCTATTTTCTCCGAAACGCTCCCTGTCCGGCAGGCTTGTCGTGCTGAGCCTTTTATATACCTGCCTGTGTGCCGCAGCCTTTTTTAACATCAAATGGCTGAATATGCTTTGGTATCTGTTTGCTAATTTTCTGTTTCTGGTCACACAATACAATGTCAAATGGCGCGCAGCTGCCTTCCATTCCGCATTGCTTGCTGCTGTCATGGGAATGTGCGAGCTGATCGTATATAGCATCATCGCCCGGACCGCTCCCCATTTTTATATGCAGATGAGTTCTTTCCACAATACCCTTCTTTTTATCCTGTGCAGCAAGATTTCTTTTTTTGCAGTCATTTATCTGCTTACGCATTTGTTCAAAAGTCTGCAGGAAACAACGGATCCCTACGATAACTCTGTTTTGCTGCTGATGATCATTCCCGTCACATCGATATTCATCATGCTTACTTTTGTGGGAATGGGTGATCAGTATACATTGACTCCCGGGACGAACCGGATGATCTCTCTCAGTGCCTTTTTCCTGTTACTTATGAATCTGCTGGTATTTGGAATCAATCAGTACAATCGGGAAAAAAATCGGAAATATACAGAGGTGCAGCTGTTACTGCAGAAGGAAACAGATTTTACGGAATATTATAAGATGCTGCTTTCGCAGAGCGAAAACCAGGCAATTCTCATTCATGATATTAAGAAGCATTTGCAATCCATTGCATCTCTGAACGAGCAGAATGCCCCGGACAAAGTCAACGCCTATATTAACGAACTGCTTCTCTCTTCGGATTTCAAAGAGTCCGCCCGCATCTGCGACAACGAACTTCTGAACGCCATTATGGCAAGGTACAGGCGGCAGTGTACTGAACAGGGAATCAGTTTTACCGCTGACATCCGCAGTGGTGTACTGCATTTTCTGCCGGACAGTGACCTTACTTCTCTTTTTTGCAATTTGCTGGATAATGCCATGGAAGCTGCCGGGAAAGTTCCCGACGCTTATATCGAAGTTAATGGCAGCAAGCGGGAAAATACACCTTTTGTTCTGATCACAGTGGTCAATTCCTGCCGCGTAAACCCTTTTAAAAATGATGCGGCAGATCCAGCCACTACCAAAGCGGATAAGCGTTCTCACGGCTTCGGGCTGAAAAGCATCCGCAAGATCTGCGAAAAATACCACGGGGATATCCAAATGTACTATAATGATGCTACTCTGACCTTCCACACGGTGATAACGCTCCGGGGATAGGTTCCCTTATTCCCACATTCCCGTCACGAAGCACATCAGTGCCGCCCAGGTATATAAGGGATAGAAAAGCGCCTGATCATCCACGCCGTCTTTTAGGATTTTCTGTGCTTCTTCTCTGGTCAACAATAAAAAGCCGTCAAAGCATTCCGTACCTACGGCACCTTCCTGGCTTACCTTCGGCATTTCTTCCCTGTTCAGCGTGATCTGCACCAGTGCATTGCTCTCGTCCGTCATGCCCGGGGTGCTGAATACCAGGGGATTCACCAGACGGATGCTGTCACTCTCTTCCAGTGCGATGCCGGTCTCTTCCCGCAATTCCCGGATGGCTGCATGGAATACGGGATTTTCCTGTGCTGCATCCTCCGGATCTAACAGTCCTGCCGGAACGCTTAACAGGAACTGTCCCGCCGGGTAACGATATTCACGGCTTAAGCAGAGTCTCGGCTCCTGTCCGCTGATTTTTAGGATTACGACACAGCTCACCGCATCCGGAAGCATCTGTTTAAATTCTTCGTCATTTTTTACTGCCGCCAGATTCTCAATGCTTCTTCTGGTGGCATCGAAATAATGTTTTCCCGGCTCATATTGCAGATCAAATACCTTGATGAATCTGCTGTCATAGACGGTCTCTACCTGTTCTTTTTTTATGATCGGTCTGTTCTCCATTTTCATTTCCTCTTTCCAGTCTGCAGAGGACCTGTTCATAACGTCTCTCCGCCTTTTTCCAGTGGATCAGCTTATGCCACCCTTGCACATAATCCGGTCTGCGGTTCCGGTACTGTAAATAATAGGCATGTTCCCACACATCTATCAGCAATATCGGTGTATATAATCTCAGATCCGGCACATCCTGGTTCGCTGTGGTCAGGATCATAAGGGTACCGTCCTGATCACTCACAAGCCACGCCCATCCGGAACCGAATACTCCTATGGCACTCTGCGACATCTGCTCTTTCCATTGTCTCACCGATCCGAAATCACGGATCAGTGCCTCTTCCAATGTTCCGCAGGGTTCCTGCCCCACAGGGCTTCGCATGCTGTCAAAATACAGCTGATGGTTGTATACGCCGCCACCGTTATTGTGAATACTTTCCCGGGCTTCCTCCTGCAAGGATGCAAGTTTATTATCCTCCGAAGTAAGCAGTTCCGTCAAGGTCATTTGCTGTAACTGAGGATAATCCGCGAGAATTGCATTCAGCTTGTCCACATAGGTCTGATAATGCTTATCATGGTGAAAATGCAGTGTCTCCTCATCCAGTACCGGAAGCAGGGCATCATATTCGTAGGGCAGGGGCTGTGCGACAAAAGGATAATGTTCTTCTAACATGAGACTCCAATCCGCCTGCGGGATACAGGCTTGCGATCATACAATATTTACCATACGCCTATTATATGCCGCACTTACGGATTTTATTTTCGGATTTGCACTTTTGCAGTCAGCGTTCTTCTCTTTTTGACATAAATCAAGCAGGAGAGAAAATTTATTAAATATTCCCTCCTGCTCAATTCCATTTTTTATATTTTTACAGCTGTGCAATATCCACCAGTGTCAGTTCCTTGCAATCGTTCATATGCTCCATGCTGGTCACGAGAGCATTGGCGGTGTCCATTGCGGTGATGCAGTAGATACCGGTCTCGATAGCGGTACGGCGGATCAGGAAACCGTCTCTGGTCTTGTCACGGCCCTGGGTAGGGGTATCGATGACAAGGTCGATCTTGTGTCCCAGGATCAGATCCATCACGGTCGGGGATTCCTGAGAGATCTTGTTGACCTTTCTCGCCTTCACACCTGCTTCATTCAGAGCAGCTGCGGTACTTCTGGTAGCATAAATGGTGTATCCCAGCTTTTCGAAGCGTCTTCCGACTTCAATGGCTTCACCCTTATCCGCATCCTTCACGGTGATGATCATGTTCTTATACTTGGGCAGTTCTACGCCTGCTCCCAGGAATGCCTTGTACAGCGCCTCATTGAAGGTCTTGGCAATACCCAGGCACTCACCGGTGGACTTCATCTCCGGTCCTAAACTGATCTCGGCACCGCGGATCTTCTCGAAGGAGAACACGGGCATCTTGATGGCAAAATACTCTGCCTCAGGCTGTAAGCCGGGCTCGTATCCAAGCTCACGGATGGTCTTGCCGATGATCACTTCGGTCGCCAGATCCACGATAGGAATACCGGTTACCTTGCTGATATAAGGTACGGTACGGGAAGAGCGGGGGTTAACCTCAATGACATATACCTCGTCACCGATAGCAATGAACTGGATATTGATCAGTCCCTTGACATGCAGTGCCTTTGCCAGTCTTCTGGTGTACTCTGCGATCTTCTCTTTTACTACTTTATCAATGGTCGGAGCCGGGTATACGGAGATACTGTCTCCGGAGTGGATACCGGTTCTCTCGATATGCTCCATGATACCGGGGATCAGGATATCGGTACCGTCGCATACAGCATCAACCTCGATCTCCTTACCCTGTAAATACTTATCTACCAGGATCGGGTGATCCTGTGCGATACGGTTGATGATCTCCATGAATTCTTCGATCTCTTCATCGGAGATAGCGATCTGCATGCCCTGTCCGCCCAATACATAGGAAGGACGTACCAGTACGGGATAGCCCAGTCTGTTGGCAACCGCCTTAGCTTCCTCTGCGGTGTATACGGTACCGCCGGCTGCACGGGGGATCTCGGTCTCTTCCAGAATCTTGTCGAACAGTTCTCTATCCTCAGCGGCATCTACATCCTCCGCCTTGGTGCCTAAGATAGGCACGCCCATCTTCATCAGGCTCTCGGTCAGCTTGATAGCGGTCTGTCCGCCGAACTGTACCACAGCACCATCGGGATGCTCAATATTTACGATAGATTCCACATCTTCCGGAGTCAAAGGCTCGAAATACAGCTTGTCCGCAATATCGAAGTCGGTACTTACAGTCTCCGGATTGTTGTTGATGATAATGGTCTCATAGCCTGCCTTGGAAAATGCCCAGGTAGCATGTACGGAACAATAGTCGAACTCGATACCCTGTCCGATACGGATAGGACCGGAACCCAGTACCAGGACTTTCTTGCGTCCGGTGGTCTCCTTGGCTTCGCACTCGCCGCCGAATACGGAGTAATAATAAGGAGTGGAAGCTGCGAACTCTGCGGCACAGGTGTCTACCATCTTGTAAACAGCCTTAATGCCGTTGTCATAACGCATCTTCTTGATCTCTTCCTCGGTCTTGCCGGTCAGTCTTGCGATGACGTTATCCGGGAACTCGATTCTCTTGGCTTCCTTCAGCAGTTCCACTGTCAGAGGCTGTGTCTCCAGTGCATGCTCCATCTCGGTCAGAATGGCGATCTTGTCAATGAACCACAGGTCGATCTTTGTAATGTCGTGGATCTGTTCATAACTGATACCCTTACGGATTGCTTCAGCGATCACATAGATTCTCTGGTCATCCACGATCTTCAGACGCTCTAACAGTTCCTCCACAGACAAAGTGCTGAAATCATAGCTGCGCAGGCAGTCTACATGCTGCTCCAGGGAACGGATGGCCTTCATCAGTGCTCCCTCGAAGTTATTGCAGATACTCATAACCTCACCGGTTGCCTTCATCTGTGTGGTCAGAGTACGTTTTGCAGTGATAAATTTATCGAAAGGCAGTCTGGGAATCTTTACTACACAGTAATCCAGTGTCGGCTCGAAGCTGGCATAGGTCTTGTGGGTAATGGCATTTTTGATCTCATCCAGAGTAAAGCCCAGTGCGATCTTCGCTGCTACCTTTGCAATGGGGTAACCGGTTGCCTTACTTGCCAGTGCGGAAGAACGGCTGACACGGGGATTTACCTCGATAACACAATATTCAAAGCTGGTGGGATGCAGTGCAAACTGTACGTTACATCCACCAGTGATCTGCAGTTCGTTGATGATCTTCAGAGCGGAAGTACGTAACATCTGGTACTCCTTGTCGCTCAGGGTCTGGGAAGGCGCTACTACGATACTGTCTCCGGTATGCACGCCGACGGGATCGATGTTCTCCATATTACATACGGTGATGCAGTTGCCTACGCTGTCACGCATTACTTCGTACTCGATCTCTTTCCAGCCAGCGATACAACGCTCTACCAGTACCTGTCCTACACGGGACAGACGTAAACCGTTCTCCAGGATCTCTTCCAGCTCTACCTGATTGTGTGCGATACCGCCGCCGGAACCGCCCAGGGTATAAGCAGGACGCAGTACAACAGGATAGCCGATGGTGTTGGTGAATTCCACACCGTCTTCCACGTTCTCAACGACCTTGGATGCTGCACAGGGTTCGCCGATACGCTCCATCAGATCCTTGAACTCCTGACGGCCTTCCGCATTACGGATGGTAGCCGCGGTAGTACCTAACAGCTTTACATTGTGAGCTGCCAGGAAACCGGACTCCTCCAGCTCCATGCCAAGGTTCAGACCAGCCTGTCCTCCCAGGGTGGGAAGAATGCTGTCGGGTTTTTCCTTTTCAATGATCTGCTCCAGAACCTTTACATTCAGGGGCTCAATATATACCTTATCTGCGATATCTTTATCGGTCATGATGGTCGCAGGATTGGAGTTCACCAGGATTACCTCTACTCCCTCTTCCTTCAGGGAACGGCAGGCCTGGGTACCTGCATAGTCGAATTCCGCTGCCTGTCCGATGACAATAGGACCGGAGCCGATTACCATTACTCGTTTTACATTAGGATTCTTGGGCATCTTAGTTCTCTCCTCTCATCATATGAATGAACCGGTCAAAAAGGTAACCGGAGTCCTGGGGTCCCGGACAGGCTTCCGGATGGAACTGTACGGTAAAAATATTTTTGCCGGTGTAGGACAGACCCTCGTTGGTACCGTCGTTGACATTGATGAATGCGGGAACCGCTACGGACGGATCCAGTTTATCGGTATCTACCACATAACCGTGGTTCTGAGAGGAAATATATACTCTTCCGGTCATCAGATCCTTTACCGGATGGTTGCCTCCTCTGTGTCCGTATTTCATTTTATGGGTATCTGCGCCGGTAGCCAGAGCCATCAGCTGATGTCCCAGACAGATTGCGAAAATAGGGATCTCGGTATCGTATAACTTTTTGATCTCGGCGATCACACCGGTACACTCCTTGGGGTCTCCCGGTCCGTTACTTAACATGATACCGTCAGGATTATCATCAATGATCTCCTGTGCGGGAGTTCCAGCGGGGTATACGGTCACCTCACAGCCTCTCTCTGCCAGGGATCTGGCGATATTTCTCTTGGCTCCCAGGTCTAACAGAGCTACCTTCAGTCCCTGTCCGGACAGCTCTGTTACCAGTGCCGGCTTAGGCTCTCTGACACCTTTTTCATAAGCTTCTTTATCAAAACGCGCTGCACCGGAAAGAGGTCCGTTCTGTGCCAGCTCCGTGGTGGGCGCTACCACATATTTTTCCCTGCAGGTCACCTTTTCCACGACCTTACCTGTGGTATACTCCTTCAGCTTCGGAAGTACTTCGTTCAGGTCATAGGCTTCGTTAGTGGTGATCATGCCATTCATGGTACCCTTCTCACGCAGGATCTTGGTCAGCGCACGGGTATCGATACCGGCGATACCGGGCACGCCGTTCTCCTCTAAGTATTCCTGTATTGTGCAGTCACAGCGGAAGTTGCTGGGAATACGTGAAAGCTCTCTGACGATGAATCCATCCGGCCAGGGTCTCTCCGACTCGCAGTCATCCCTGCATATGCCATAGTTACCGATCAGAGGGTAAGTCATGCATACAGCCTGTCCTGCATAGGACGGATCCGTCAGGACCTCCAGATATCCGGCCATGGATGTGTTAAATACGATTTCACTGATGATCTCTTTGTCTGCACCGATGTGCGTTCCTTCGAACACCGTTCCATCTTCCAAAATCAAAAATGCCTTCATTCTTTCCTCACATTCTGCCGCTTTTTGCGACGTTTGTATTTCTCTCAGTCTCCTACAATACCTGCGAATTGCTCCGCTGGGTATCTGCATTGTCTACGATACCCACGAATTGCTCCGCTGCTTCGCAGCTCCCGCACTTCTGAAAACATTCGGATTCCGCGGATTTGCTTCCGCAAATCGCTGCATCCTCATGTTTTGGCGATTTAAATTGGCACCTGCCTCCCCGTGCAAGCACGGTCGGCCTCTGCCGTTTAAATCTGGTATCTGCATAATCGATTTATTATATCATAAAAAAAAATGCGTCGCAATAGACCCTGTCTGCGTAAAAACCTACAAAAAACAATTACGCAATCCCGATACTCCTTGGAGAATCTGACAAAGCTGTGTAAAAGCTTACATTTTCCATTGCTTTTTCCACCGGGTCTGATATAAAATAGATATGTATTTTCTATTTTTCAATTATCACAAAACGCTGTTTTCCTACAGCAGATTGGACAGGCATCTATGGATCGTATCGAAAATGCTCAAATGAACTCCCTGGGAACCCGCAAACTCTATTATGAAGATGTGCATCAGACGGATTTCACCGCTGTGGTGATGGAATGTGTTCCCGACAAGGAAGAGGGATATTACAGGATCGTTCTGGACGCTTCCGCTTTTTTCCCGGAAGAAGGTGGTCAGTCCGCCGACAAAGGCACCTTAAACGGTCAGGAAGTACTGGATGTCAGCATCAAACAGGGCATCCTGTATCATAAAACGGCCTGTGAGTTTCCCGTCGGCACCCGGATCACCGGTCATGTGGACTGGAACCGCCGGTTTGATTTCATGCAGCAGCACTCCGGAGAGCATATGATCTCCGGCTTACTGCACTCCCATTTCGGACTGGAAAACGTAGGCTTCCATTTAAGCGACAGAGAAGTGACACTGGATATGAACGGAGAAGTCTCTCTGGAGCAGCTGCGTCTCATCGAGCAAGAGGCTAACACTTATGTCTGGAAAAATCTTCCGGTCAACATCAGCTGGCCCTCCTCCGAAGAACTGTTAAGCTTAAACTACCGCAGCAAGCTGGCTCTCACGGAAAATGTACGTATCGTCGAGATCCCCGGCGTGGATCTGTGTGCCTGCTGTGCTCCGCATGTAGATACCACCGGACAGATCGGTCTCATCAAAGTTGTAAATGTGCAGAGCCACAGAGGCGGTGTCCGCATCAATATTCTCTGCGGAGACCGTGCTCTGGCAGATTATACTGAAAAACAGGATTCTGTCTGGGCAATTTCTTCTCTGCTCTCAGCGAAACAGCCGGAAGTAGCAGGTGCTGTTGCCCGCGCCAAAGAGGATGCAAGGCTGCAAAAAGAGCGCGCCAATGCCCTGCAGGCAGAGCTACTGAACGTACAGATGGACGCACTTCCCTCCCCGGAAAAAGTACGCCACGTGCTTCTCTTCGTCGGTGAACTGGATGCCATTGCCCTACGTAACGCTGTGAATACCCTGACCGGAAAATATTCCGGTTACTGTGGTATCTTTGCCGGAGATGATACAAACGGTTATCGATTTATTGTAGGCAGTGTTTCCTGTAACTGTCAGGAACTGGCAGACCGCATGCGCCGGGAGCTTTCCGCAAAAGGTGGCGGATCCGCTCCCATGATCCAGGGGAATGTTGCTGTCACGGCAGATACCCTGCAGACAATGTGGGCGTCGCTGTAATGACCATCCTTTCTGCCTATATATGCATTTCGGCACATGAATTCGTATCAATATTTTCACATGGAAAACCCCCGGCATGACCATCTGTCATACTCCGGGGGTCTGTTTGTATATTTTATATATTTTTCGTTTCGGAAAATCTGATTATTTCTCTTCTGTTGCTGCATTCTTCTTCAGTGCTACGCTGACTGCCTTCGCAACGCCACCACCTACTACACAGCTCATAGGCATCTCCAGTGCTCCGTTGATACCACAGAATGCTACGGCGAACATAAACAGATTCGCTCCGGTTGCATTCATGCTCTGCAGATACTCGGTATGACCGAAGCAGATCATCAGAGTGGACATGAAGAACAGGGTGTTCATAAATGCTCCCAACAGACCGGTCACGAAGTAAGTTACGGTCTTCGTCTTGTCAATCTTCCACAGTGCCTTGAAGATCACGCCGGACAGCCATCCCATCAGAGTTCTGGTAGGGATGCATACCAGGAAAGTGAAAAACGGATTCATTGCTACCAAAGCTGCTCCAAAAGTGTCTCCTGCAAAACACTGGTAAAAGCTGGTAAGTCCAAATACCAGTCCCAGTACGGCTCCGCCTGCGGGTCCCAAGATCATTGCACCGATTACTACGGGAATGGTCATCAGGGAGATTGCTAACGGTCCGATGCGCAGATACCCAAGCGGGGTAAATGCCAGAATCAGCATGATCGCGATGAGTACGGCCAATTGTACCATCTCAAGTGTCTTGTTTTTTTTCATATGAAATTTCCTTTCCGCGCTTTTTGCGCCTTTGCTACTATTCCTCCATCTGGCGTCCTTTGGACTGCCGGAGGATATAATTACAAGTCATTCAAGAAAATAACATAAATGTATACAAAACACAAGTACATTTTTTAATACAATCAACGTACGGTGCGATACCACTTCAACGCCGATGTATAGGCTTCATATACTGTATTCATATCAATATTCTTTAATAGCATCAGGCGGGATACCTCCGCCCAGTTGGCTGTCTCATAATGCAGCATAAAATCGTACACCGGTGCCAGTACGCCGATGCGGTAGATCAGTGCATTGCTGATCTCGCCAGCCACATGGACCACCTTCAAAGCCTCTGCCATGGGTTTCTCGAGGATCACATCCAGCACGGAGAACAATCCCATCAGGAACAATTCATCCTTCTGCGCCTTCAGGCCAAACGCTTCCGCCAGATTCTCGGCAAATTTCGCACGAAGCAGAGATAATCTGGTGACCTCATTCGGCTTATCCGCATACAAAGCATTGGCTACTGCCGTATTGATCCACTTTTTCAGTTCCCGCTGTCCCAGCATGGCAGCCGCATGACGGATAGACGTAATCTCCGAATTTACAGCCAGTGGCTGAACCATTTTCAGCAGATCGATCGTGAGTGCGGTATCACGGCTGATGATATCCGCCGCTGTTGTGAGTTCAAAATCCGGGCTGTTCACAATATTCAGCAGGTCAATATAGTTCCCCTTCAAGGGTGCCACATCTGTCTGTCCCTTCGTAATGGGAACACGATAGAACTTACCCTCATAGAAACGATATCCGCCGGTCTCCTTCAGTCTCTCGAAGTCCTCCATGGTATCAATATTACCGGCACATAGACTGATATTCGGGAATAATTTCCCGAAATAAATCTTGGCTTTGTCAATGGCTATTTTACGGTTATTCAGAAGGACATAATCCATCAACTTCAGGACTTCTCTGTAATTTTCAAAATCACTGACCGCAAGCTTGCGAATGGCAAGTTTATAGCCTTGCTGTTTCAATTCCTTCAGACGATTGACATACATTTCAATCGGCGGAATGGTATTATCGATCAAAAGTACGATTTTTTCATGAGGTGCATCGCACTGCTCCGTAATATCCGCAAAAATAGAAATATTGGTGATCGGTACAAAAATCTCTTTTCCCTGAGACAATGTATCGATTCCCATCTTTTGGATCAATTCCAATCCGGTGATCTGTGATGCTCCGTCAAACTGTGCTGTTCCAAGCAGCAGCGGATTCAACAAATAATTCTCTCTCTGGGTAAAAAAGGAATAGGCACATACGGCCATTTTTTCATCAAAAAGCGGTACTAATGTAAGCAGCATATTTTTACCTCCCAATTACTTATATTATACCGATTCCGACAGGACTTTACAAGTGGTACTATCAGCACAGAGATGTTGTAACTTGAGAGTTTACGAACCATGCAAAAATAGAACGGAATACCTCGGTGGGAGCTTGCTCACACAAGAGGTTATTTTGTTCTATTTTTATACCGTGCGTCCAATGGACACACTCGAC